>Ga0247834_1000104_pt1 | contig 146102 bp, 101 predicted proteins | sample LaCruzMarch2015__8_FD_187118 | JGI IMG/M metagenome (GOLD analysis project Ga0247834, IMG submission 187118) | Freshwater microbial communities from meromictic Lake La Cruz, Castile-La Mancha, Spain - LaCruzMarch2015_12m | ecosystem: Environmental > Aquatic > Freshwater > Lake | place: Spain...
TGGCCCTGTGTTTGTCGACGAGGGGCAAGCGTCAGCAAGCCATCTTCGAGCTGCGCAAGATGCTCCCCGAGGGGGGCGCCGCCACCATCCACACCGCCCAGGCCCTCGACTTTCTGTCGATGCTGCTGCGCGAGTCCGGCGCTCCCCACAAAGACGTCATCGCCGTCGACGAAACCCGCAAGCTGCACCTGCGCAGCCTCGCCACTGGCGCCACCGAAGGCACTGAGAAGGCCCACTACCTGCTGCGGCTCGGGGCGGCCTGGGCCGACGGCGCCACCGGCATCGACTTCGTTGGGGCCCGCAAGGTCTACGACGAGGTCATCAAGCTCGGCGCCAAAGCCGGCGACACCGCGGTGCAGGCCGCCCGCCAGGCCCTGAAGTCCCTGCCTCGCTGAGAGGCCCGGTCCGGCATGCAACTCCAGCACATCTCCGTCGACGGCTTCCGCAATCTGGCGGGCGTCGCCCTTGACCCCCACCCGCGCCTGACGGTGTTTGTCGGCGACAATGGGCAGGGCAAGACCAACCTCCTTGAGGCCATCCACCTCGTCAGCGCCCTGCGCCCCCTGCGGTCCGTCGAGCGTGTGTCGGAGCTTGTCGGCTTTGGCCGGGACCGCGGCACCATCCACGGCCGCTTCGAACTCGACGGTCCCCTCGACGTCGACGTCGTCGTCGAGGCCCGCGGTCGCAAGGCGACGGTTGGCGGCAAGGCCGTGCGGGATGTGGCGACCCTGGCGTCGCGCCTGGGCGTCGTCAGCTTCGTCCCCGAAGACAGCACCATCATCCGCGGCAGCCCCGGCGACCGACGGCGGGGCCTCGATCGCTTCGCATTTTCCCTGCTGCCGGCGTTTGCGTCGGCGAGCCGTCGCTTCGAAGAGGCCCTCGAGCAACGCAACCGGCTGCTCAAGGACCCCGTCGTCGACCACGCCGCCCTCGACGCCTTCACCCCGCCCTTTGTCGACGCTGCTGTCGAGCTGACCCGTTTGCGTCGCGACACCTGCCTGCGCTGGGCGCCGGTCTTTGCCGCCGAATCCGGGACCATCGCCGACGGTGCCCTGGCGGCCACCCTGCGCTACCGCAGCGGGATCGCCGACGACGTCATCGACGACACCGTCGGCCAGTTGCAGGAGCAGCTTGAGGAGCGCCTGCGCCGCGGCCGCGATCAGGAACTCCGTCGCCGGGTGACCCTGTGTGGGCCCCAACAAGACGACCTCGTCATCGACAAGACCGGTCGGGCCGCCCGCTTCCTGGCGTCCCAAGGGGAGGCCCGGGCCCTGGTGTTGGCGCTGAAGCTTGCCTGCGTCCGCATCCTGACCGAGACCCGCGGACAAGCGCCCCTGCTGCTGCTCGACGACGTCGCCGGCGAACTCGACGCCAGCCGCGCCCATCACCTGCTGGAGGCCATCGACGAGCATGGCGCCCAATGCTTCGTCACCACGACGTCGCTGGCGACCTTGCCTCCCCTTGGGCCGGCGAAGGTTGTCGGTGTCGCGGGGGGCCGTTTGATGCCGGGCTTCTGACGCTCGCGGCGCGGTCGGCGTGCCCGGGGGGTGAACAATCGGCATCCCCCACGGTCTGCCGACGCGAGATCCCGGAGGCCGCAAAGCCCAGCTGACCGGGCGAGTGTGGAAATCACAGCGTATTCAGGATGTTGCAGCGCCCGTTGGCTGGCGTTCGGCGCGCCGGGTGGGTGCCCATCCCACACCCTTTCAAGTTGCATCGCGGGGCGCCCCCGTTTCACAATGCCCATTCATTCCGTCGAGGTTCACCATGCTGGCTGCCATGCCCCTGTCGCCCCGCTCCATCCGTCGCTTGCTGCCGCTGTCGACGCTGCTGCTGGTCGCCGCCTGTGAGCCCTTGAGCTGTCAGGGCCGGGTGACCGACGGCATCAACCAGGTGGCCGTCGACGACACCCCCGCGTTCCCGCCCTTGTGTGTCAACAACGGCACCGACTTCATCGGCGATGTGAACATCACCCAGCAGGCCCAGCTTGATCAGCTGTCGGCGTGCTTGCGGGTGAAGGGCAACATCTTCATCCACGACAGCACCGACATCACAAGCCTTGGCGCCCTGGCCAAGCTGGAGCGCATCGACGCCGGCTACCTGAACATCCTCAACAACGCGGCCCTCACCGAGGTGTCGTTGCCGGCCCTGACCGATCTCGAGGCCGGCTTCGCCGCCATCGACAACCCCGAGCTGGTGCGGGTGCTGCTGCCTGGCATCACGACGTTGAAGGGTGACCTGACCCTGCGCAACAACGCCAAGTTGACCCAGCTCGACTTCAAGGCCGCCCAACGCCTCAACAACGCGGTCTTCGTCATCAACGCCGAGGGATTCCTCGTCAGCCACGGCAACCTGATTCTGGCCGATCTCCCGTCGCTGACCTCCATCGACGGCGCCTTCGACGCCCTCCAGGTCATTGAAGGCTCCGTCGACGTGCACAACACCGGCCTCACGAGCTTCAAGGGCCTCGAGACCCTCACAGACATCCTCAACACCGGCGGCGCCGGCACCGTCCGCACCAAGTTCCGCGCCGACAAGCTGAACCCCGGCCTGTCCGTCGGCATCGACTTTGACGACGAGTTCAACATCGTGGCCTCGGGCAACCCGGCCCTCAAGAACTTCGATGGCCTGCAGAACCTCAACGTCATCGTCGGCGACGTCTTCGTCGGCTTCAATCCCACACTCGAGAACTTCGTGGGGCTTGATGACCTGACGACCATCAATGGCCGCCTGTTCGTGGCCGGCAACGACGAACTCCTCGATTTCTCGGGCTTCGACGGCGACAACGACGGCGATGGCGCCGACGACGGCCTCTCGGCCATCAACGGCGACCTGTTCATCGGCCAGTTCTTCGACAGCTTCAACCAGCCCGTGGCCGGCGGCAACGCCAGCCTCAAGGACTTCAGCGGCCTCGACAGCTTGACGACGCTGACGGGCAACCTGGTCCTGGCCTTCAGCCCCCAGTTCGAGACCTTCAACGGCCTGGACCTGCTGCCCGCCATCGGCAAAGACTTCGTCATGCTCGGCCTCGAGCCCGACGACTTCAAGGGTGCGCTGGTGCTGACCACCGTCGGCGGCAACCTCACCTTCGGCCAGCTCCTGCGCAACGATGGCCAGCCCTTCGATCCCGCCGAAGAAGACCCCACCCTGCAGCTCGTTGACGTGGCGGGCGTCGTGCAGAACCCGGGCGTGAAGTTCGACACTGCTGTGGGCGAAAATGGCTTTGAGGCCCTGACGACGGTCAACGGCAACCTGATCTTCGCGTTCTCGGACTTCAGCGACTACCGCCTGAGCGACCAGGACACCGCCAACCTGGCGACCGTTGGCAAGAGCCTCATCGTCTACGGCAACGCCAACCCCGACACCCTGGCTGGCATCCAGACCGTTGGCACCCTGGGCGGCTTTGTCGTCAACTTCGCTGTCGACGCCTTCGGTGACCTGCAGCCCTTCGAGAACAACGGCCTGGCCGACTTCTCCAACCTCGCCGTCAACGCCCTGGGCGTGGGCGGCCTGCACATCGGCTTCAACGGCGACATCGACGACGCCGCCTTCGCGAGCTTCCCGAACTTCGGCAACGTTGCTGGCTCGGTCACCCTCGCCCGCGTCGTCGAGCAGAACAACCTCGGTCCCAGCAATCTCGCCCAGCTCAATGTCGTGACCATCGGCGGCGACCTGAATGTCTGTGCCATCAAGAACGGCGACACCGCCCCCATCAACGCCGACCTCGGCAACCTGACGGCCCTGAACCTCCCCACCACCACCGTGACCGGCAGCGTGTTTGTCGGCTTCTGCAGCGACCTGGCCAACACAACGATGGCCCTGAACACCGTCGGCGGCACCCTCGAGTTCACCGAGCTGCCGTCATTGGTGACCATCAACGGTCTGGGTGACCTGGACGACGTTGGCGAGGCCCTGTTCCACGACCTGAGCGATGTCGAGACCATCGCCCTGCCTGCCCTGGCCACCGTCCTGGGCAACCTTGAGGTCATCCGGAATCCCTCCCTCACAGCTGTCGACTTTGGCGCGTTGGAGGTCGATGGGACCGTCCGCTTTGCCGAACTCGACGATCTCCCCAACCTTGCTGGTTTGGCAAACCTGACCGAGGTCGGCGGCGACCTCGACATCATCGACTGCCCTGCGGTCCTCGACACCATCGGCCTCAACAACCTCACCACGGTAGGGGGCACCCTGCGGCTGCGACGCCTTGACAGCCTCGTGAATGAAGTCGTTGCTGGCGGCAATGGTGACCAGGGTCTGACCCTCAATTCGCTGACCACGGTCAACAACATCGAGATCTTGGAGATGCAGGGCTTGGATGACCTTGCTGGCCTGGAGGGCATTCCAGCGGTGCAAGGCACCCTCACCATCGCCGGCAACCCCAACCTGAAGACCCTCTTCGGGCTCCAGGGGCTGACCAGCATCGGGAGGAAACTCAGCATCATCGACAATCCCGAACTCGAACTGGCGTTCTTCGACGACGACGACCTCGATCGCGACGAAGACAAGAACGTTGCCCAGAACGACGATGTTGAGGACGACATTTTCGAGGCCGGGCTGTTGACGACCCTTCTGACCATCGGTGAGCCAGAGGTGGACTCCGGTGTCGTCATCGGCGGCCGCACCGGCATCATTGAACTCCGCAACAATCCGCTCCTCGATGAGGCGGCCGTCGTCGACCTCTTCATCGAAGAACTCAACAACTACGAGGGTCTGCTGTTCTTCTGCGGCAACGTCGGCAGCGTCGATGCGGTCGATGCCGAGGCCCGGCTGACGTCGTTCGCGGTCTGCCCGGGGGCCCAGGACGGCGTCACCTTCCCCGCCACCGAATGACCGGTCCTTCAGCCTGACTGCAGCAACGACCCACCCAGCGGTGGGTCGTTGTCGTTTGGCCCACCGCCGTGGGCGTGCCAAACGCCCCTCAGGGCTCGTGCCGACGCGAGCTCAGGGCGTGTGGAAGGTCGCGATGAAGAAGCCGTCGCCCCGGTCCTTCGGGGGCAGCAGGAGCCGGCTGGAGGCTGCCTGAAGGCCCTGGACCCGGGCTGCCTGGTCCTGGTTCTCGGCGCGCAGGACGCTGCAGGTGGCGTAGACGACGCGGCCCCCGGGGCGCACCAGGGTGGACGCCCGGGCCAGGACCTCGCGCTGGGTCTGGACGAGGTCCGCCAGCCGGGCAGCGTCGAGGGTGTAGCGCAGGTCCGGCGAGCGGCGCAGCACCCCCACCGACGTGCAGGGGGCGTCGACGAGGACGACGTCGGCCAGGCCCGGCCCGAGGCCATCGGCGCTGCTGTCGACAACACCGTCGACGACGCAGCCGACCCCCGCCCGGGCCAGCCGACCGTGCAGGGCCTTGAGGGCCCCGCGGTCGACGTCGTGGACCACCAGGCGTCCCCGATTCTCCATCATGGCCGCCAGGGCCAGGGTCTTGCCGCCCCGGCCGGCGCAAAGGTCCACCACGACGTCGCCAGGGCCAACGGCGCAGGCCACGGCCACCAATTGGGACGACGCATCCTGCACCTCGAACAGGCCGGCCCGAAACGCCCGCGACCCCGTCAGGTTGGCGTGGCCGACGACGTCGACGGCCCAGGGGGTGCTGTGGTTCTCGACGGCCGTGATGCCGTCGTCGGCCAGGGCTTGCAGCAGTTCGGCGCGCGTGGTGCGCAGGGTGTTGGCCCGCAGGGTCACCGGGCCCGGTCGGTTCGACGCCGCCAGGAAGGCGTCGGCGTCGTCGAGGCCAAGGCTGTCGACCAGCTGACCCGTGAGCCAGAGCGGGCAACTGCGACGCACGGACATCGATTCGATGGGGTCCGTGGGCCAGGTGGCAGCGTCGTCGTTGTCGTCGTCGTTGTCGTCGTCGTTGTCGTCGGTGGGGTCGCTGTCGCCCCCGGCGCCCTCGTCGAGGAGATCGAGCAGGGTGGCCGGCGTGTCGTCGAGGTGCCGCGCCCCGGCGATGAAGGCCAGCCGCAGCCGCATGACGGCCACGCCGTAGATGGCGTCCTTGACCCGTCGTCGGCTGGCGTTGTCGGGCAGCCCCCGCAGGGCGGCGGCGACGCCGTCGGCGGTGGCCACGTTCCCTGTCAGGATGCGCTGCAATTGGGCAATCACGACGTCGCGCTCCGCCGACGTCAACGGGCCGGTGGTGCTCACGACACCCGCTTGATGGCGTGGCCCTGCCACATGACGCTGGTGGTGGGCAGTCGCCCCATGCGCAGGGTGGTCTTGCCGCCGTGGCCCCGACGCAGGCCGACGGGCCCGACGCCCTCGCGGCTGACGACGTCGAGTCCGACATCTCCACACATGTGGGTCATGGCCGCCGGCGAGATGAACGTGCTCGGCTCGTGGGTGCCCTTGTGCACAAAGCGCAGCAGGTCTTCGCCGAGGGTGATGAGCACCAGCCGGGCCAGGGCCGTGCTGTTGATTGTCGAGAACCAGAACGTGCCGCCAGGCTTGAGGACCCGCGCCACCTCGGCGATGGCGGCGGCGGCCCCGCCCACCGCCGGGGGCACATGGACGAGCACGTCGGTGCTGACGACGACGTCGACGCTGGCATCCGCCAGGGGCAGGGCAACGGCTGACCCGCTCAGCACGGCGAAGCGATGGGGGTGGGGCGGGCCGAGCCGCTCCCGGGCTGCAAGCAAGGCCCGCGGCGCGATGTCGATGCCGACGACGCGGGCGCCACGCTCGAGCAGGGGTTCGGCGACGTAGCCGCCGCCAGCGCCGACGTCGGCGATGATGGCGCCATCCACCCGCAGGTGGTGGCGGTCGAGGTAGGCAAGCCGGGCCGGCACCATGGCGTGCAAGGGCTCGAAGATCGGGTTGTCGAAGTTCCACCACGACGACGAATGGGTGTCGTAGATGTCGGTGACGTTGGTCTGGGCGGGCGGTCGAAAGCGCAGCATCGGTCAGGGCGCCGACGGTGGTGGGGTGAAGCCGTCGAGCAGCCGGTCCAATCGGGGAGACACCACGTCGACGATGGCGTTGCCGATCAGGGGCGTCGGCGAGACCAGCAGCACCATCACCAGCGTGAAGTTGTAGGGGCCCACGATGGCCGCGATGATGTTGTGTTCGGCGACGACGCTGGTCCCGAGGGCGTAGCCGACGAGCTCCAGGGGGATGAAGGCCAGGATTGACGTCCGCCACGCCGACGCCAGCGGCGTGCCCCGCAAAACCAGGGCGAGGGGCAACACGTAGCCGAGGTAACAGGGCGCCACCTGCCACCAATGCTTGAACCAGGCGATGGACAACAGGTGCCCGGCCCCGTTCATCACGACCCCCATGGCCAGAAACACGAGCGCCGACAGCCACAGCCGCCGACGAAAGAGCTGGGCCGACAGCTGCGACAGATGATCGATCATCCCAAACCGTAGCGACGCCAACAGTTGTCGGAAAGCGGACTGCGGTTACATCTCGTGGCACGGCGTTGTGCCGAACCCCACACCGAGTGGGCCAGGAGACCCCAGCCGCGCGATCTGCCGGCTGAGACGACGTCGCCCTCCCGTGCATCCATGATCAGGGCGGGCGGCAGTCACAGGAGAGAGACCATGTCGGAATCTGAGTCCCGCACCCTTCCCCTCCTCCCCCTGCGCGATGGCGTGCTGTTGCCCGGCACCGTCGCCACCATCCCCGTGGGGCGCCCCGCGAGCGTGTCCCTGGTGAACGCCGTCGCTGTCGGCGGCATCGTGGCCGTCGGTGTCCAGCTGGATGCCGCCGTCGGCGATCCCGGCTTCGACGATCTCCACCCCGTCGCCGTCCTGGCCCGCATCGCCAAAGTGGCACGCATGCCGCGGGGCTACCAGGTGACCCTCGAGGGGCTGTCGCGCCTGCGCCTGGCGTCCATTGTCAGCCGCGAGCCCTATCTGCAGGTCGAAGCCGTGACGCTGGTGGATGTTGCCGCCAACGTCGAGCGGGCCACGGAATTGCTGGGTGCCCTGAAGGCCGAGCTCACCGACGTGAAGACCGCGGCCACCGGCGCCTTCGCCCGCGCCCTCGACGGTCTGCTCGAAGAAACCGATCCCGGTCGCCTCGCTGATCGCACCGCCGGCGCCATGGGTCTGCCCGTCGCCCGGGAACTCGACGTTCTGAAGGCCCTCGACGTCGCTGAGCGGCTGGCCGAGGTCTTGAAGATCGTCGTCGAGCAACGCACCGCGGGCGACCTCCGCCAGAAGATCGACGGCGAAGTCCGCAAGGAGTTCCAGAAGAACCAGAAGGAGGCCATCCTCCGCGAGCAGATGCGGGCCATCAAGAAAGAGCTTGGCGACGACGACAAAAACGACGCCGACAAGCTCGCCGATCGCGTGGCCAAGGCCGATCTTCCTGACGACGTCCGCAAGGTCGCCGAGAAGGAGCTGTCCCGCCTGCAGGGCCAGGCCTCGGGGCCCGAGCAGGGCGTCATCCGCCACTACCTGGAGTGGATCGTCGACCTGCCCTGGAAGACCAAGGTGTCGTCGGACTTCTCCGTCAGCGACGTCGAACAGAAGCTCGACGACGACCACACGGGTCTGACGGACGTGAAGAAGCGCATCCTGGAACACCTCGCCGTCATCCAGATGACGGGGACGGCCAAGGCCACCATCTTGTGCCTGTCGGGGCCTCCCGGCGTGGGCAAGACGAGCCTGGGTCAAAGCGTCGCCGACGCCCTCGGCCGGCCCTTCCAGCGCATCTCGTTTGGTGGGGTGCGCGACGAAGCTGAAGTCCGCGGTCATCGGCGCACCTACGTCGGCGCCATCCCCGGCCGCGTCATCCACGCCATGAAGAAGGCGGGCGCCAAGAACCCCGTCATCCTCCTCGACGAGATCGACAAGCTCGGCAAGGGCTGGGCGGGCGATCCCGGTGCGGCCCTCCTCGAGGTCCTGGACCCCGAGCAGAACAGCACCTTCACCGACCACTACCTGGAGCTGCCCTTTGACCTCTCGGAAGTGCTGTTCATCTGCACGGTGAACGATTTGTCGGCGTTGTCGGCGCCCCTGCGGGACCGGCTCGAGATCATCGAGATCGACGGCTACACGCAGGCGGAGAAGCTCGCCATCGCCAAGCGCCACCTGGTGCCCAAGAAGTTGGCCGACCATGGCCTGCAGCCCGAGCAGCTCATCGTCAACGACGAGGTGCTCAAGGCCGTCATCGCCGGCTGGACCCGCGAGGCCGGTGTGCGGCAACTGCAGCGCGAGGTGACCAAGCTCTGCCGGGCCCTGGCCCTGCGGGTGGCCCGGTCTCCCAAGGATGACGAGGCCGCCAAGAATGCGCCCCTCGTCGTCACCGACCCGGCCCAGCTCAAAGACCTCATCGGCAAGCAGCGCTTCTTCGACGAGCGCGCCGAGCGGATGACGTTGCCGGGCGTAGCCATCGGCATGGCCTGGACTCCCGTGGGCGGCGAGATTCTGTTCATCGAGTCGAGCCGCATGCCCGGCAAGGGAGCGGTGACCCTCACGGGTCAGCTCGGCGACGTGATGAAGGAATCGGCGACGGCGGCCATGACCTATGTGCGCAGCCACACCCAGGAATTGGGCATCGAGCCCAAGTTCCTCGCCGAGAGCGACATTCACGTCCACATCCCGGCGGGCGGGATCCCCAAGGACGGTCCGTCGGCGGGCGTGACGATGTTCACGGCCCTGGTGTCGTTGCTGACGGGACGGCGCGTGAAGAGTGACCTCGCCATGACCGGCGAGGCCACCCTGCGCGGCAAGGTGCTGCCCGTGGGCGGCATCGCGTCCAAGGTCCTGGCGGCCCATCGGGCGGGCATCACCACCATCCTGCTGCCCCAGCAGAATGGCCGTGACATCGACGACATCCCCGCCGATGTCCGTGCCCAACTGACCATCCACCTCGTCTCGGACATGCGCGAGGTGCTGGAGTTCGCCCTCGAGCCCGAGGTGACGCCGGTGGTCACCCTCGGCGGTGCCGGCGAGACCAGCGGCCCCCACGCCTGACCTGACCTGACCTGACCTGAAAGACGTGCGGGTCACGTCGACGACGGCCTCCTCCCCTGTACGGGGCGGAGGCCGTCTTCGTTTTGTGGGTCAGGGCTCGCGCAGCAGGGCGTCCACTTCGGCGCGGACGACGTCGATGGCCGTGTAGCCCAGGTGCAGGTGGCGAATCTGGCCATGGCGGTCGACGATGTACGACGACGGCAGGCTCGTGAGCCCCAGCCGTTCGCCGAGGCCGGCGGTGTCGACGACGCTGTCGAACGACGGGGCCAGGGTCTGCCAGGCGGCGCGGGCGGCCCCGAGGTCCGACGGCTCGCGGTTCACGCCGATGACGACGACACCCTGGTCTTTCAACGCCGTCGCCAACGACGACAGCTCGGGCAGGGAGCGTTTGCAGGGCCCACACCACGAGGCCCAGAAGTCGACGATGAGGACTTTGGCGTGGACGGTGTCGACGAGAGAGACCGGGTCCAGCCGACCGGTGCCGTCCAGGCGGGGCAGGCTCAGGGACGGGAAGGCGTCGCCGGCGAGGCGGGGGCGCAGGCTGTCGGCATGGCGGGCGACACTGACGCCGGCGGCGACGACGAGGACACCAACCACCGTCACCACCGCCGCGGCACCGGCCCGGGCCCGCACCGCTCGGGGAGCGTCCATCGGCCGCGACAGGGTCATCAGCCAGGCCACCAACGTGGCGAGGCCCGGTCCATAGGCGATGACGCATTTGGCGGCGAAGCGCCCCATGTCCACTCGGCCCTTGACGACGACGGCCATGGAGTCCACCGCCTGGTGGGGCAGGGGCCACAGGTCCACACCCGCAAGGGCGAGGAGGCCCCCCACGGCCTTCAGCAGGGTGAGGGGCACCAGCAGGTAGGTGACGGCGATGGCGGTGCCGAGGAAGCGCTGGCCCCGCAGCTGACCCTGCAGCTGACCAACGACGCCGACGACGACGGCGGCGACCAGCACGACGACAAGGTCCGTTCGACCCGCCCGCAACACCACGTCAAAGAGCCGGCGGAGGGCGATGAGGGGAGCCGAGCCCACCAGGGACAGCAGCCGGAAGGTCTCACCGGCGTGGAGGGCGAGGACGACGGCGGCGTAGACCAGAAACGGTTCAACGGGGTGGGCGGTGTCGTGCCCGGCCAGGGCCCGCAGGGTCCGCACAGGCTGCACCAGGATGCTTCCCAGTCGCTCGGCGAGGCCAAGGTGGCTTGCGGTCTGGGGCAGGGTGGTGGGGGCGTCCACGGCGGCGTTCACGGCTTCCTCATCAGGCGTCGGTAGCGCATCGCGGCGGGCAGGGCAGCCGGGATTGGGGGGCGGCAGATCTCCCCAGCCGACGCCGTCAGCGGGCTGTCACGGGCTGTCACCGGGTGGCTATTGTCCCCGTATGGGTTCGCACCACGAGGTTTCCATGACCACACCGGACGACGAAGCCGAACTTGAGGCCCTCCGCCAGGCGGCCTACCCGAATCCCGAAAACGCCGATCGGGGCGAGGTGCTGATGGCCACCGGCGTCGGCATCGGCCTCCTCGGCGTCGGCTTCGCGGCGCTGTCTGTTGTGTGCCTGCCCTGTGCGATTGGTGCCGCGCCATTGGCGGCGGCGTCGGCCCCGGTCCTGCTGGGGGCGGGCCTCGTCAAACGCTGGAATCGTCGTCGTCGCGAGTCGGCAGCGTCGGCAGCGTCGGCAGCGTCGGCAGGGGAGACGGTTGCTTCGCCTTCAGCCGACGAGCCCGAAAAAACGACTTGAGCACCGCGCCGCAGTCGTCGGCCAGCACGCCGCTGTCGACGACCAGCCGGTGGTTGAGGCGGCCATCGCGACAGACGTCGGCGAGGGAGCCCACCGCGCCAGCCTTGGGATCGGTGGCCCCAAAGACCAGGCGATCCACCCGGGCATTCACCAGGGCGCCGGCACACATGAAGCAGGGCTCCAGCGTCACGTAGAGGGTGCAGCCCGACAGCCGCCAGCGACCAAGCCGCTTCGACGCCTGGGCGATGGCGATGAGCTCAGCGTGGCCCAGGGGGTCGTTGTCGGCTTCGCGGGTGTTGCGCCCCTCGCCGATGATGACGCCGGCTTCATCGACCACCACGGCCCCCACGGGCACCTCGCCAGCGTCGGCGGCGACCGCGGCCAGCTGCAGGGCCCGCTGCATCATCCGGTCATCGATCTCCGCCATGACTCGAGCCGGGGCGGCGTTGGGAAGGGCTGGAACCGTCATGTGGTTGTGGTGCTGACATGTGGGGGGCTGTCATCAAAAGGGTGCAGGTGGTGCAGGGGACCGTGACCCGCCCCAAAGCCCGGGGCCCGTTCGATGGCGGTGTGGACGTAGGCGACGGCCCCCCTGACGGCGTCTTCGAGGGGGCTGCCACCGGCCAGGCGGGCGCAGATGGCGGCCGACAGCGTGCAGCCGGTGCCGTGGGTATGCCGGGTCTGCAGCCGCCGGGAGCGCACATCGATGACGCAGTAGGGCGTCACCAGCACATCGACGACGACGTCGCCGTCGCCGTGGCCACCCTTGATGAGGGCGGCCCGGGCACCGCGAGCCAGCAACGCCCGGCCCGCGCGGACGGCGTCGTCGTGGCTGACGACGTCAAAGCCCACCAGGCGCGCGGCCTCGGGCAGGTTGGGCGTCACCAGCGTCGCCAGGGGAATGAGCCTGGTCAGCATGGTGTCGACGGCGTCGTTCGCCAGCAGGGCATGGCCGCTTTTGGCGATGAGCACGGGGTCGACGACGATGGCAAAGGGGCGACGAGCCAACGCCGCCACCAGGCCGTCCACCACGGCGTTGATGATGGCCGCGTCCACCAACATGCCGGTCTTGGCTGCGGCGACGTCGAAGTCGGCCACCACGGCGTCGAGCTGGGCGCGCACGAAGGCCGGGGGCGGGGCATGGATGCCGCTGACGCCGACGGTGTTTTGCGCCGTCAACGCCGTGATGACCGAGGCGCCATAGCAGCGGTGGGCGGCGAAGGTTTTCAGGTCGGCCTGGATGCCGGCGCCGCCGCCGCTGTCAGACCCGGCAATGGTGAGGGTGACCGGTGGCGTCATCGGGTCAGCATGGGGGCCCGTGGGACGCCCGTAAACCCCGGGGACGGTCGTTGGGCACACGTCGACGTCGACGCGGTCGTCCTCGCGTGAGAAGGTGGCTGCACCAACCGTCTTTCATCCAGTTCCCGAAGGATTCCCATGCGCCAGACCCTGCAAGATGCCGCCAAGTCCCTGCTCACCGAGCCCGTGGGCACCGAGCGCCAGATCGTCATCAACACCAACGACGGCCTGACCGGCTTTCCCCCTGGCATGTCCGGTCGCGGCTTTCGCACCAAGACCATGTCCGTCGTCGTCGAGCACCAGACCCGCGATGGCAAGGTCCGCCCCGTCGTCAAAGAGATCGGCAAGGGCGTCGTCGTCGCCACCGGCGCCTGGACGACGGCCACCTGAGCGAGCCCCTCATCGTGATGCCCGCAGCAGGAGCCCTTCTCCCCAGGTGCCCAAGTGGGGCGCGCCGAAGGCGAGGCGAGGGACTCCGGTCGCTCAGCGCGTGAGGGTGCGCATGTAGAGGGGCACCGTCGACTGCCCGCCGGGGGCTGGTGACGTCGCCGCGGGCTTGTTGCCCGCCGCTGTGAAGAACGAGCCGCCGCCGAAGAAGCCGCCACCGCCAACCGCGGGCCGGTTGTTGACGGGCATCTCCACCGAGCGGGGCCGGTAACGGTCCTGCCGCGACGACGCCATGACGTCGTCGTGGTGCACGGTGTTCCAGAACGCCAGCTGGCGCTCGGGGACGCGGTCCGTCGGCGGGGTCTGGGCCGACGCCGACGCGTTGCCCACCGGCGGCAGATCGAAGGGCATCGACGTCGGCACGGCGGCGCGCACGGCGGCGAGGATCTCGGTCCGGAACGTCGGGTGCTGGGCAATGAGCCGGTCGCAGATGACCAGCGTCGATTTCGCCGTGCGGGCGGCGAGGTCGTAGAAGCCGTCGCCTGGGTCGCTGCCGACCTTCTGGGCCACGGCCACAAAGGCCAACGACGTCTGCAGCAGGGTCGTCACCTTGGCGAGGCCGTCGGGGACCGACAGGGGCTTGCCGGTGGCATTGTCGGTGACCACGCCGGTCTTGTCGTCGAAGCGCAGCTTGAAGTCCGGGCGCTGGTTCTCGACGTAGAAGCCGACGCCGATGTTGATCTCGCCCGAGTCCCATTGGTGGGCCGACAGCGAGACGGAATCGCCCATCGACATGGTCCGCTTCTCGGGACCCTGGGCCAGGGCAGGCAGCAGGCCCGGGGGGAAGGCGGCCTTCGTCGAGAACCGGCCGTGCTGCTCCTCCAGGGTGCTCGACGGACCGTGGAACGGTTTGAGCTCGGCGTAGGCCTCTGACGTCGGCATGGGCCCGAGGTTGCCGTCGCGCTTGGGGAAGGTGGGCAGGGCCAACTGTCCCGAGCCCACCTGGTCGATGACCGAGCGCAGGGACAACGCATCGGTGTCGAGCATGGCCCGACCGGTCTTTGCGGTCTCGCCCGCAGCACCCACCACGATGCCCTTGACGACTGGAGCGAAGGGCCGGCCGGCGGCGTCACGGACGCTGACGTCGACGATGTCGCCGTTCTTGACGGCGGCGCCCTTGAACTTGCCGAGGGTGCCAGAGGCGTCGATGGCGACCCGGGTGATGGTGCCCGAGTCGTTGATGACGACGCTGCCGCCGGGGGGCAGCCCCTTGACCGCGGTCCCGTCAAACACGGCTTTCACGATGTCGCGGGCCTCAGGGGCCCGCTGCACGAGGGCATCCAGGCCGACGACGTGGCCTTCGCCGAGGATGGCCTCCTGCATGACGACGGCCTTGACGATGGGGTTCAAGCCCCGCTGGTCGAGGGTGGCTTCGTCGGCGCCGCGCTGGGCGATCTCGATGACGGTCCCCGACGCCATGTCGACGGAGCCCTGCAGGGCCCCCGCCTTGTCGGCGGTGAAGCGGTGGACGGTGTCGCCCACCTTGACGAGGAGTTCATCGCCAGCAGCGACGACGCCCTTGCCCGAGATGGTCAGGGTCTTGCCGTCAAAGCTGGCCACGGACGACAGAGCGGCGGTGTCGACGGCGCCGCGGGTGGCGCCCCGCAGGGGATCGCTGCGACCGATGGCCCCCATGGCGAGGGTGCGGGCCTGCAGCAGGTTGAGGGCCTGGGACGTCGGGGCCTCGATGGGCAGGGGTCGAGCAGCGCCGACGACGTCACGGGGGGCGATGTCGAAGCGGAACGGCCTGGTACCAAGCACGTCGAGGGCCACCTGTTGGGCGGCCTTGGCCTCGGTGGGGTTTTGCACCGCGAAGCGGTCGAGGAGGAACATCAGGGTCTTGGCAGCGCCGAGGGCGCGGTCATAGCCCACGTCGCCGGGCTCTTTGCCCTGGGCATAGGCCGCGCCGACGATGGCCAGGGTGGCCTGCAGCGCCGACTTCATTTTGGGCAATTCCGCCGCGCTGACGCCGTGCAGGGTGCCGGTGACGTCGTCGAAGCCGAAGGAAAACGGCGAACCCGCCACACCGGGGACGTCGACGCCCACGGTCTTGCGGCCCTGGGCCTGGGTGACCGTCAGGCTGGCGCCGTCCTTCAACGGCATCTCGGCGAAGTGCTCCGCCATGAAGTGGGCCTCGGGGGCGGCGAGGATGGCGCCGCCGACCTGGGAGGTGACGGCGTGGCGCTGCTGGAAGTCCTGGGGCACGGCCTTGCCCACGAGGACCTTCGCCGGTGCCAACCACGCCGCATCAACAGCCAGGCCGCCGGTGCCGATCAGGGTGGCGTCGAGGGGAGCGAGGCGGGGGGCCACGACGCCACGGACCGTCGACAGCACCTTGCCGTCGGGGACGACGAAGCCGTCGATGGTGGTGGGGAACTGGCGGCCAGCGGCGTCCTTCAAGCGAAACGACAGCGCATCGCCGACGTGGACGCCGCGCAGCATGCCGTCGAGGCGGCCCTCGCCGTCAGCCCGCAGGGCCTGCACCACGGCGCCATCCTTGACGACCTCGAGGACGGCGTGGGCGGGCAGCTTTGGCAGGGTGGGCAGGGGCAGGAAGGGGCCACCGGGCTTGGCCTTGCCGTTGACGAGGACGTCGACGGGGGGGCCGGCGAGGGCGCGGAAGGCGCAGGCGAGGTCGGGCTCGGCGGCATCGAGGCTCGAGGCCAACACGACGCTGGCCTTCTTGCTGCCGTTGGCCGGCAGCGACACCAACAACGACGCTTCTTCGGAGACGTGCCCGTTGACGTCGCGGACCGCGATTTCGAAGGCATCAAAGGGCTTGATGCCCTTGAGGACGCCGTCGAGCTTGCCGTGCTGGTCGGCGACCAGCTCGCTGACGACGCCGCTGCTGGCATTGCGCACGATGAGAGCCCCGCCGGGGGGCACGGCGCCAAAGGCGCTGACCCGCAGGACGTCGCCGTCGGGGACCATGCCGGCGGCGATGCTCGCCTGCAGCAAGCCGATGGGGGGCACGCGGGCGGGGATGTCGATGCCGTGGCCGTTGGGGTCGCGGACCTCGATGGCGAGGCGCTGGCCGGGGATGACGCCCGAGACCTTGAGGGCGAACTGCCCCTGATCGTCGACCTTGGTGGCGAAGGTCTCGTTGCCCACGCGCACGGTGATGGTGGCGTTTGGTTCGACGGCGTCGTCCTTGCCCGTCAGCTTGAAGAGGTACGGCTGCTCGACGACGGCGGGGGCCGTCAGTTCCCGGCCCACGAGGGCCCCCTGAAAGAAGGGCGGCCGGTCGTCGGTCTTTTTGTCGAGGGTGTCACGACGGGTGGTGTGGTCCGTGCGGACGTCCTGGGGCGTGCCGCCCACCCGGGTGAAATAGGTCGTGGCGATGTTGGTGACCAAAAACGGCTCGGTGGGCACAATCAGCGGGCGCCCCTTGGCGCCGTCGGCGCCGACGAGGCGGACACCAATCTGATCACCGAACGCGAACTTGGTCTCGTCGGTGAGTTCGAAGCTGAACTGCCCCTGGACGTCGGCGGTGACGGCTCCCAGCGACGGACGGCCCGGCACGGAGGCGTTGTAGAATTCGACCATGGTGCCGGCGGGAGCCTTGCCCGTCACGTTGAGGGGGTCGCGGAAATACGACGGCGGTGGCGGTGGCGGCGGCGTGATGTCGACGCGGTGGGCCTCGTCCTTCACCTTGGTGATGCGGGCTTCGAGGACCTCGGGCTTGCCGACGGCGCCGGCCTGGCGATTGGGCACGACCTCGAAGGTGTCTTTGCAGAGCTCGGCGAGGAGCTGGTGAACGTGATCCACCTGACCCGGGTCTTCGAAGTCTGAGGCGCGCTGGTCCACCAACTGCTGGAGCTGTTGCTGGACCGTCGGGTTCGCCCGGGCCTCCTGCATGGCTTGCTGCACCAGGCCAGTGGAGAACGTGGGGCGCTGCTGCAACTTGTCGATGGCCGCCATGGGGAACCCTCTTGCGTCGACCGGGACCTGTCCCGGTACCTGGCGAATAGCACCTGGCCCCGCGATTTGGCGCGCGCCGGGCGCCGGCGGTTTGGTGTATAAAGTGCTGTTATTTCAGCGTGTTGCGGGAATGCCTGTGGGCACGGTCACAGCAGGTGCGGCGCGCGTCGACCTTGACGGGGCACCGGCGACTGCGTAGCACCCGCCCACCATCTCTGACTCCCTAGCGAGGTCCACATGTCAGCGCCCACCTACGACGTCGTTGTGATTGGTTCCGGCCCCGGTGGCTACATCGCGGCCGCCCGCGCGGGCGCCCTTGGCCTCAAGGTGGCCGTCGTCGAGAAGGACAAGCTCCTCGGGGGCACCTGCCTGCACCGTGGCTGCATCCCCACCAAGGCCCTGCTGCACGCGGCCGACGTCGTTGGCGAGATCAAGGAAGCCGCCCGCATCGGCGTCACCGTCGAGGGTGTCAAGGTCGACTGGGACAAGGTCATGGGCCACAAGCGCCAGGTCGTCACCTCCAACGCCGGCGGCGTCGCCCACCTGATGAAGTCCCGCAAGGTCGACGTCATCCCCGGCTTCGGCCGCGTCGACTTCACCGGCGGCAAGCGCCGCGTCATCGTCAAAGATGCCGACGGCAAAGAGACCACCGTCGAGACCCAAAACGTCATCCTCGCCGTGGGCAGCAAGCCCCGTGAGCTGCCGTTCGCCAAGTTCGACGGCGAGCGCATCATGAGCTCGGACCACATCCTCGACATCGACCGGATCCCGGGCTCCCTCGCCATCCTCGGCGGCGGCGTCATCGGCATCGAGTTTGCGAGCCTGTTTGCCCGCCTGGGCACCAAGGTCACCGTCCTGGAGATGCTGCCCCGCATCGTGGCGCCGGCGGACCCCGAGGCCAGCAAGCTCCTCGGCGACGAACTCAACAAGCAGGGCTGCGACATCAAGGTCAACGTCAAGGTCACCGCCGTCGAGCGCAAGGGCAACGAGGTCTTCACCTCCTACCAGAACGCCGATGGCACCCAGGCCACGTTGACGACGGAGTACATCCTCGTCTCCGTCGGTCGCCCGCCCCTCACCCAGGGCATCGGCCTCGAAAACAGCAAGGCCCAGACCGACAAGGCCGGCTTCGTCGTCGTCGACGGCATGATGCAGACGGCGGAACCCGGGCTCTTCGCCATCGGCGACTGCGTCAACACACCGTGGCTCGCCCACATCGCGTCCGCCGAGGGCATGATCGCCGTCGAGTACATCGCGCACGTGCAGGGCAAGGGCCCCAAGCCCGCCGCCCTCAACTACGACCACACGCCGTCGTGCGTGTACTCCGAGCCCCCGATGGCCTGGAGCGGCCTGACCGAGGAAGAGGCGCGCAAGCGCGGCTACGACGTCAAGGTGAGCAAATTCGACTTCGCCAAGAACGCCAAGGCGTCGATTTTGCTGAAGAAAAAGGGCTTCGTGAAGTTCATCGTCGACGCGAAGTACGGCGAGATCCTCGGCTGCCACATCATCGGGCCCCAGGCCACCGACCTGCTGGCCGAGCCCGCCCTGGCCATCTCCGCCGAGCTGCCCATCGAGGAGCTCGCCCGTACCGTCCACGCCCACCCGACCCTCTACGAGGCCATCTGGGAGGCCGCGTCGATGGCGGCCGGTCGCGCCGCCCACGGCTGACACCACCCATGAGCACCGCGCCTGCCTCGATCCCACGTGTCTCCGACCTGCCGGCTGATGGCAGCCTGTCTCATTGGGTCATGGTGGGGCAGGTCCCCGAAGAGGTCGAAGACGCATGGTCGTATCGAACCGGGGCGGTGAAGACTGTCCGGGCGGTTCGAGCCGCCACCGGCGAAGTCGACGCGCTCATTGATGAAGGCTGGAATGCCTGGCCCCTCGTGAAGCGAGCGGGACAGGCGTTTTCGGGGACCATCCTGCTCGGGCGTGCCGCCACCAACGACATCTGCGTCGCCCACAGCAGTGTCTCGAAGCTCCACGCCCGCCTGCGCATCAACGGCGCCGAAGTCCTCGTCTCCGACGCGTCATCGTCCAACGGCACCATCGTCAACGGCGACACCGTCGGGGCCGGCGCCGAGGTTGCCCTCGAGTCGGGGGACCTGGTCCGCTTTGGGGCCTGCGTCTTTCAGGTCTTCTCCCCGGCCCACATGACGGCCGTCTTGGAGCGTCTGCGGGAGCCCTGAGGTCGATGTGCGAGGGCGACGTCAGCAACGCGAAGAGGGCCCAATGGGCCCTCTTCGCGTTCGTCCTCGAAGGACAGCACTGCCCGTGGGCAGGGCTCAGCCCGGGAAGCCGTCTTCGCGGGTCAGGCCGTGGCGCTGGGCCCGGCGATAAAACGTGGCCCGGCCAATGCCGAGACGCCGGGCGGCTTCGGAGACGTTGCCCTCGGTTTCCCGCAGGGCAGCAATCATCATCTCCCGCTCCACCTCATGCAGGGGGCGGACGGCGTTCTTGTCGTCGTCGTCGAGGAGGCCGCTGTGGCTGGGCAGGTCCGTGCGCGGGGTGCCCATGGTCGCCCGAATCTCGTCGGGGAGGTCGTCGGTCTTGATGATGCCGCCCGACGCCACCAGGGCGATGCGCTCGACGGTGTTGTTGAGCTCGCGGACGTTTCCCGGCCAGTGGTAGGTGATGAGGGCTTCGAGGACCTCATCCGACAACGACGGTGGCGGCTGGTTTTCCCGGGCGGCAAAGCGGGCCAGGGCGTAGCGGGCCAGGGCGGGGATGTCGTCACGGCGGTCCCGCAGGGGGGGCACGGTGATGGAGAAGACGTTCAGCCGATAAAAGAGGTCTGCCCGGAAGGTGCCGCGGGACACCTCGGTGGGCAGGTGTTTGACGGTGGCCGCGATGACGCGGACGTCGCCTTCGCCGCCGCCACGGCGATCGTTGAGGCTGGCGTCGTGCAGGGCCCGCTGCAGGCGGGTCTGGAGCTCGGGAGACAGCTCACCGACCTCGTCGAGAAAGAGGGTCCCGCCCCGCGACTCCAGGAACTTGCCGCCAGCGCCACCGACGCCAAAGAGCTTCTCGCTCAAGGCCTCGGCAGGCTTCTGGGCGCAGTTGACGACGACGAAGGGCGCATCGCGCCGTCGGCTGCGGGCGTGGATGCGGTGGGCGACCAGCTCTTTGCCGGCGCCGGGTTCGCCGTAGATGAGCACGGGCACGCGGCTGGCGGCGACGCGCTCGACGAGCGAGATGACTTCGCTCATGGCCTGGCTGCCGCAAATGAGGTGGGGGCCGCCATCGCCACGCAGCATGGCCGCCCGCAGGCCATCGCTCTCCAGCCGGAGCCGGGTGTGTTCGGCGGCGTTGCGGACCACGATGGCCAGGCGCTGGAGGTCGAGGGGCTTGGTGAGGTAGTCAAAGGCGCCACGACGCATCGCGTCAACAATGGAGTCCACGCCGGTGGCGGCGGTGATCATCACGACGGCAATCTCGGCGTGCTCGCGGGCGAGGCGATCGAGAATGGTCAGGCCGTCAATGCCGGGCAGGCCCATGTCGAGGAGAACGACGTCGTAGGGCGTGCCCAGCGTCTCATCGAGCTCGCGGCCACTGTGCAGCACGTCAACGGTGTGTCCGTGGTGCTGGAGGTACTTGGAGACCAGGCCGCAGATGGCTTCATCGTCGTCGATGAGCAGAACGCGGGCGGTGACAGAGGACTTCGGGGCGGCCATAGGGGCTCCAGGCGGCGAGTGTCAAACTCGTGCGGATCAGTTCGAGACAGCGACCCAAACCGATACAACCGTTTGTCCTGCTTTGGCAAGCCGGCGGCCCGCATTTCGTCAGCGCCAGCCAGCGGCCCCGGTGAATTCACGGACACGCGCGAAGCGAGAGTCGGTGAATTCGGGCGGCCACTCCCTGCTCAGGTCGTGGGGTCCGGGTAGTGGGAGAGGGCCAACCTCGTGCCGAACGGATCGCGGAAGTACAGGGTGAACCCCGACGAATGGCTCACACTGACGCCGGCCTGCTCGAGCCGGTGCCGCCAGCTGTCTCGTTCAGCAGGGGCGATGGCAAACGCCACCACGAACGGACCGGGGGCATCACTGGGCCAGTCGCCACCAGCGGTGTCCGGGCCAGCGCAGTGCTCCAGCATCACGATGGTGCCGCCAGCGTCGACCCAGACGGCGTGGGCCTGGCGGCGCACCTCGGTGAGCCCCAGGGTGACGCAATAAAACGCCCGGGCGACGTCGAGGTCGGTCACCTGGATCGCGAGGTGGTGCAGGCGCATCAGCCGTCCAGCGGAAAGCCGAGGGAGGCCGCGCACTGGCGAATGGCCGCGGCATTCTCCAGGACGTGTTGGGCTTCGCTCAGGAATTTCAGGGTGCGCTGCTCGGACAGCTCGTCGACGCAGGGGGCGTCGTTGCGGGTGCGGGCCAGGGCGCGCCAATCCCGCACCGACACCGGCGACGCGTTGACGGCAGGCCGCGGCGGCGGCGGTGGCGGCGCTGTGGTCGCGGCTGTCGTCTTCGCCGTCGCTTTCGCTGTGTGTATCGTTGCCGGCGATGCCGTCGTTGCCGGCGATGCCGTCGTTGCGCTGACCGGCCTTGGTTGCGCCAATGGCACAAGAGCCGGCGCAGGTGACGTCGTGGTCGCCGGTGGCATGGTCGTCGGTGGCATGGTCGTCGGTGGCGCGGCAGCCGTTGTCGTCGCTGGCGTCGTCGCTGGCGTTGGTGTCGTCGCCGCTGGCGTTGGTGTCGTCGTCGTCGCTGGCGTTGGTGTCGTCGTCGTCGCTGGCGCCGGTGGGAGCGGCGGCGACGGAAGCGTCGTCGGTGTGGCGGTCGCGCTGCCGTCGGTGTCGGCAGGTCCCAGGCTCACAAAGATGAGCCCGGCCAGCACGGCACCAACGACGGCGCCCGCGATCAGCAGGTGTCGGCGGCGGCGCGGGCGCTCCATGGCCGTGGTGTCGCCGGGAATGCCGTCGGTGACGTCGTCGCTGTCATGGAGGGCGGCGGCGTCACGGCGGGCGGCGCGCACCATCTGGGTCGGTTCAGCCCGCTCGGCGCGGGCCCGGCGGGCCTCGCGCTCGGCAGCCTCCAGGGCGCCCAGGGTGCGTCCCTGCGAGTTGGTGACGACGGTCTTTTCGTCGTGGATGCCCCGGGGCGGCCGGGGGCGAAAGGCTTCGGGGCGTTGTTGGAGTCGGGTCGGATCGTCGTGGTTGCCCACCAACGACGCCGCTGCCGACGACGCTGCCGACGCCGGCGACGGCATTTCCGCAGCCGCTGACGACGACACTGCCGACGATGCTGGCTTTGGCGGTGGGCCCTCTTCGGTGGTGCGGTCGGCCACGCGGGGACGCGGGTCGACGACGGACGCGTCGTCGGCGGAGCCGCCATGGGCGAGGGTGATGGCCGAGCTGCCACCGGCCTCGGGCTTGCCTGGAAACGACGCGATGGTGACCGAGCCAAAGCGGGCCATGGTGGCCTGCTCCCGCACGATCTCGTCGACAAACAGGGACTCCATCAGCTCCCGCAGCACCCGCTCGGCGCCCGCGCTCTGGCGCGACGCCATCCACGACAGCAGCTGCTCTCGGAGCTCGCCACAGGTGGCGATGCGCTTGCTGGGGTCTGGGTGCAGGGCGCGCCCGAGGATGCCCTGCAGCACCGGGTCGATGCCGTACCACCCACGGGGCACGAAGCTGCCCCGCCCGGCGACCTGCCAGATGTCGTTGGGGGTCATGCCCTCGTAGTAGCGCTCGTTGACCAGGAACTCGTAGAGGATGACGCCGCAGGCAAAGAGGTCGGCCCGGCTGTCGATGACGTCGCCACGGGCCTGCTCCGGCGCCATGTAGGCCATCTTGCCCATCACCACGTTTGGCTGGGTCCGCTCGACCTTCAGCCGACTGGCGGCGAGCCCGAAGTCGATGAGCTTGACCTCGCCCTCAAAGCTGACGAGGACGTTTTGCGGGCTGATGTCGCGATGGACCAGATTGAGGGGTTCGCCGCTGACGGGGTGTCGTCGTCGATGGGCGTAATCGAGGGCCTTGAGCACCTCACACACGAGATGCACCACCGTGACGGGGTCGGTCTTCAGTCCCCGCTTGCGACAGCGGTCCTGCACGGTGCGCAGGTCGCGCCCCGAGACGTACTCCATGGCGAGGTAGTATTCCTCGATGGGGCCGTTGCTGGAGACGCTGGCCACCCGGCCGACGTCAAAGACGTTGCAGATGTTGGCGTGGTTCAGGGTGACGACGACGCGGGCTTCGTCGACAAAGCGGGTCACGTATTCGCGGTCCCCCGTCAGCTCGGCCCGCAGCTTCTTGACGACGCAGGTGCGCTCAAGGCCGGCAATGCCGCCAGACTTCGCGAGGTACACGTCTCCCATTCCGCCGCGGGCGAAATTCTGCAGGAGCAGATAGGGGCCAAAGGGCCGCGGCAGCTCGTCATCATCGATGACGTCGGAGATGGTCATGGTGGAGCCCGGAGTCTACCGGGTTCCCCGGGAAGTTCAAACACTTGGCGCGCCGCCAAGTGCTTGATGAATCATGGCTATTCGGCCTGAACGGGCCTCAATGGCACTCGGTGGCAGCCTCGGGGTCGTCGCTGGCGTCGATCGCACGGTGGTTGGGACCGTGGAGGTCGCCCTCGCCGCCGCCACCGTTGCCAGGGGTGCCGCCCTTGTCGGGCTGCTGACGCTGTCCCTTGAGGTCGGCCATGGTCTGGGCCGAGGCGTAGGCGTCGCCCTCGGCCCGGGGCACGTACTGCGGGTCGTGGGGGATGGTCTCCTTGTCGAGGGGAGGCATTGTTGGGCGGGGGGCGACCACCCCGGGTGTTGTGCGGCGGTTGGGGAGGTTGCCCTGGTCGTCGAGCAACAAGAAGCGGGCGCTGGACCGCTCGTACATGTTGCGCAGGGTTTCGTCGTCGAGGTCCATGCCCAGCATGGTGGCCGACGGCACCAGGAAGAGGCGGAAGCGCTTGCTCTCGTGGAACTGCCGGTAGCTCCGCAGGGTGTCCTCGATGTAGGGCGTGTCCTTGGTGGGCTCAAGGACCATGTCCGACGCAAACATGATGCGTTCGCTGTAGCGCTTCAGGTAGGCCTGACTGCGGCTGCGCCACTTCGCGAGGGCCTCAAAGCCCTCCACCTGGAACGTGTAGTAGCCGTAGCTGACGTCGGTGAAGACGTTGGGATAGCGATCGAAAATCCAGCCCAGGCGCTTGAGCCGGGGCTCGGTGTTCTTGTGGAGCCCGAAGTGGGGCAGGCACAGCCGCAGGTACGGGTGTCGCTCAAGGACCGAAATGGTCTCGTCCCAATACTTGATGAGGTTCACGTGCATCAGCACGGGCAGCTGGGTCTCCTCGGCCCAGGCCCAAAATGCCTCCATGCGGGGGTCGTCGATGGGCATCACATGAAACGGACCCTTGCCGGTGGCTGCACCGTGGCCCAGATAGAGTTTGACGCCGTCAGCGCCGCGCCGGACCGCATCCTGTACGAGTTCGAGGCTGCCGGGTTCGGATGGGTCGAAGGTGACAAACGCGCAGAAGCGGTCGGGCCAGCGCTCCTTGATCTGGAGCAGGACGTCGTTGTTCTCTTTGTACTGCTCGAAGCCGTACTTGTTGTTGAGGGTGAACGTGTAGATCGTCGCCGACATCAAGCAGGTGCGTTTGACGCCGTATTTGTCCATGGCGATGAGCAGCCGCTCGGCCTCGGCCATCGACTGGGCATGCTCGTGGATGTCGATGATCTGGTAGCGGTTGGGACCGATATCCGTGATCTTGAGTGCGGGATCGTCCTCGTCGGCGTAGGCCTTCAGGTTCTTGCTGTTGGGCTTCATGGTCGGGGTGCCATTCACCCCCACGACCTCGGCCACCGCCCGATCGATGGGCGGGCCACCCACCAGGTTGGCCCGCTGCAGGATGATGACGACGAGGACGACGGCGAGGACCACCGTCAGCGCCGTCATGAGCTTGTTCCCGACGCTCTTGATATCCGCCATGGAGGGACCTTGTCCGCTCCCTGCCGCCGGCGCAAGCAGTCAACCGGATATCAGCCCTGCCTCACGACTTCAGATACCCCTGAAAGACCGCCTTGAGCTCGTCGGTCAGGGGCTCGGGCCGCCCGGTATCGAGCCGAATCAGTACGGCGTCGATGGAGGCCGTGAAGCACAGCACCGAGTCGCGTTTGCGGCGGATTTCGTAGCGGGTGCCGATGGACGAATTCCCCACCCGGGTCACCGCCAGGGTGACCACCGCGACGTCGCCGTAGGCCAGCGGGGCCTTGAAGTCGGCTTCGATATGGACCGTGGGGAAGCCGAGCCGTTGATCCCGGATCAGGGCCGGGTAGCTGAAGGGAGCCACCTCGTCGAAGAAGTCTTCAAAGGTGGCATGGCACAGGTGCAAAAACCGCGGATAGTAGACGATGCCGGCGCCATCGACGTCGTCAAAGCGGATCTTCTGGGTGCTCGTATAGGCCATGGCCGCGGCGCGTACTACGTTCAGGGCATGCTGCGCACCGCCATCTCCTCGCTTCTCCTGCTGCTGGTGCTGCCGACCGTGGCAGGCTGCCCCGATCGTGCTGCCGTGGTCGACCAGGTGGGCGGCGCCCCGGGACGTCAGGTCGAGGACGCCCGCGTCCGCGCCAACCGCGCCGAAGACAAAATCAAGGACAACGCCAACGCCGCCGCCGCCGTCGGCACGGAGTGAGCGCCGTCATCTGTGGCCGTCTGCCCCGACCGCCGCGGGCGGTGGTGTTCGACATGGACGGCGTTCTCGTCGACAGCGAACCCCTGTGGCACGAAGCCGAGATCGAGGTCTTTGGGCGCCACGGCATCGCGCTCACATCGGCGGACTGCGCTGAAACCACCGGCGTCCGCATCGATGCCGTCGTCGAGCATTGGCGTCGCCGCTTCCCGGTCGCGTTTTCGGGAGCCGAGTCGGCGGCTGTCGTCGACGCCATCGTCGCCGGCGTCGTCGAGCGGGTCTCGCTCCGCGGCGAAGCCATGCACGGGGTCGATGAGGCCCTGGCCGCGGTTGCCTCCCACGGGCTGTCGTTGGCAGTGGCGTCGTCGTCACCACCAGCCATCATCGACGCGGTGCTGTCGCGCCTTGGGGTGCGGGCGCGCTTTGCCGCGGTGTTGTCGGCATGGGGGATGCCGCGGGGCAAACCAGACCCCGAGGTCTACTTCGCCGCCTGCGCCGCCCTTGGGCACGACCCCGCCGACGTGGTGGCCATCGAAGACAGCCAAAGCGGCCTGTTGGCGGCCCTGGCTGCGGGCATGATGGTCGTCGGTGTCCCCGATTCCCGGGTGCTGCCGCCGCCGGCCCTCGACCGGGCCTGTGTGGTCCTTGGCGACCTGTCCGGTCTCGCCGGGGTCCTTCGCAGCGTCCTGACGCCATGAGCGGGATGTTGGCTCCACCACCGTCCTTCTGTGCCCGGGTCCCGGCCACAGACGCATCAACGCTTCTCCGCCGGACGGGGAAGCTGTATCGTCCCCGAACGTTCTCGCCGGAGCTGTTCATGAGCCGTTGTGCTGCCTGCCTTTTTTCCTGCCTCCTCGCTGTCGCCGCCTTCACGGGCTGCGTGATCGAGCGCAAAGCCGAATGCAAGGCCGCCGAGGCGTGCGACCAGGCCCTTGAAACGCCCATCGGCGACTTCGATGCCGACGACGGCGTCTTTGGCGATGTCGGCACCTGCTGGCAGACCGAAGACACGGCGGCTCCCTGCGTGAAGGCCTGCAACGACTACCTGGTCGAGCAGCGGGACCTCGCCCTGCTGCAGAACAATGAGGCCGTCTTTGAGGCCTGCGGCGGCGTCGCCGAGTGATCCATGCGTTGTGATCGATGCGTCCGGCGACTCCCAGCCATCGGCGGGCGTAGACAGCGCCTGCCAGGACACCTAAGCCGCCCCGTTGCCCAGGAGACGCCCGCGTGACGACTGAGAGCCATCGCCGAAACCCTCGAGACGACGCCCACGTCCGGCGGTTGTGCGGCTTGCGGCCCGAGGTCGAAACGGCCATCGGTCTCGTCGAGCACCACGGCACCCTGTTTCAGCCGACCCCCGAGAACAAGGCGGCCACCATTGAGGCCAACGTCGCCTGGCGCCGCGATCTGGAGAGCCAGGCCACCGAAAGCCGCGAGCGCCTCCTCGACGCCCGGGTCTTTGCGGCCTCGCTGGAATTCTTCCGCTTCGTCGACGAAGAAGTGGCCCTGTGGCGCAGCGATCCTGACGTCGTCACCCCCGTCGCCGAAACCCTGTTGTTGCATGTGCGGGGCCTGCTGCCCGCCGAGCCCGAGCAGCGCTTCGACGCCCTTGCCAAACGCCTGCAGGCCGTCGCGTCCACCCTCGAGGCTTCCCGAGCCAACGCCCCCCAGACCCTGACGGCGCCCTCCCCCGAACTGATCGCCCGGGCCCGTGACGTCGTCGACGGCATGCCCGAACTCCTGCGGGCCATCGCCGACGCCGCCCGGGCGCCGACTCCGTCGGGGCGCACCCTGCCGGCGTCATTGCAGGCCGCCGTCCACGTCGGCGTCGACGCCGCCGCCGCCGCCCTAGACGCCCATCGCGAATGGCTCATGGAGCTCTCGCCGGCAGCGCCCGCCCCCGTGGGGGCTGCCCGCTTCGACGAGATGCTGCGCCTGCGCGGCCTCGACCTGACGAGCAACGAGGTCATCGATCTCGGTCGCTCCATCGCTGAAGAGCTGCGGGTCGAGCACGCCCGCATTCTGCGTCGCGGGTTCAAAGGCCAGGCCGAAGAAACCGCCGTCGCCACCGCCCGCAAAAACGTCCCCCACAGCCTGTCCGAGGCCGTCGCCTGGACCCGCGAGCTGGTCGATCAGGCCCGCACCTTTGTCCATGAGCAGGGCGACATCCCCGTGGTGGCCTCTGGGGCCGACAATGCCGATGAACGCCTCCACTGCGACGTCATGCCGGCGGCGTTTGCCCCCTGCGGCCAGGCCGCCCTCTACCTGCCGCCCCAGCCTTACGCACCGCGTCAAGATGCTCTGCTGTTGTTGAGGGAACCCCTGGGCCCGCAGCAGGAAGCCCTGCGGGAGCTTTCGGTGGCGGATCTCGAGACCGTGGTGGCCGCCCTTGGCTTCCCCGGCCGTCATGTGCAGGCCGTCTGGCAGAACCGCACCACGTCATTGGCGCGCCGCGGGGCCCTGCTGGGCGCCGTGGCGGGGCCGGCGTCGTCGTGGGGCCAGGACATGGTGGCCGGGTGGTCCCTCGTCAGCAGCGAACTCATGCGGGAGCTCAATTTCCGCCACTCGCCTGCCAGCCGGTTGATCATGCTGCGCCAGTCGATGGTGGCGGCCCTGATGGCCACCGTCGACGTCAACCTGGCCCTGGGCCGGACGACGGCGGAGGCGGCGGCGGCCTTCCTGGTTCGGCGGGGTGGCCTGCGCTTGCCGGTGGCCCGGGCCCAGGTGCGGACCCTCATTGCCCGTCCCACGTCTGGGTTGTCGGCCCTGGTGGGCAAGGTGCGCATCGAGCAACTCCGCCGCGAGGCCCGTCGCCGCTGGCGCGACGGCTTCAGCGAGCGTCGCTTCAACACCCTGCTGATGGTCAATGGGCCCGTGCCCCTCGCCTACCTGTTCGAGCGCCTCGACGAACCGCCCACCTACGTGTCCGACGTCAGCACCGCCCCCTTGAAGCCCTGACGCTTCGGCGCCCCTCGGCGCTCGGCGCCCCTCGGCGCTCGGCGCCCCTCGGCGCTCGGCGCCCCTCGGCGCTCGGCGCCCCTCGGTGGGCGCCAGGAACCGGGACAGCGGGCGCAGCGGGCGAAGCGGGCCTTTGTCGTCTTCGGCCTTGTCCCCGGCGGTCGCCTCTGGCATCGAAGGCCCATGACACTGTCCGTTGCCACCGTGACGGCGATCCACGCTGAGGTCGCCCGGTATCCTTCCAAGAAGACGGCCCTCCTGCCGGCCCTCAAGCTGGCCCAAAAGGAGCGCGGCTGGCTGTCCACCGAGACCCTTGGCGAGGTCGCGGACCTCGTGGGTCTGCCCCACAGCCACGCCATCGAATTGGCCAGCTTCTACGCCATGCTCTTCACCGAGAAGGTGGCGCCGGTTCGCGTGGAGTTCTGCATCCAGCTCCCCTGCGCCCTCGTCGGCGCCGAGGCGGCCCTCGACAAGACGGCCAAGCTCCTCGACGTCGAGATGCATGGCACCCACGGCACCCGCCACGGCCACACCAAAGACCACCAGATCGAATTGCACGGCACCGTTGAGTGCTACGGCGCCTGCCACCGGGCCCCCATGTGCCGCGTGGGCGACGACTACGTCGAGAACCTCAAGACCGACGACGACCTCAAGAAGCTCGTGGGCGACGTCAAGATTCGCGCCCAGCAGGCGCCGAAGCACTGAGCCCCCAGTGCGGTACCGAGCCGGTGCCGCCGTCGACGTCATCCCATCATCTGCACCCTGCATTCGCCAGCCGAGGCCACGACGATGCCCATCGACTACCAGCCCATCTTGTTGCCGAACCCGGGCCGCACCACCGCCGTCACCCTCGCCGAGTACGAGAAGCGCGGCGGCTACGTCGGGCTGAAAAACGCCCTCGAAAAGACTCCCGACGAGGTCACCGGCGTCGTCAAAGACTCCGGCCTCAAGGGGCGCGGCGGCGCCGGCTTTCCCACCGGCCTCAAATGGTCGTTCGTCCCCAAGATGCCCGGGCCCAAATACCTCGTCGTCAACGCCGACGAGAGCGAGCCCGGCACCTTCAAGGACCGCGACATCATGGAGGTCGAGCCCCACACCCTCATCGAGGGCGTGGCCATCGGCTCCTACGCCATCGGCTGTGAGCTGGCGTTCATCTACATCCGCGGCGAGTACACCGTCGCCGGCGACCGCCTGAACGCGGCCATCGCCGAGTGCAAGAAGGCCGGCCTCCTCGGTCAACCCTCGACCCTCAAGAAGGCCGACGGCACGCCGTTCGTCCTCGACATCATCGTGTTCCTCGGCGCCGGCGCCTACATCTGCGGCGAAGAGACCGCCCTCATCGAGAGCCTCGAAGGGTCGCGGCCCATGCCGCGGTCGCGCCCGCCGTTCCCCGCCGTCGCCGGCCTCTACATGCGGCCCACGGTGGTCAACAACGTCGAGACCATGGCCAACGTGCCGTTCATTCTCGAGAAGGGCGTCGACGCCTACAAGGCCATCGGCAACCCGCCCAACAACACGGGTCCGAAGATCTTCTGCCTGTCGGGCCATGTGAAGAAGCCCGGCAACTACGAGCTGCCCCTCGGCAAGATCACCCTGCGCCAGTTCATCGAAGAGTACGGCGGCGGCACCCCGTCGGGCCTGCCGGTGAAGGGCGTGCTGCCCGCCGGCGTGAGCGCGCCGATCATCCATTCCAGCCAGCTTGACGCCGTCATGGACTACGACGGCATCAAGGGGGCTGGCTCCATGCTCGGGTCGGCGTCGTTCATCGTGATGGACGACAGCGTCGACATGGCCTGGGCGTCGTCGCGCATGGTGGAGTTCTTCCGCCACGAGAGCTGCGGCAAGTGCACGCCCTGCCGTGAGGGCACGAGCTGGCTCGAAAAGACCATGCTGCGCATCGTCGACGGCAAGGGCAAAGAGGCCGACCTCGATACCCTGTCGTTTGTCTGCAAGCAGATTGCCGGCAACACCCTGTGCGCCCTTGGCGACTTCGCCACCTCGTCGGTGGTGTCGTCGTTGAAGCTCTACAAGGACGACTACCTGGTCCGCATCGGCAAGAAGTCTTCAAGCGATCGCGCCGCCGAATAGTCGACCGTCACGGGGGGCAGCATGGCCAAGAAATTCAGCAACGCCCTCGCCGTCGTCCTCCTGCTGATTGGCCTCGTGGCGGCGTTGCCTCTCACAGGGGTTTTCACCAAAGCCACCTGCACCTGGGAGACGTCAACGCAGACGACGACGTCGCTGGCGCCCGGCGACAAAGCGTTGACCAGCCTGGCGTTGTTGGTGCGCAGCGGTGATGCCGCCCTGACCCCCGCCTTGCGGGCCGACCTCATCGAGGGGCTCAAGAGCCGGGGCGTCACCGACATCGCCGACAACCCCGTGACCTGGCCCCGGGCCGACGTCACAGTCACTGAGGTCAGCGGCCGCTACACGCCGTTTTACGCCCCCCTGACCATGCGCACCCGGGTCATTCTCGATCGCAAAAAGGGCGGCGGTGGTGTTCACGCCGTCGACGCCACCATCGAGGTCACCGGCCGCTGCACGGGCCTCGTGGGCAAAGACGAATGGATGGCGGGCCCCCGGAGACACGTCGTCGCCGCCGTCCTCGACCGGCTCATGCCGGCCACCCCGGCCCGCTGACGGACTCAGCCGCCGTCGTCGTCGTCGTCGCCAGCGATGGCTGCGGCTGCCAGGGCTGCGTTCGATGGAAACACCCCGCGGGCAAACGCCAGCATGGTCGTCGCTGCGGCTTCGGCGCGGGGCTGTGGGACCTGCCGAAGCTGCCGCAGGCGACCGAGCCACAGGGCCGGCGGCAGGCCTGCTGGACCACCGAGGCGCCAGGCCTCCGCCAGAGCCGCCGCAGCGCTGTCGTCGTCGTCGTGGACCAACAACGCTTCGGCGAGGGCCAGCTGCAGCACCGCCAGGCGCGGGTGCAGGGCGGTGTTCAGCCGGGCGATGGTGATGGCATCTGCCGGTCGGCTGGCGAGGAGGTGGTGGCTCGTGGCCATCAGGTCGCCACTGAAGTCCGGATGCACGGGCAGGCCGACCAGGGGTGACAACGTGGCCACGGTTTCAGGCACCCGGGTCAGCCCGTGACGACGGAGCCGGTGCACGGCATCGGGCGTCTGCAGCCACGCCTGGTGGAGTCGACGGAGGGTGGCTGTCAGCTCGGGCGACAGGCGCCGCTGCGGGGGGCAGCGAATGGTGTCGCGGTCACAGAGGGCGGCCCAGTCGGCGAAGAAGGCCAGGGGACCGCGGCGGGGCAGGGTGGCGAAGGCATCGCTGTCGACGTCGCGGAGGGCGCGGGCGATGGCAGCGCCCACCGTCGGCGTCACCCGACCATTGTTGGGGTGATGGGCTTCGCGCAGTCGCACCCGGCTGATGGCCGGGGCTGCCTTGATGGACGCAGGCTGGAGCAACGCCGCGAAGCGCGCGAACGCGACTTCGGTGGCGGTGTTGGAGCCTGCGTCGTCGCCGCCGTCTTCGCCGATGCGGTCAACGAAGGCCCGGCCATGGGTGAAGGCGCGATTGAGGCCGTCGACGATGACGGCGTCGACGCCGTCGACGTCGGCGGTCCAGACGCCGCGGCGGGGGATGCCGTGTTCGACCATGACTTCGACGATGGCCTGAGCCACCGCCGACAGCGCGTCACCCTGGCCCTCGAGGTTGGTGGCGAGGACGATGGCGAGGTCCTCGGCGGGGATCAGGTACAGCAGCGAGGTGGTCTCGGGCTGGCCGCCGGCGTGGGCCACCACCAGGTGACCACGCTGGGGATAGACGGCAAAGCCGAGGCCGTAGTCGTTGACGCGCCCATCGCCCGTCACCGACGGCGTGGTCATGCGGCGAAACATCGTGTCGTCGACGAGGGTGCCGTCGAGCAGCGCGTCGGCATAGTGCAGGAGGTCATTGATGGTCGAGCGGACGCCGCCGCCGGCGAAGCGGCTGCTGACGTCGACGCGGTCGCTCTTGACCACCGCGCCGCGCCCCGTGATGCGCAGCCCCTCGGGCCAGGCATCCAGTCGGGCTCGGCTGTCCTCGACAACGGTGGACTGCAGGCCGAGGGGCTCAAACAGCTGGTCAGCCAGGGCGTCACCGTAGGGCAGGCCCGTCACCCGTTCGATGATCGCGCCGAGGACGTCGTAGCCATAGGTCGTGTACAGAAAGCGTTCCCCCGGCGGGTGGGCCAGGGGACGACGCGAAAAGAGGGCGAGGGTCTGCGACGTCGTCAGATGCTTCTGCAGACGTCGCTCGGTCCCGCGCCGGGGGTAGTGGCGAATGCCCGACGTGTGGCCGAGCAGCTGGCGCACGGTGATGCTCCGCCACGCCGTCGGCGCCTTGGGGAGCCAGGTGGCCACGGTGTCGTCGAGCCCGAGGCGACCGTCGTCGACAAGCTGCATGACGGCGACGGCGGTCATGGTCTTGGTGATCGAGGCCAGGCGCCACGAGGTCTGCGACGTCGCTGGCGTCATCGACCCGGGGTGAACGAAGCCCCGATTCTGTCGCCAGACACGCCCCCGGTGCAGGACCCCCATCGACAGCCCGGCGATGCTCGTCAGGCGCTCGGTGCTCAAGACGTCGTCGACAGCGGCCGTGACGTCCCGGGCGACGACGTCGTCGATGGGCAGCCAGGGGCCGCTGGCCATTGTCGCGGCGCCATCCACACCGCCATCGACGGCAACAGCTGGTGGCGGCGCCAGCGTCGGCAGTTCATCGGCGCCAGCCGATGAACGTGGAGACAACCCACCGACATGGGGGGAGCCCGTGTCGGTGCGTTCGCCAGCCATGGCCAAGACGGCCAGCAGTGCCCAGGACAGCGTGGTCACAGGGGCGGCGCCGATGGGCTCGAGGCAGGGCTCCGACTGGCGGCCCGCTCGTCGAGGGTGGTGGCGACGGCAAAGGCCGGGGGCCTCGGGGTGTGCCGCCAGGGGCCTCCGCCGTGAGGCGTCGTGCGCCAGGCCAGCAAAACCGCGTCGGCCACCAGCTGACCGAGCATCGCCAGACCCTGCTCCCGGGGGTGGACGAGGTCGTCGTGGAGGGCGTCGACGGCCTGCAGGCGCACCAGGGAGCCAGTACCGCCCATGGCGGCATAGAGGTCAATGAAGGCGCATCCCTCACCAAGGGCGACATGTCGGTGGATGTCGTTGACGGTGACCAGCTCCGGGCGCCGGGTGAGGGGATCCTGGCCCTCTTTGGCGTCGTTGCCGACCACGGCATCAATGGGGCCCACCACCAGACAGCTGCGGTCGACGCCCGGTCGGGTGCGGCGAATCAGGGCCCGCAAATGCACGGCCACGTCGTCGATGGACTGCTGTTTCCAGGCCACCCTCTTGGTCTCGTTGCCGCCCAACATGAGCACCACGAGGTCGGGCCGGCGGGCATCGAGCTCGCTGTGAAAGATGCCTTCGTCGACGGTCAGGAAGCGGGGCGCGTCGGCGGCGGCGACGCCAAAGGTGTCAACGACGACGCCGCCGCGCTCGTGCTCCACCGCCACCCCATGCACCACGCTGCCCCGGCCCGTGGTGCGCAGGTCGAGGGACCGTGCCCCGGCAGGCAGATGGAGGCGGTGCAGGATGGGGCTGCCGACGACGCCACTGCTGGCCGCGACGTCGACGGCGAGCAGGGGGTGCCAGCGCCCGCCATCAACCCGCACGCTCAACCCGGGCTTGCCCGGTTGGGCCCAGCCGAGCACCGTGACCTCGTCTTCGCCGGCGAGGCGAAAGCGGCTCAGGGCGGGGCCCAGGCTGACGTGGGCGGCGCCGGCGACGCCGTGGGGAGCGCCCCGGGTGTCTGGTGGTGCTTCGATGTCGGCGACGCTGGCAGCGACCCAGCCACTGGCATCAGCGGCCGTGCGATCGCGGGGCCCGACGGTGCCGAGGCGGTCCGCCAACAGAAAGCCCCGACCGCCGTCACCAAGCTGCTCGGTCAGGCGACGCCGCAGCACGTTGACGATGCGGTCGGCGGCGATGAGCGAGTTTCCGAAGACGACGACGCCGGCGCGGTCGTTGACGGCGACGGCGCGGTCAAAGGCGTCGAAGGCCCCGGCCAGGGCCGGGCGACAGCCGCTGGTCTCGTCGGCGCAGGGGTCCTCGACGGCGGTTCCCGGCGCTCGCAGCTGACGGGCAAAGCGGCGCAGGCGGGCGGCCTCGCTGCCCTCCGGACGTCGACGCTCCCGATCGACCACGGGCGTGATGTCGCAGCCGTCGAAGTCGCCGCCGTCCCCGTCGGTGTCGCCGTCGACTGCTTCGACGACGCACATACCGTCGACGGGAGTTTGTCCGGGTTCGGTGTCCGGCGGGTGCGCTCCGGCTCCTGTCGCCGCCAACGCCGCCAGCAGTGCCAGACCCGCCAGCCACGGCACCGGAACGGTGCGGGCACGGGCCGCAAGGCTGCAGGAGGCACAGGAACCAAGCACGCACCAAGCCTAGCCGACGCCGCGGGCGCTTTCCCGTTTGTGGTCCGACGTCCAGACGCCGTCTGACGCCGTCTGACGCCGTCTGGGCGTCGACGCCATTGCCTCCGTCGCACCGTTGGCTACATCCACGCCATGGCCAAGGTCCATTTTGTCTCGCTCGGCTGCCCCAAGAACCGCGTTGACGCCGAGCACATGCTCGGGATCACGATGTCGGGTGGCCACACCGTGGTGGAGAGCCCCGAAGAGGCCGACGCCATCATCGTCAACACCTGCAGCTTCATCGGCGAGGCCAAGAAGGAGTCCGTCGAGGCCGTCCTCGAGATGGGGCTGCTGAAGGCCGAGACCGGCGCCAAGCTCATCGTGTCGGGCTGCATGGCCCAGCGCTACATCGGCGAGCTCGAGAGCGAACTCCCCGAGGTCGACGCCTTCCTCGGCACCTCCGACTACGCCAAGATCGAAGACGTGCTGGCGGGCTTTGGTCTCGGCCAAACGGTGAAGAAGCCGAAGCGGGGCCTGCCCATCGTCGACGGCGAACCCATGCAGGCGCGCAACCAGGTCACCGACGACCTCACCTTTGTGGCGGGCTGCGACCTCCCCCGCGTCAACTCGATGCCCCGCTACACGGCCTACCTGAAGATCGCCGAGGGCTGCGACAACACCTGCGCCTTCTGCATCATCCCCACCCTGCGCGGCAAACAGCGCAGCCGCCCCATCGCCGACATCGTCAAGGAGGCCCGCCACCTCGCCAAAGACGGCGTCGTCGAGCTGAACCTGATCGCCCAGGATTTGACCGGCTACGGCCATGACCTGCCCGGGAAGCCGAACCTGGCCCAGCTCCTCGAAGCCCTCACCGCCGTCGAAGGCGTGCGCTGGGTGCGCTGCATGTACATGTACCCCCGCACCTTGAGCGACGGCCTCTTGTCGGTGATGGACCAGGGCGCCAACACCCTGCCGTACTTCGACATCCCCACCCAGCACGGCAGCGACCGCATGCTGCGCCTCATGAAGCGCGGCAAAGACCAGCAGAAGCTCGGTGAAATGCTGTCGGGGGTTCGCGACGTCGTCCGCAACGCCGTCCTGCGCAGCACGGTCATCGTCGGCTTCCCCGGCGAAGAAGACAGCGACTTCGACCAGCTGGTGGCCTTCGCCGAGCGCGTGCGCTTCGAGCGGCTCGGGGTGTTCAAATACTCCGACGAAGAAGGCACCGCCGCCTACGACCTCGAGGGCAAGCTGCCCTACAAGACCAAGCGGACCCGCTTCGACAAGCTCATGCGCCGCCAGCGCAAGATCCACGAAGAGAAGAACCAGGCCCTGGTGGGCTCCCTCCACGAAGCCATCGTTGAGGGTGGCAGCGAGGAGCACGAGTGGGTCATGAAGGGCCGCCTGTGGTCCCAGGCTCCAGAGATCGACGGCATCACCTACTTCAACACCACCCGTGAACTGAAGGCGGGCGAGGTTGTCGTCGTCGAGATCACCGAGGTCAAGGACTACGACATCGTGGCCACCGTCCTCGAAGAAGACGATCCCCGGCTGGCGTCGGCGGCTCCCTATGGGGCCCGTCGGGCGGGCACCACGGCGAAGACGCGGGCGGCCTGACGATGGGCGCCGCCGGGCTCCTGAAGGCCCTGGTGGGGCGCTTCTCTGACGACGGCATTCGTCGCCTGGTGACGATGGGCTTCAGCCGCACCGAGGGGGCCCTCCAGGCGGCCTGCGACGACCCCCGTGGGGCCCAGACGGCCCAGCTGCTGGCCATCGTGCGCCGCAACGCCCAGACCGTGCAGGGCAAGGCCCTGGGCTTTGGCGCCATCGCCTCCCTCGACGATTGGCGGGCCCGGGTGCCCCTGAGCGACTGGGACAGCGTCGCCCCCCTCGTGGACCGCATGGTGGCGGGGGAGCACAACGTCCTCGTCGACGAAGACCCCATCTACTACGCGACGACGTCGGGGACCACGGGGCGCCGCAAGCTGATCCCGGTCACCAGCGCCTTCGTGAATGAGTGTCGGGTGGCGAATCGGGTGCTGTACCGCACCATGCTGCTGACGATGCCCGCCCTCGTGCGCGGCAAACGCTTGACCATGCGCTCCCCGGGCACCGAGCGCCTGAGCCCCACCGCCGAAGCCGGCAGCATCACGGTGGCCCTCGGCGGCGGCGTCGACGACGACAACCTGCTGGACGCCGTGCCGACGGCGGTCTTCTCCGTCAAAGACTTCGCCCTGCGCTACCGCCTGGCCCTGCGCTTTGCCCTGCAGGAGCGCATCACGGTGTGCTCGGCCATCAACCCGTCGACCCTGCACTTGTTCGCCACCACGTTGTCCGAAGCAGGCGCCGACCTCGCCGCGGGCCTCGACGACGGCGGCTTCGGTGTCGACGTCGCCGGCCTCGACGACGACACCCGCCGCCGACTGCAGGCCCGGCTGCGCAAGAACCCCGCCGCCGCCCGCCGCCTGCGCGACAGCGCCTCGGCCCACGGGCAGCCCCGCATGGCCGATGTCTTTCCCGAGCTGGCGGGCCTCGTCACCTGGAAGGGGGGCGCGTCGTCGTGGTGGCTGGAGCGGCTCAAGGCCAGCTACGGCGATGTCCCCGTCCTCGACTACGGCTACGCCGCCTCCGAGGGCTGCTTCGGCGCCCCCGTCTCGGCCGACGGCGCTGCCTCGGTGCTGTTGCCCCACGGCCACGTCATCGAGCTGCTGCCCGAGGGCGAGACCGACCCGACCAAAACGGTGTTTCTCGACGAGGCCGAACCCGGCGCCCACTACGAGGTGGTGGTGACGACGTCGGCGGGCCTGTCGCGCTATCGGATGTACGACGTCGTCGAGGTCGTTGGTCGCCACGGTCGCGCGCCCCTGGCGGTGTTTCGGCACAAGGCGGGCACCATGTGTTCCATCACGGGGGAGAAGCTCGGCGAGGCCCACATCGCCACCGCCTTGTCGGCCATCGGCTTTGGCGGCGACGGCATCGTGCTCATGCCCCGCTACCCCACAGACGGCAGCGCCCCCGGCTACACCGCCGTCGTCGAGGCCGGCGGCGTCGGCGACACTGCTGCCTTCGCCGCCGCCCTCGACACCGCCCTGCAAGACGCCAACGAAGAAATGCGCGCCAAGCGGCAGAGCCTGCGCCTGGCTCCCGTCGTCGTGCAGACGGTTCCGCCCGGTGCCTTTGCCGACTGGCGTCGTCGTCGGGTGGCGGGTGGCGCTCCCGATGCCCACGTGAAACTGCCCCTGCTGAGCGCCGACCCGGCCCTGCTGGCGGACCTCGGGGGCCACCATGGCTGACACCGTCGGCGCCAAATTCACCAACGACATCGGGGCTGTCAGCTTCGACCTCGACGGCACCCTGTACGATCTGGGCCGGGCCCGCCGTCCCCTGTTGTGGGCGACGTTTCCCCGCTGGCGCACCCTGCGGGTCGGCCGTCGGGTCCGCGAGGAGCTCCGGGGCCGCACCTTCGCCAGCGGCGAGGCCCTCCTGCAGGAAGAAGCCCGCATCGCGGCGGAGCGCCTCGACGTCGACGTCGACGTGGCCCGCGCCCAACTCCATCGCTTGTTCAACGTGGCCCTGACCACGGTGCTTGGGCGGGTGGGCCCGCGGCGGGAAGCCCGCGCCGTCCTCGAGGCCATCGTCGCCCGCGGCCTGCCCATCGCCGTCGTCAGCGATCGCGGCCACGTGCGCGAGAAGCTCGTGGCCCTTGGCCTCGCCGACCTCCCCTGGGCCGCCCTGGTGAGCGCCGACGACACCGGTGTCCTCAAACCCGCCGCCGGCCTGCTGAGCCACACGGCGGGCCTGCTGGGCGTGCCGGCGTCGCGCCTGCTCCATGTGGGGGACCGCGACGACGCCGACGGTGCCGCCGCCCGCGCCGCCGGCGCCCGGGTGTTGATCATCTCCGAAAGCACCCTGTCGCCCCTGTCGGCGGTGCTTACGACTCTCGGTCTCTCTTGACCGACTCTTGACCGACCCTGTGAACGACCCCCGACCGAACGGAACCGCATGAAGGCCATGGCGCAGAAGTCCTGGGCACGGGGCGAAAGCCTCGTCATGACCGAGATGGCCGACCCGACGCCGGGCAAGGGGGAGGTCCGGGTCCGCGTCAAAGCCGCCGGCGTGAATCCCGTCGACTGGAAGATGCGGACCTTTGGTCCCCTGCGGCTGGCGGCGCGCTTCATCGGTCCACCGCCCCCCATCGTGGTCGGCATCGACTTCATGGGCATCGTCGACGCCGTCGGCCCAGGCGTCACCAGCGTGGCCATCGGCGACCGCGTCGCTGGCGGCACCATGTTCTCGAGGCGCCAGCGGGGCAGTGCTGCCGACACCGTCTGCGTCCGCGATGATCAGCTCGTCAAGGTCCCGGCCAACGTCCCCGACGACGTCGCCGGCTGCCTCGCCGTCGCCGGCGCCACCGCCAAGATGTCCCTCGTCGACCTCGGCAAGCTGCCCCGCGGCGGCTCCCTGTTGGTCCTTGGGGCCTCGGGCGGCGTGGGCCAACTCATCGTGCGCCTGGCCCGTCACCTGGCCGACGCCACGGTCACCGGCGTCTGCTCGGCCAAGAACGTCGAGCTGGTGGCAGCCTCGGGCTGCGCCCACGTCATCGACTACGGCGCGGGGGATGCGCTGACCCAGGCCAAGGCGTTTGGCCCGTTTGACGTCGTCGTCGACTGCGCCGGCGGCTACGACGGCTTCGCCTGCCGCCGACTGCTGAAGGCCGGTGGCCGCCACGTCGTCGTCGCCGGCGACACCCCGGGGGCCGCCCTGCAGATGCTGGTGCCGCCGTTTTCGACGAAGTTCGTGCTTGGGATGCCGATGGCCGTGAACCTCCAGCCCGTGATGGATGCCCTGGCGGCGGGAGCCCTGACGATTCCGATTTCGGAGAGCCTGCCCCTGGCGGAGATCGAGAAGGCCCACGCCCTCTCCCAGACCGGGCGCATGACGGGCAAGATCGTCCTGATTCCCTGATCCCTGATCCCTGCTCCTCTCGAACACGATGTCTGTCCCCACACCGCCACACATCGGGGGCAGGGTGGGGACGCGTGGGCGGTTCCACCACATCGACGACGACAGCGCCGCATCGGGGCGCCGTGCTGGCGCAGGCGTATCAGCCGCCGACCAGCAGCGACCTGCTCGCTTGCGCAGTGGCTGACGCATTGCGAGGGTCAACGCTCCCCAGACGATCGCCCGCCGTGGAGGCCGCATGAGCAGCGCCGACTTTGCCCACCTGCATCTGCACACGCAGTACTCGTTCCTCGACGGCGCCATCCGGATGAAGGACCTCATCAAGCGCACGGGGGAGCTCGGCATGAAGTCGGTGGCCGTCACCGACCACGGCAACATGTACGGCGCCGTCGACCTCTACCAGCAGGCCACCAAGGCCGGCATCAAGCCCATCATGGGGATGGAGGCCTACGTCACCGAGCTGACGAGCGACGTCACCCACGAGGACCGCAGCGTTCGCAAGAGCCACCACCTGGTGCTGCTCGCCGAGAACAACATCGGCTACGACAACCTCAAGAAGCTCTCCACCCGGGCCTTCACCCACGGCAAGTACTACAACCCCCGCCTCGACAAGCACCTGCTGCGCCAGCACAGCGAGGGCCTGATCGCGATGACGGCGTGCCTCGGTGGCGAGGTCGGCAACAAGGCCCTGAAGGACAACCGCGACGGCGCCCGCGAGGCCACCCGCATCCTGAAGGACATCTTTGGGCCAAAGAACTTCTTCCTCGAGGTGCAGCCCAACGGCATGCCCGAGCAGAACAAGGTCAACAGCTTCCTGGCGGAGCTCGCCCGCGATGAAGGCCTCGGCCTCGTCGCCACCAACGACTGCCACTACATCTACCGCGAGCAGCACGAGGCCCAGAACATCCTGATGGCCATTCGCCAGCAGCTGCCCTGGGGCGACCCCAAGCTGCACAGCCACAAGACCGACGCCTTCTACGTGCGCTCGGGCGAAGAGATGTGGGACCTCGTCAAGAACGACTACGCCACGGCCTTTGAGAACACCTGCGAGATTGCTGCTCGCTGCAACGTCTCGATGGTCCTCGGCAAGAACTACCTGCCGCCGTTTCCGTTTCCCGAGGGCTACGCCGACGAGCCCGACTACCTCACCAGCCTGTCCTACAAGGGGCTGGAGCGCCGCTTCAGCGAGATCGCCTACCCCGTCGACCAGGAGCAATACCGGGCCCGACTGCAGACCGAGCTCGACTGCATCATCAAGATGGGCTTCCCCGGCTACTTCCTGATCGTGCAGGACTTCATCAACTGGTCGAAGCAAAACATGGTGCGGGTGGGGCCCGGCCGTGGCTCCGGCGCCGGCTCTCTCGTCGCCTACGCCCTGCGCATCACGGACATCGATCCGATTCCCTACGACCTGCTGTTCGAGCGCTTCCTGAATCCCGAACGCGTGTCGATGCCCGACTTCGACGTCGACTTCATGCAGGAGCGGCGCGGCCTGGTCATCGACTACGTCGCCCAGAAATATGGCCGCGAGCGCGTGGGCCAGATCGCCACCTACTCGGGGCTGAACCCCAAGAGCGCCATCAAGGACGTCGCGCGCACGCTGGGCATCTCGTTCACCGAGATCAATGAACTGACCAAGCCGATCCCCGCCATGATCGACGGCAAGAAGCCCGACTTCGAAAAGGCCCTGGAGCACGCGCCCAAGCTCAAGGAACTCGCCAACACCGACGCGACCTACAAGAAGGTCATCGAGGTGGCCCGGACCCTGGAAGGCCTCTACCGCCAGGTCGGCATGCACGCCGGCGGCGTCGTCATCGGCGAAAAAGACCTCGTCGAATACGTGCCCTGCTTCTCGGGCAACAACGGCGAATACGTCACCCAATTCGACAAGGACAAGGTCGAGGCCGCCGGTCTCGTCAAGTTCGACTTTCTCGGGTTGAAGACCCTCGACGTCATCGAGAACTGCGAAAACCTGGTGAACGCCCGCATCGCGGCCGAAAACGCGCGGACGCCGGCGGAGCGAATCAAGGCGGCCATCAAGCATCCCCACGCCGCCCGGGCGGCGGGCTTTGAGCCGGGGCACGAGATCCCCAAGCTCACCGTCGACCTGCTGCACATCGACGAGGACCGCGTCTACAAACTCATCGCCTCGGGAGACACCCTCGGCGTGTTCCAGGTGGAGTCCAGCGGCATGCGCGACATGTGCCGCCGCTTGAAGCCGACCTGTTTTGAAGACGTCGTCGCCGGCGTGGCCCTCTACCGCCCGGGTCCGATGGACGCCGGCATGCTCGACGACTTCATCGAGCGCAAGCACGGCAAGCAGAAGATCACGTACCCGCATCCGTCGATGGAGAAGGTGCTGTCGCCCACGTACGGCACCTTCGTCTACCAGGAGCAAATCATGCAGGCGGCCCAGGTGCTCGCCGGCTACACCCTCGGCGGCGCCGACCTGCTGCGTCGAGCCATGGGCAAAAAGAAGAAAGAGGAGATGGACAAGGAGCGGGGGCGCTTCGTCATCGGCTGCGGCACCGTCCACGGCATCACTGAAGAGCGCGCCAACGAAATCTTCGACACCATCGACAAGTTCGCGGGCTACGGCTTCAACAAGTCCCACTCGGCGGCCTACGCGCTCATCACGTACCAGACGGCGTACCTGAAGTGCTTCTACCCCATCGAGTTCATGGCCGCGTTGCTGACGACCGAGGTCGGCTCGACGGAGAACGTCGTCAAGTACATCCAGGAGGCCCGCAGCAAGGGCATCGAGGTCCTGCCCCCCGACGTCAACGTCTCGCAGATCAGCTTCAGCGTCGACTACGAGGTCGACGACGCCCTGCTGACCCGTCGCAAGAACAAGGGCACCACCTACGGCCGCATCCGCTTCGGGTTGTCGGCGGTGAAGGGCATGGGCGACGCTGCGCTGGAGGCCATCCTCGAGGCCCGCACCCGCGTGGGCCGCTTCGCCTCGTTCTACGGCTTCCTCGAGGCCCTGCCGTCGGGGAAGATCAACCGCAAGGTCCTCGAGGTGCTCATCAAGGCCGGGGCCCTCGACTCCTTCGGCAAGCCCAGAAACGTCCTGTTCACGTCCATCGACGAGGCCCTCGCCATCGCCGACGCCAACCGGGAAGACGCCCAGTCGGCGCAGTTCTCGTTGTTCGGCGCCGCCGTCACCAAGCGGGGCGAAACCTACAAAAACGTCCCCGAGTGGGCGGCCAAGGAGAAGCTGCAAAACGAGCGCGAGGCTGTGGGCTTCTATCTGTCGGGGCATCCCCTCGACCGCTACGTCGACGACGCCAAGAAGCTCGGGGCCATCGCCTCGGTGGAACTCGTCAATGCCCGCCACAACAGCGAGGCCACCATCATCGGCATCGTCGCCGGCATGAAGGAGCGCAAGCTCAAGACCAGCGATGGTCGTTGGGCGGTGGTCACCATCGAGGACACCTTTGGCCAGTGCGAGGTGCTCTGTTTCTCGAAGGTCTACGAGGCCGCCGAAGCCATGCTCAAATCCGGCGAGCCGTTGTTGATTCGGGGCAAGGCCCTCATCGACGACGTCGACGACGACGGCAAGCAGCTGCAGCCCAAGATGCGGGCCGAGGCCGTGGAGTCCCTGGCGGAGGCCCAGATCGCGCGCACCCGCTACCTCGACGTCACCTTCAACGTCGGCCGCAAGCCGGGGACCCAGTCGTTGTCGTCGTCAGTGTCTGCACCCACGGCCGAAGCCGACGCTCCAGAGGCCTGGGTGGACACGTCCCTGGAGACCATCGCCCGGGTCTGTCGACAGCACCCGGGGACGGTGCCGGCCCGGCTGCGGCTGGAGATGCCGGCGGGCTACAGCGTGCTGGTGACCAGCGGCGCGGATCTGCGGGTCACCCCCACCGAAGGCCTGGTGGCGGCCATCGAACGGGTGATGGGGGTCCAGGCGGTGGCCAGAAACTGAGCCAAAACAATGGGTTGCATTGGTGTGCGATTGTGCACCACCCGTGATCCGGGGCGCTGCGCCAAGGCGGGGCGGACGGGGCTACTCTCCCCGCGTCCCCGCAGTGAATGAGGTTTTCCCATGGCCATCATCAACCGTCCCGCTTCTGGTTCCCCTGTCACCGGCGTCACCAACAACGCCGCCCCAACCGGTGTGCCCGCCCACCTGGCCGGCCTCGTGGCCGTGAACCCCAAGCTTGCCGACTACTACAAGAAGGACCCGGGTCTGCGGGCCTTCCTCGACGCCAACAAGGCCAACCTCGTCGAGTGGACCAAGCCCCCCGCCGGCACCGTCGCCGACAAGGTGACCTGGGAGACCTGGTGCCACACCACCACCATCGTCCCCGCCCATGTGCGCGACGAGGAATACATCGTCATCGTGGCCCGCGGCGCCGCCTACAAGAACCCGGGCGACGTGGCCTTCCCCCTCCAGACGGGCAAGACCGCCACCTCTGACGGCCGCATCGCGTTCGTCGGCAAGACCGCCGACTACCTCGCCAGCCAGAAGAAGGCCGACGAGGGCGGCCACTACCCGGGCGCCATCACCGTCGACGTCAGCATCCCTGTGGCGGGCGCCCCCGGCGAGAAGGTCTCCCTCGCCTACGCCCGCGTCTCCCCCGACGCCGGCGGCCGCTTCCACCCCTCCCACTCGGGCTGGCCCGACTCCTTTGACGGCGTCTACGGCGGCTACTCCGGCCGAGAGCTCGAGGTGAAGGTCGCCGGCAACCGCAGCCAGATGGCCGAGAGCCCCGATGGCTGCTCCCAGATGTCGGTCTGCAAGCTCGTCTAGCTCCTGCGCTTCCAGCGCCCCTGGCCGTCCCTGCGCTCGTCACAACGCCCTTCCGAGTCCCTCGGAGGGGCGTTGCGCATTGGCCTTGGGTGCTCCACGTCGATGCCATGACTGACGCCAAGACCGACGCCGTGACCGGCGCTGCGACCGCTGATGCCGCCCCCCGTGAAGAGGGGAAAAACTTCATCGAAGCCATCATCGACGACGACAACGCCAGCGGAAAGCATGGCGGCCAGGTCGTGACCCGCTTCCCGCCGGAGCCCAACGGCTACCTGCACATCGGTCACGCCAAGAGCATCGTGTTGAACTTCGGCCTCGGCCAGAAGTACGGCGGCCGCACCCACCTGCGCTTCGACGACACCAATCCCCTGACCGAAGAGGTCGAGTACGTCGACTCCATCCAGGCCGACGTTCGGTGGCTTGGCTTTGAGTGGGGCGAATACCTGTACTTTGCGTCGGACTACTTTGAGCAGCTGTACATGTATGCCGAAGAGCTCATCAAGATGGGCAAGGCCTACGTCGACAGCCTGACGGGTGACGAGGTGTCGGCCTATCGCGGCGACTTCCACACCGCCGGTCGCAACTCCCCCTACCGGGACCGCACCGTCGACGAGAATCTGGCCCTGTTCCGCGACATGCGCGCCGGCAGATATGCCGACGGCCAGCACACCGTCCGGCTGAAGATCGACATGGAATCGGGCAACCCCAACCTGCGGGACCCGCCCATCTACCGCATCCGTCGGGCTCATCATCACCGTACAGGAGATGCCTGGTGCATCTACCCACTGTATGATTACACCCACTGCGTGAGCGACGCCATCGAAGGCATCACCCACTCCATCTGCACCCTCGAATTCGAGGCCCACCGGCCCCTGTACGATTGGGTCCTGGCCGCCCTGCGCGAGATCCCCGCCGGCTCGCCCATCGCGCCGCCCAAGGGCCAGCCCCAGCAGATCGAGTTTGCCCGGCTCAACCTCAACTACACGGTCATGTCCAAGCGGCTCTTGCTGCAGTTGGTCAACGACGGCCACGTCGACGGCTGGGACGATCCCCGCATGCTGACGGTCTCGGGCCTTCGTCGTCGGGGCTACACCCCCGGCGCCGTGCGGCGCTTCGTGACCACCATCGGCATCGCCAAGAGCGCCCAGTGGATCGATATGGGCGTCCTCGAAGGCTGCGTCCGCGAAGACCTGAACGATCAGGCCCTGCGCGGCATGGCGGTCCTCAAGCCCCTGAAGATCATCATCGACAACTACGAGGGTCCCGGGGAGTACGTCGACCTCCAGAACCATCCCCTCAAGCCAGAGCTTGGGACCCGCCCGGTGCCCTTTGGCCCCGAGCTCTACATCGAGGCCGAGGACTTCATGGAGGTCGCCCCCAAGGGCTACTTCCGCCTGCAGCCGGGCAAGGAAGTCCGCCTGCGCGGCGCGTATTTCATCAAGGCCGAGCGGGTCGTCAAAGACGACGCCGGCAACGTCATCGCCGTCCACTGCACCTACGATCCGACCACCCGCGGTGGCAACGCTGCGGATGGTCGCAAGGTCAAGGGCACCATCCATTGGGTGAGCGCCACGGCCTGCAAGGACGTCGAGGTCCGCCTCTACGACCGGCTCTTCTCGGTGGCCACCCCGGGGGCCGAGCGGCCCTTCATCGAGGACATCAACAAGGCCAGCCGCGAGGTCATCACCGCCAAGGTCGAGCCCATGGTGGCGGCGGCCCAGTCGGGCACCCACTTCCAGTGGGAGCGCGTGGGCTACTTCTTCGCCGATCCGAAAGACAGCCTGCCCGGGCAGCCGGTCTTCAATCGCGTCGTCGGCCTGAAGGACTCCTGGTCCAAGGAGCAGCAGAAGGGATGACCTGCCGGCGGTGACGGCCCACGCTCGGCGGCATCGCGCAAGGGTGTCCGATTCGGGACGGGCCGTCAGCACCGACGACGTTGTTCTTTTTGCTGGTACGCTGTCGTCGTGCGGTTCTTCTCTCGCATCGGTTCATGGCTGCGGACGCGGGGCACCCCGCCGTCCGACGAGTCGGCGTCGGCGGTGGTCGCGCCGCTGCCGGTCCTCGACCCCGACGTGCTGGCGCGCTTGCCGCGGACGCCGCCGGCGGCGTTTCAGGCCCGCCTCCTCGAAGCCGTCGACGCCTCCCGCAAGGGCGTGCAGGTGGTCCAGCTCGACCCCACCGTCCGCGTCATTGCCATGAGCCAGCGGGACGTTGGCGACGACAGCGACATCGACAACGCCCTGCGCACCGTCGAGACCTCGGGGGTCCAGTGGTCGTCGTTGACGTGGTCCGCCCTGCGGGACGCCCGTCCACCGTTTTCGCCACCGCCGACCGAATGGGGGGGGGAACTCTCCCACCTCCTCGACGGCGACGCCGGCCTCATCTTCTTCATCGACATCGAGGCCATCGCCATTGCGGTGTCCCAGGCTGCGGAGCAGCTCGGCTTGACCGCCGTCATCGAAGACGACGGCGGCGTCATCCGGGTCTCTGATGGGCGCTTCCAGGCCATGCTCGGCACCAGCACCATCATCGCTGAGGCCTTGTGGACGGGATGCGGTCCCCTGTCGGCCCTCATGCGTCGGGTCCGTCAGGTGCCCCACGAGCTGCGCAGCTTCGTGTCGGTCATGAAGGCCCTGGAGCGCGGCCATGTGGGGGCCCGCTTCGAGGTCGTCGGCGACCACCTGCTCGCCCGTCGGGCCACCGGCGCCCCCCTGCGCATCGACTATCGCCACCTGGCAGCGGCGGCCCGGGCCAGCGGCGTCGGCGGCGACACGTTCTTGCAGGGGGCCCTCCTCGAAGACCTGGCGGAGCAAGAGGGCGAGGTCGTCGTCCTGCTGCGATCGGCGGCGTGGGCCAAAGCCTGGCCCGAGATGCTCAAGCGCGACAACGACGACGGCGGCGTGGTCTGCCTGGCCCGCGAGGTCGACGGGCGTGTGCGTGCCATCCGCAGGACGCCGGAGGACAAGCCCGAGCGCCTCGCCTTCCTGGAGCGGGAAGCCCGTCGGCAGTTGCCCTTCATGCAGATCGTTGGTCACGCCTTCGTCATCGAGCGGCCGTCTCCCGATGGGCGATCGCAGCACCGCGCCTTCGGCCTCGTCAGCGATCGCTCGGCCTCGTTGCTGCTTGACCCCGCCCTGGTGCGGGGCTTGTACGAGCAGCTTGGCCCGGTGCCCGAGGTCGTCGACGTCGCCACCAACAGCGAGAACGTGTTGGTGCTCGCCCCGCCGGGGACCCCGGCGGCCGTCATCGACGAAGCCTTTCGGCGGGGCAGCCGCCTCGAGGCCGATCTGTTCGACGACGGCGCCGATCCCCTCCTCATCCACAAGACCGTGACGATGCCCGCGGTGGGCGCCGGCCATTTCGACCTGACCATCGTGCCCAAGGAGTTCTTCACCCTCGCGGACCAGGCCGCCGCCGCCACCGACGTCAGCCGCATCAACGGCGACTATCTGCGTGGCCTGGCCCTGGAAGCCCTGGGCTTGCACGAAAAGGCCGTGACGTTTTTCGAGCGCGCCGTGCGGGCCCGGACCGAGGACGGCGAGGTGAACCTGGCTCTGGGCCGCACGCTCTCTGCCATCGGCAACCACGAGCGGGCGGTGTCGGTCTTGAACCGCGCCGCCGTCTACCTCCCCGAGCATGCCGAGCTGCAAAACGCCCTCGGGGTGGCCCTCTACAAGACGGGCGCGAGCACCCACGCCCGGGCAGCCTTCTTGCGCGCGGTGCACCTGTCTCCCGACGAAGTGGGCTTTCTGGTGAACCTGGGTCGTACCTGCTGCGACGAAGAGATGTTCACCGAAGCGAAGGCCGTCCTCGAGCACGCCTTGCGGATGGAGCCGTCGTCGGCGGAGGCCCATGCGTCGATGGCCGTCCTGTGTCACCGCACGGGCAACCGGCCCCGGGCCCTGCACCACGCCCGCGCCGCCCTCGCCGAGCAGCCCGACGAAGACACCGTGCAAGAGCTGTTGCGCATGATCGACGACGACGCCGAACCCGGGCTCTAGTTGGCGCCGGGCCGGTGTTGTGGTCTTGTCCCGCCATGTTGATGGCGACAGCACTCACACTGGCCCTGTTGGGCTCCCCGGCATCCTCCCCAGCCCCCGCTGCACCAGCCACCTTCCCGTATGAGCGTTTCGAGAAGCGCCTCGACAACGGGCTGCGCATTGTGGTGGTGCCCACCGACAAGAGCGGCTTCTTCGCCATGTACGAAGTGGTCGGCACGGGCTCCCGTGACGAGGTCGAAGCGGGCTATTCAGGCTTTGCCCACTTCTTCGAACACATGATGTTTCGTGGCACGAAACAGTTCCCGGCCGACAAGCGCACGGCGCTGCTGGCCAGGCTTGGCGTCGACGAAAGCGGCTACACCACCGACGACTTCACCGCCTACTCGTTGCAGGGGCCCAGGGGCGCCCTCGGCGAGATCTTCGCGCTGGAGGCCGATCGCTACCAGAACCTCGAGTACAGCGAGGACGACTTCAAGACCGAGTCCCGGGCCGTCCTTGGCGAGTACAACAAGAACTTCTCGAACCCCGACCAGAAGGCCTTCGAGTCCCTGTCGGACCTCGCCTTCGACAAGCACACCTACAAGCACACGACGATGGGCTTCCTCGCCGACATCAAGGCGATGCCGCAGGCGTTTGCCTACAGCAAGCAGTTCTTCAAGCGCTTCTACACCCCCGACAACGTCATGATCATCATCGCCGGCGACGTCGATGTCGCCGACGTCCACGCCAAAGCGGCGGCGGCGTTTGCGGGCTGGCAGGGCACCCGAAAAAAGACCGTCCTCGCCGACGAGGCACCCCTGGGCAAGGAACGCCGGGTGGCGGTGCCCTGGGACAACGAGACCCAGCCCCGCCTCCATGTGGCCTGGCGGGTGCCGTCGTCGGTGCGTGATCCCAAACAGGCGGCCCTGGGCCTGCTGCTGCAGCACTACCTGTTTTCTGAGTCCAGCGACCTCGTGAAAGGCCTCGTCATCGGGGATCCGTCGACGGACCAGGGCACGCCCCTCGCCGAGCGGGTCCACTGCTGGTGGGACTTCCACAAAGATGCGTCCCTCTACCCCATCGGCATCCGGGTCAAGGAGGGCGCCGCCGTCGACGACGTCCTGGCGCGCGTCCAGAGCCACCTCGACAACGTCGCCGCCGGCAAGGTCAACGATCGCCGCTTCGCCGACGTCCAGAGTCACCTGCGCTACGCGCTGCTCATGAACCTGACCTCCGCCGACACCATCGCCAGCACCCTCGCCTGGTACTCGGGACCGTCGATGGACACCGCCTTCGTCGACAGCGTCTACGCCTCGCTGCAAACCCTCGGGCCCGCGGACCTGCAGGCCTTCGTGAAGGCCTGGTTCGGCGCCACCCAGCGCGCCGTCGTCGAACTCAAGCACACCCCCCAGAGCGGGAGCGCCAAATGATGGCCCATCGATTCAGCACCACCACGAACATCACGACCACCACAGGCCCCTCCACGGCCAGCTTCGCCAGCGCCGTGCTCGCCCTCACCGTCGTCGTCGCCACGGCAAGTGCCTGCGTGTCGACCCAGGTGGTCAAGGGTGGTCCCGACCCCCGGGCGGGTCATGAGCCAACGCCGGCGGCACTCCCGGCCAAAGCGGTTGCCTTGAAGGCCGTGCAAGACCGCTCGGCGGCGGATCCCCTCGTCAACGTCCGGGTGGTGTTTCTGTCGGGCACCGCCGACGATCCCCCCGGCCGCGAGGGGCTCACGGCCCTGACGGCGCGGCTGATGGCCGAAGCCACCGCCGATCTCGACGCCTCAGCGCTGGCGGATGCGCTTTTCCCAATGGCTGCGGAATTGTCGGTGCAGGTAGACAAAGATGCCACCGTCTTCGTCGGCCGCGTCCATCGGGACCACGAGAAGGCGTTTCTGAAGCTCTTTGGCGATGTCCTCGCCCGGCCCCGCCTGGCCACCAGCGACTTCGAGCGGCTGCGCGACGAACAGAAGGCCTTCCTCACCAGCACCTTGCGCACGGGCAACGACGAGGCCCTGCAACGGGAGGGTCTCGAGGCCTTGATCTACGACGACGCCCGCCTCTTTGGGCGTGAGCCTTCGGCGCCGCGCCATCCCTACGCCCACACCCCCACGGGCACCGTCACCGGCCTGTCCGCCATCACCCTCGACGACGTGCGCCGCCACAAGGACGCCGTCTTCACTGTCGACCGCGCCGTCGTCGGCATTGGTGGCGGCGCCAGCGACGCCTTCGTGGCCGACGTCGAGGCCCTGGTCCGATCACTGCCGACCTCAAAGGCTTCCCGAGCGCCCGTCACCGCGCCGCCGCCGCCGGCCACCAGCCAGATGGTCGTCGTCGAGAAGCCGTCCGCCGGCACCGCCATCAGCGTCGGCTTCGCCCTGCCGACGTTGTCGCGCAGCCACGCCGACTACCCCGCCATGAAGCTCGCCGAGACCTGGTTCGGCGAGCACCGCAACCTCATCGGCCACCTCTTTCATTCCATGCGCGAGGTGCGGGGCCTCAACTACGGCGACTACGCCTACGTCGAGCACTTCGTCGAGGAGCCCGGCGGCACTTTCGAGCGCCTCAACATCCCCCGCCGCAGCCAGTATTTCTCGATGTGGATTCGTCCCGTGGAGCACAAGAGCCGGCTGTTCGCCCTGCGGATGACGGCGTGGGAGCTGCAAGCCTTCGTCAAAAACGGCATCCCCGACGACGTCGCCTTCGAAAAGACCCGTTCCTTCGTCGCCGGCTACTGGCCGTCGAAGGAGCAGCAACCCATGCGCCGCCTGGGCTACGCCATGGACGCCGCCATCACCGGGCAGCCGTTTGATCGCGCCGGCCTGCTGGAGCGGGTTCGTGCCCTGACCCGCGCCGACGTCAACGCTGCCATTGCCCGCCACCTGCGGGCGGATCGCCTGAGCTGGGTCGTGGTCACCCAGGATGCTGGCGCCTTCGTCGACGGCATCATCAACAACGTCCCGGCACCGATGGCCTACAGTGGCGCCGTGCCTGCTGACGTCGTCGAAGACGACAAGGCCATTGCCGCCGTCGACCTGGGACTCGATCGCGGCACCATCACTGTGGTCCCGCCCACAGGCCTGTTTGAGCGGTGAGCTGGTGAACGACGTCGACGCCACCACGCTCTCGGGCATCGTGTCGGGCCTGGCCACCGGCGTCGGCGCGGGGCTGCTCGTCCTTGTGGGCAGTGTGGCCTTGATGGCCCTGGAGGCCTGGCGCTTCGACCCCGCTCGGGGCGCCCTTGGGGCGGTGGCCAAGGTCTCGCGGGGGTGGCTGCACACGGCCCGCGACCATGACCTCGTCGACGCCGTGCTGGCGGCGTTGGTGGCCCTGCTTGCCCCCTGTGTGGCGGCAGGCCTCGTGGCCAGCGGCGGCGAACACAGCGCCGTGACCATGGTGGCTGTCGCCGCCCTGCTGCCCCAGACAGCGGCCCCGGTGCTGGCGGCGTTGGCCTGTGGTCCGGGGAGCACCTCCCGGCTGGCCCTCGACGACGCCCTGGCCGAAATGGCCCGGCAGGCCGCCTATCTCTCGGCGGTGTTGGTGGTGTCAGACAGCGTCTGGCTTGGGCCCGTGGCCCTCGTGGTCATCGTCAGCGCCGTCGCCCAGCGTCATCGGGCCCCGCCGGGCTTCCAGCCCCGTTTCGACATCGCCGTGAGCGCCGGGACCCGCACTGCCATCGCCGCCGGCGAGCGAGCAACGGTGCTGGTGTTGTCGTGGCTGGCGGCCAGCAGCCTCCTGGGCCTCGTCCCGGGGTCAGCCGCCTTTGGCCGCGCCGGCGTTGGCATCGGCGCCGTGGCCGTCGCCGTCGCCGCCGTCGTCGTCGTCGATGCCTTTGGCCCCCGTCCGGTGGTCGGTCGTGGGCTGCGTGGGCCCCTGGCGGTCCTCGTCACCGCCACCGCCCTGCGCTTGCTCGGGCCCACCCTGGCCAGCGTGCTTGCGGGCTGAGCCGCGAGCGTCGATGCTTGGGGCATGACGAGCGGTTCCTCTTCGGCCAGCCAGCGCGGCGCCACAGTCGTTGTTCGAGCCCAGGGCGGCCTGCAGCTTGAGCGGCCGGTGTTTGAGATTGTCGAGGTCGCCTCGGGCAAGCGCCATCGTTTCGACAGCGCCACCGTCCGCATCGGGGCCGGCGCCGGCAACGACCTCGTTCTGAGCCGTCCCACGGTGTCGTCGGTGCATGCCGAAGTGCACACGGGCCAGCACGGCTTTCGCCTGCGGGACCTCGGTTCCACCAATGGCACCGTCGTCAACGGCGTGCGCATCATCGAGGCCATCGTCGGCGACGGTGCCCGCATCATGGTCGGTGGCGACGTCGAACTCGAGCTGCGCGTCAGCAAGGACAAGGTCAGCCAGCCCTTGTCGGCGGAGACCGAGTTGAACGGCGCCGTCGGTGCCTCGGCCGCCATGCGGGCGGTGTTCTCGCGCATCGAGCGGGTGGGCAAGACCGACGCCACCGTGCTCATCCACGGCGAGACCGGCACGGGCAAAGAAGTCACCGCCTGGGCCATCTACGAGGCCAGCAAGCGCAAAGACCAGCCCTTTGTCGTCATCGACTGCGCCTCCATCGCCCGCACCCTCATCGAGAGTGAGCTGTTTGGCCACGAGAAGGGGGCCTTCACGGGGGCCGAGAAGCGGCGCATCGGGGCCTTTGAGCGGGCCAGCGGCGGGACCCTCTTTCTCGACGAGCTGGGCGAGCTGGAGCTCGATCTGCAGCCCAAGTTGTTGCGGGCCCTCGAGCGCCGCGAAATTCAGCGCCTGGGCGGTGACAAGCCGATCCCCGTCGACGTCCGCATCATCGCCGCCACCAACCGCGACCTCCGCTCGATGGTGGCCCGGCGGGAATTCCGCGAAGACCTCTACTACCGCCTCGCCGTCGTCACCCTCGAACTGCCACCCTTGCGCGAACGCAAGGACGACATCCCCGTCCTCGTCGACCACTTCTTGAAGGGCCTGGGCCTCGACCGACAAGCGCTGCCCGAAAACGCCATGGAGCGCTTCATGGAACACACCTGGCCCGGCAACGCCCGCGAGCTGAAGAACGCCGTGGAGCGGGCGGTGGTGCTCGGCGAGGCCCGCCCCCTCGGGGCCTCCCCCGTCCCCGGGCCGTCGTCGTCATCGTTGTCGTCATCGTCATCGTCAACCGACGTGTCGTCGTCGTCGCTGCCCGGCGACACCGGCACCTTCGTCATCAAGCCCGACGTCGCCTACAAAGACCAGAAGGCCTCGGTCATCGCCGACTTCGAGGAGCGCTACGTGCGCACCTTGATGAAGGCCCACCAGGGCAATGTCTCGGCGGCGGCCCGCGTCGCCGGCATCGACCGGATGAGCTTGCACAAGGTCATCGAGCGCTATGGGCTTGATGCCCGCGAACTCGGTCGCGGTTAGCAAGCCACCGACCTCGCGGCGCCGTCAGATGACGGGATCGCCGACGACGAAGCTGCGGCCCACGCCCTTGCCCGCTTGCTCGACGGGGACGTATTGGCCGACGGCGGGGTCGTAGGCGAAGACATCGCCGGTCTCGATCTTGTACATCCAGGCATGGATGCGCAGCCGACCTTCGGACAAGGCGGCGTAGACGGCGGGATGGGTGCGCAGGTTCTCGATCTGGGCCAGCACGTTTTCTTCGGCGCAGGTGACGACGGCTTCGGCGTCTTTGCGGTCGGCGTAGTGCTTGCGCATCACCTTGCGGGTGCAGTCGGCGTGGACGAGCCAGTTCTTGACGGCGGGCAGCTCGTCGAGGCTGCCGGGGTCGAGGACGGCTTTCATGGCGCCGCAGTGGGTGTGACCGCAGACGACAATGTCGCGAATGCCGAGGACCTCGACGGCATACTCGATGGTGGCGGCCTCGCCGTTTGGGGCGGCGCCATAGGGTGGGATGATGTTGCCCGCGTTGCGCAGGATGAAGAGGTCGCCCGGTCCTGTCTGGGTGATGAGGTTCGGGGTGATGCGGCTGTCACTGCAGGTGATGAAGAGGGCGTCGGGGTTCTGTCCTTTGCTCGTCAGGTTTTCGAACAGTTCTTGATGGGCCCCGAATGCGCCTGCCTGAAACCGGTGGATGCCGTCGATCAGCTTTTTCATGGTGGTTCATCTCGTCATGGGGCGTGGCGTCGCTGTGGGGCCGTCATTCTAGCGCTTCCCAGCGTCTTCTAGCGTCTTCGAGCGTTCTGGCGGGCCTGTGAGATTGCGGTGAGATCCGCGGTCACCGACAGCCCACTACATACCGCACACGACACCACACCACACCACCCCTCGACGACCGGAGAACGAAGATGACAGCCAATTCCGCTGTGACTGCCTGGGCCTCTGTGAGCCTTGTTCTGGTGCTGGCCATGGTCGGCTGCTCAGCCAATGCCCAAAACGAAGTCAAGCATTGGGAGAACAACCAGAAATCAGCGGCCGAGTTCAAAGCCGCCTGGCCGGGGTTCGCCGTCGTCATCGATGGCCGGGTTGCCGCGGCCCGCACGGCTTTTGACGCGGCCACCAGGGAAGCCGATGAAACCAAGAAGGGTGAGCAGATGAAGGCGGCCAACGCCATCGCGGGCGAAATCATCTCGCCGCTCAATGAGATCAAATACAAGAGTGAAAGCGTCCAGAAGACCGTCGACAAGATCGCGGCGCTCAAGGTCGACAAGGGCGACGTCGGCCGCCGCAACGACGCCATGACGGCGGCCCAGAATGAACTTGGCAAGGTCAGCGCCGCCATCGCGGCGGCCAGGCCAGCGACCGTGGCCGATGCCGTCGCCGTCCTGAAGTCCCAGGTCAGCGCCCTCATCGCGGCCAAGGGTGCCGCCGACCGTGCGTTGACGGCGCTCTCGCCGTCGAAGGGGAAGGCCAAGAGGTAGGCAGCCTTCACCCTCGCTGTTCCGCCCGTCGGGGCAGCCAGGCTGCGCCCAGACCGAGGCCGACGGTCAGCACCAGGATGGCGCCGTCGCTGGTGCGGGCATCGGCCACGCCGGCGGCGGCGAGCTCGGCGTCGTTGAGCACCAACACCCGCACCTCGTGACCAAGGCCCGCCGTCGACACCAGGGCGGGAATCAGGCCGTCGTCGTCGTCGTCCCATGGGTAGCTGCAGCCTGCCACCCGCAGGCGGTCGTCGATCTCACAGGGCAGGGCCAACACCACCGAGGTCGGCGTCGGCGTGACCGTCAGCGCACCGGCGAGAAACACCACCGTCTCCTGGCGGGCGGGGACCCGGACGGCCGGGGCGCGCGCATCCACTTCCAGCGGGATCCGCTGCAGGTCCCGGGGCAGGCGGTGTCGCTGTCCCCGCCAGCTGCGCTTGATCGAGGTCTGGCCCACGTCGACGACGAGGCAGGTGTCGACGTCGCCGCCGTCGGCCCGCACCACCGCGTGCCCACCGCGCTCACCACTCCACACCGGATCACTGGCGGCGCTGGCCGGCACGATGGCCGCGAGAGCGTTGACGACGTCGACCACGGCGCCGCCACCTGCGACAACGACGCTGTCGACGCCACGGCGGGGCAGGGGGTCCGCGGGGGTGCGATGGCGCCGGGCCGTGCCCGCCATCAGCTGGCGCACGACCTCGGCGATGGCCGTCGGCTGCTGCCCCTCGGGCACCAGGTACAAGGGGACCCCGTCGACGACGACGTCCCACAACTCAAGGGGCTCCACCCCCGCGGGCCGATGACGAACCACGGTCATGGGGCCTTGCTTTCGACCACCACGGGCCAGGGGTCGTCCCTATCGTTGTCGTTGTCGTTGTCGTTGCCATCGTCGTTGTGCTGGAAGCGGCACCAGGCCAGGGCCCCCTGGAAGATCCACCAGGCCAGGCGGTCCAGGAAGGGCGCGGCGGCGAGCAGGTCCGGCTGTCGCGCCGCAGGCCGGGGCAGCTCGGGAAAGAGCACGTCGATGCGCCACAGTTCCCGTCGCAGCCGTCGCCAATAGCGGGCCATGCCCTGCAGGGTTGCCGGCGGTCGAAACAAGACCGGGTCGGTGTCGACGACGGCGATGGCCCCTTCCCCGCCCAAGTCCACCAGATGCCGACTGAGCCAGACGTCGTCAGCGACGAGCGGCCCCCGCAGGGGGTGGTCGGCGTCGAGGCCCACGTCGTCGGCGCGCCTGGCCATGGCCGCTGGCGTGGGAAACGTGAAGGGGCGGGAGGCCCAGCAGCGGCCGTTCAACCACCGTCGCTCCGACGAGAACCCCCGCTGCCGGTTGTAGCGGTACAGGGCCCAGGACAAGGGCGTGCGCCGCACGGGGGGCAGGGGCTGCAGGGGTGGGCAGGCGGCCAGCAGCTCGGGGTTACTCTCCAGGGCCGCGAGGAGGTCACCGATAGTGCGGGGGCCGACCACGACGTCGGCATCGACCCCGACGAAGATCGCCATGGCGCCGCCGTCGTCGTCATCGTGATCGTCACCGGCCAGGCCGGCGCGCAGGGCTTCGACCTTGCCGTACGGTGGCGGGCAGTCGACGACGCGGACATCAAAACGGCGCGCAATGGCGGCGGTGTCGTCGTCGCTGCGGTCGACCACCACGATGATGTCGATGCGACGATCCGCCATACGCGCCTGCTGCACCGACGACAGCAGGGCCTGCAGGCACTGGCCAAGACGCGATGCCTCGTTGCGGGCCGGCACCACGACGCGCACCCGGCTCATGAGGCCCGCAGCACGGGCAGTCGGCGAATCCTGCCGGCGCTGACGTCGTCGCGGGTCAGTTGGGTGTGGCGTTCCCGGGGGCCGTCGCCGCCAAGGCAGAAGCGACAGGCGTTCACCGGTTGGCTGCGGTTCAACAAGGCCAGCACGGCATCCACGAGCTCGGGGTGGTCCAGGGACACGCTGTCGGCGTCGCGGCGGGCGACGGGGTCGTCGAAGGGGTCTGTCAGCTGGACCCGGGCGTGAAGGTCGGGCAGGTAGGCGGCCCGGGTGCACGAGAAGAAGCGACCATCGCGGGCCACCAGACAGCGGTGCCGCAGCCAGCAGTTCTGCCAGGTCTGAAAGACCGCGGCGTCGTCGGTGCGACGCTCGTGGTGCATGACCTGCGAAAAGGCCTCGACGGGCTTGACGTTCAAGACGACGTCGAAGGCGCGGGCTTTTTCTTCGATGACGGCCAGGTGCGCGGGCCGCACCGGGGCGCTGCTGTACGACGACACCGTCAGGTGATCGAGGGCCCGCCAGAAGTCGTCGTCCATCGTGTGCAGCAGCAGGCCGTTGGTGAACAGGCGCACGACGTCGCCGATGCCGCTGCGGCGCACCACCCGCAGCACCTCGGTGATCTCCGGATGCAGCAGGGGCTCGCCCCCCATGATCTTGAACACATCGGCGTGGACGGCGGTGCCCATCGTCTGCAGCGTCGCAGCGATGAACGACGGCGACAGGGTCTTTTCCGACAGATACGGCGACGTGTTGCAGCAATGGGCGCAGCGCAGGTTGCAGTGCTCAGTGACGTGCAGCTCGAAGGCCTCGATGCGCACCCGCCCACCGAGGGCCTCCTCGCGGACGTACTGTCGACGTTGGGACGTGGGCACCAGGCCCCGCTCGGCAAAGACCGCGCTCACCTCGACGGACGAGCCACCGTCGCTGTCGGCGCAGTCGATGACGGTCTCTGGCACCAGCCGGCGCCGCCACCAGGCCTCGATGGCCGCGTGCTGGCTGGTCGGGGCGCGGACCTGCAGCACGACGATGTCCTCCATCCGGAAGCCCAGCCCCAGGCCCGCCCGACCGAGCACCGTTTCCGACGACAGCTCGCGCAGGCCGATTTCGCCCTGCCGCAAGACTGAAGGCAACGACGACGACAATGACAGCGCTGGCATTGTCACCAGCAAGCAGCGGCGGCCCAGCAACGGCAACACGACAGCGCGGCCGGCGTCGGTGCTGGCGCTGATGGCCGACACCCGCGCGACGTCGGCGGGGCCCCCGAGGGCGGCGCGGGCGGCGGCAACGAGGGCGTCGAGATCGGTCCCATCAGTCATGTCGGCTCCAGAGCGTTCTGATGCTTCTTCGGCTGGCGCCGAAGAAGTCCTGATCCTTCTGTGCCTGGCGCCAAAGAAGTTCTGCTGTGGCGGGCCCACAGAAACTCGGCGGCATCGGTCAGGGGCCAGCCCCGGTGGTGCTCGGGGACCGAGAACATGGGCCACTCGCCCTGATAGGCCTCCAGGGCCTGCTGGCGCAGCCGGCGCTCTCCGAGCCGGACCGGGCACGCCAGGCGCCGCCAGCGGGCTCCTGCGCAGCCCAGGGACCATGGCGCGGGGATGGGGGCCACTGGCTCGGCGGCCACCAGGGTCAGGAAAGGGACGAGATCGTCGCACTCGTCGTACCCTTCGCCACCCACACCCACATCCGCGCCCAGATCCCTGCCAATACCCGTGGCCGGCGGCCAGGCGTGATGGGCGTCATCGACACTGGCCCCCAGCCGGGCCCAGGCCAACGCCACCCGACCGCGCTGACGGGCGTAGGGGCGCTCCTCGTAGAGGCTCCCATCAGGCCGCAGGGCGAGGACCGCCTGCAGGGTGGCTCGATGGTCGACGTGGCCGCCGCAGCCCAGGGGGCCCCAGACCTCGACATCGCCGGCCACCACGGGGGCCAGCCGGCGGGCGATGTCGTCGACAATGGCGGTGTCGTCATCGACCTCGCACAGGCCCGCCCACGACACCTGGTACCCGCGCCGGGGGGCATCGTCGATGCCGAGGTGGATGGTGTCGGCGCCGACGATGGCGGCCGCCGCCCGATCGTGGTCGGGGCGGTGGTCGTCGTCGACGACGCTGCAGACGGTGGCGATGGTGACGCGCTGGCCGGCAGCCACCCGGGCGGCGATGGCCGCGCCCACCGACAGGATGGCGTCATCGAGGTGGGGCGACACCACCACCAGCGGTCTCACACGGGCCTCATGGCCGCGGTCAGGGGCCGTCGTTCCCGGCCGAGCTGCTCGACGAGCAAGGCCGCGCGCCGGGGCCCGCCGCCCTGTCGCAGGGCGGCGCTGATGGCCAGCACCCGCGCCACCCGCTGTGGTTCCCGGGCCCGGGTGATGCCACGGACGATGTCGTCTTCGAAAGCAGCGCGGGCCTCGAATCCGTTCACCTCGCTATTCACTTCCACGACGGCCCCGGCGTCGCTGTCGAGCAGGAACCTGGCCTGCAGATGCTGGTCGTTGCACAGGGGCAGCAACAGCAGCGGGCGGCCAGCGGCGAGGGCTTCGACGACGCTGTTGGCGCCGCCGTGGCTCACCACCACGTCCACCAGGGGCAGCACCCGCAACTGCGGCGTCGACCGACACACGATGGCGTCCCCCGGCGCCGAGGCCAGAAAGGCATCGTCATCCACGAGGTCGCCGACGCTGGCGATGACCTGCAGCCCGAGCCGCTCCGCCGCCGCAAACACCGCGCGAAACAGGGCCGGCTGAAAAAACGCCTGGCTGCCAAAGGAGACAAAGAGCCGGGGACGGTCGGCCAGCCGAGACGCGTCGAAGGGGACCCCGGCGTCGCGGTCGCGCACATCGTCGTCGTCAAACGGCGCGCCCACGGCGAAGACATCGGCGGCGTCGGCCGCGGCCCGGGGCGCATGGGCATCGACGCTGAAGGCAACGTTGAGCCAGGGGCTGACGGCGTCGGCCACCCGAAAGGTGGGGGCCGTGACGTCGTGGGACGCAAACAGCCCCCGACGCCGGGCTGCGAGGGCCTGCAACGTGTCTGTGAGGGGAGCTTGCCAGGACGACGGCGTCACGGGGTTGAGGGACGACGACAGCCCCGCCCACGGCACCCCGTGGCGAGCGCAGGCGATGGCGCCGGCGTAGAGCATGGGGTCAAGCACGACGACGTCGGGGCGTTCGTCGGCCAACACGGCCTCCATGGCCGGCACCTGCCCGGGCACGGCGTCGATGAGCAGCGCCTCGATCCAGGCCGCCAGCCAGACCGGGTCGCGCAGCTGCTCGGCAAACGCTGCGCCGGCGGTGATGAAGTGGGCCGGTGGTGGGGGAACCGCCAGGGTGAGGGTCCGGGCCCGGAGGCCGGCGGCGCGGACGGTGCTGTCGACGTCGCGGGCGGCGGCCACCACCACATCATGGCCCAGGGCCTCCAGATGCCGCAGGGTGGGCAGGAGGGGATGCAGGTGCCCCTTCTCGGGGATGGTGAAGCACACGATGCGCATGGGGCTCACGAGCCGTGGTGGCGAAGGAATCCGTCGACAGACACCACCGAGAAGAGCACAGCCCGGACCTCGTCGTCGATGGGTGTGGCCGTCGGGTCCGCCAGGCGGTCCAGGGCCGGGATGTCAAACACCCGGGCCAGGCGGGCGCGGGCGTCGTCGTCGCGAAGCACCCCCGCCAGACGCGCCTGCCAGGCATCGCCGAGGCCGTCGTCGCGGGGCAGGGCGCTTTTGCGTCGTCGCCGGATGGCGTCGGGCACCAGCCCAGCGACGGCCCGCCGCAGGAAGCGCTTCTCGGGGACGCGGTCGCCGTCGCCGTCGCCGTCGCCGTCGCCGCCATCACCGGCGGCAACGTCCCTCCAGGCGTCGTCGATCCCGACCCGGCCAGCCACCGCCAGCACCCGCCGATCCGCGAAGGGCACCCGCGCCTCCAGCCCGAAGGCCATGGTGTGCACATCGCCATTGTGGAGCAGGCGGGGCAGCCACCGTCGCAAGATGACGGTGCTCATCGCCAGCCGCCCCTGCACAAGCCCCGGGCCAAACGGGGTGCCGTCGTCGTCGGCAACGGCGATGGCGTCGTCAACCACAGCGTCGTACCGACGGCGCAAACCAGGCACCAGCAGGTCCCGTCGTCGTCGTGCCCCGAAGCGATTCATGAAATGCGCCGGGTGGGTCACAAGCTCGGGGGCCAGGGCGAAGGCGTAGCCGAAGTGGGTTTCGTCGGCAGCGTCGCCGACGAGGACGGCCTTCACCGTGGCGGCAGCGGCCCGGGCCAGGAAGCGCTGGCTGAGCTCCTGTTCCCAGGCGGCCACCCGATCCTGGGAGGCCCACAAGGCCTCGAGCTCGTCGAGAAGGCCAGGCCGTGAGGCTTTGACGCGGGTCAACATCAGGGGCCAGCCCCGGGCCAAATCCTCGACAAACGGCGCGTCGTCGCCGACCACGATGCTGCCGGCGGTGCTGCCGACGGTGGTACCCACGGTGCTGCCAGGCATCCCCGCCCCGGGGGGACAGTCGTCATGGGCGTCAAACCGAATCGTGAAGCAGGGCAGGGGCCTCGTGTTGGATTGAAGCGCCAGCGCCACCAGGGTTGTGGAGTCCACGCCTCCCGACAGAAACGCCCCCACGGGCACGTCGGCGTCGAGGCGACAGTCGACGGCCGCCTGCAGGGCGTCGCGCAGTTCGTGGGGCGATGGCGCTGGAATCGGCGACCGTCCGAGCCGATGGCGGGCCTGGCGGACCACGCGGGCGGGCCCCCGGCCGTCGGCGACGACGACGGCGCCGGCGGGTACGGACTCAAGCCCGACAAACGGCAGCCGATCGGATCCCGACCAGGGCGGGCACAGCACCGTGTCGGCCACGACGTCGACGTCGACCGTCACCGAGGGCAGCACCGCGACCAACGCCTGGGCCTCCGAGGCGAACCACACTGTGGGCCCACGTCGGTGCCACACCAGGGGTTTCACGCCCAGCAGGTCCCGGCCGAGGATGGCCTGCCGCGCCAACCCGTCCCACAGGCAGAACGCGAACTCCCCCTCGATGTCGTCGAGGCCATCGATCCCGTGCAGGGCCAGGGCCCACAGCAACACCTCGGCGTCGCTGGCCGACGAGAACTGTGCGCCTTGCCCTTGCAGCCGCAGGCGCTGTCGTCGGTGGCCGTAGATCTCGCCATTGACGACGAGGGTGAAGCGACCGTCGGGCGTCGACAGCGGTTGTTGACCGCCGTGCACGTCGTTGATGGCCAGCCGGGTATGCACCAGACCGACACCGTCGTCGACGAAGCAGCCCGCGCCGTCGGGGCCCCGGTGGGCCAGCCGATCCTGCAAGCGGGAGAGAAACGACGGCGGCGGACGCCGTCGACGGAGAGTGCCGCGGTCACTGTCGTCGAGAAAGAGCACGCCGGCGATGCCGCACATGCCTTACCCGTGCTCGGGCAACGCCAGGGCCCGCAGCCGGGCGCCCAGGGCGGGCTCCGCTGCCAACATGGCCGCCACGCCGTCGGGGACCCGGGCTTGAAGCCAGGCCAGGCGGGCTGCGGTCGTGTTGGTGCTGGTGTCGTCGACGATGGCCAGCCGGGCCCGCACCGCGGTCCCGCTGATGGGTTCGCCGTCGACGCCGACGGCGGTATCGAGGCGATGGACCGTCAGGCCCATCTCGGTGGCCATGCTGGCAAGGACCCGGTTGTGGGCCACCACGCACGAGACCGCCGGTGCCAGTCGCCACAACGTCGTCAACGCCAGGGCCGGCCACGACGGCGTCGGGACCGCCAGCAGCCACACCCGCGCCGCCAGGGGGCCAAGCCCCGCCCGCACCAGGGCCAGGCGTTCACCCGCCGTGAAGGGGTCACGGGGTTCATGGCTGCGTTCTGCGGCGCCGACGACGACGACGACTTCGGCAGCAACCTCGAGAGCACGCTCGATGAGGGCCAGGTGCCCAAGGTGGAAGGGCTGGGCCCGCGTCACCACCAGCGCCCGTGGCATCGGCGGTGGCGGCGGCGGCGGGAGGCCGTTTTCTCCCAGGCGCGGCGCCAGTTCCACGGTGAAGGGGCGAGGGGCAGCGGCGGCGGCCACCCGCAGGATGGCGGCGACGTCGTGGTTGTCGACGACGACGTGGTCAAACGTGCCCAGCCACACCGGCAGGGCGGCCACCCGCTCCAGCCGCGTTGGCAGCGTCGGGCTCAGGGGCAGGGCCGTGCACCAGGCGGTATCGACGCCCGCGGTGGCCTGGCGGGCGGCGTGCCAGCGGGCGGGCAGGGAGGCCGCCGGGGGCTCATCGACGTCGTCGACAGCCACCACCACGTCGTCAAACTGCTTGGCCAGCGCCGCGATCTTCTGGGCGAGGGCCGCACCCGGCGCCCGACAGACCGAAACAACCAGGGCCCGGCGCTTCACAATTCGTCCACGGCGCCAGTGAGCGTCAGGTGGCGAGGATCGGGGTCCTCGACGTCGACGTCGATGCTGTAGCGGCCCGTGCTGCGGGCGAGGAAACAGATCTCGAAGCCGTCGCGGTAGCGGAAGCGCAGGCCGTGGGTTGGTTGGTCGTTGTTGTCGACGACGATGTGCCCCACCCGCACGAAGCTCGGTGAGCGGGCCTCGATGGGGGCGCAGCGCTCAAAGAAGCCACGGGGCCCCACGGTGGCGAGGGCGTCACCCTCGACGCGCTCCAGAAAGATCTCGTTGCGCTCGGAACAACCGACAACAGCCACCCGATCGGTGCCGTCAGCGTTGTTGAAAAAGACCCCGTCGACGAAGCACAGGCGGTCGCCGCGCTCCTCGACACAGGGACCCGGGCGTGCCTCGCGGATGGCGATGGCCCCGGCTCCCAGGGAACGCACCAGACGACAACGGCCGTCCTCGACGACGACCTCGCCGACCCCGGGGATGTTGACGACCTCTTGTCGACTCGACGACGTCGCCCGCACCGTCCAGGAACTGCCGCCCTGATACAGCCGCTGGCCGTCGGCGCCCGTGACATCAAGCCCCGCGGGCCCCGACGTCGTCGTGACGCAGGCGCCAAGGAAGCCCACAGAAAAGACCACGAGGCCCACGGTCACCGACGTCCAGCGAAAGAGCCAGCCCATCATCAGTAGTTCGGGTCCCAATCAGAGGCCGGCAGGATCTTCCAGCCGGAGTCGTAGCTCTTCGTCGTCACCCGCAAGACGCGCAAGGGCCAGATGCGCTTGTTGCCGCCGCTGTCCTGCTCTTCGATGTGGAAGCGGTGAAGCTCCAGCTTGTAGGTCGCGCCCTTGTCGAGCTTCTTGACCTCTTTGAGCCAGGGATTCTCGGGATGCCAGAACACGTCTTTGCCGACGCGGGCGACGTAGGAAAACAGCGGGTAGCTCTCGATGAATTGCTGGGCGAGCCTGCGGGTGGGCTCCAGCAGTTTGTTGGCCTGCTCCTGGGTCAGCGACAGCTGGGAATCCTCGGAGACCACGACGGAGTTGAGGGCTTCAGCGCCCTTGCGCTCCAGGTCCCGCATCATCTTGATGGCGCCGTCGACGGCTTTTTCTTCGGTGCGGACGGCGTCGCGCTTGGCGATCTTCCAGTTGGGGATGGTGAAATCATTGGCCGTCAGCGTCGAGCCACCCAGCAGGTAGTTGCGGGCGTTGTCGTCGCCCTTGCCTTCCAGGGCCTTCAGGTACGACTCGGCCACCTTGCGGGCGTCGTCGAGGGCGCCTGCGCCGTCGGTGGTGGCCACCGGGGGCGCCTTGGCTGTTCCCTGCTCCACAGACACGGGCTTGTTGGCGGCAAACACCGACACGACCCCGACCAGACAAACCGCTGCAATGTTCATGACCACCTCAATGAGCGACAACGCTACCAGAGTCTCCGGCGATCGGCTTGTCGCCGACAAGGGGCTGCGTGAGCATGTTTTTCGGCTGGGTCCTGGCATTGCCGATGCTTCTTCGGCTGCGCCCTGGCAGTGCCGATGCTTCTTCGGCTGCGCCCTGAGTGCCCGATGCTTCTTCGGCTGCGCCCTGGCAGTGCCGATGCTTCTTCGGCTGCGCCCTGGCAGTGCCGATGCTTCTTCGGCTGCACCCAGGCAGTGCCGATGCTTCTTCGGCTGCGCCCTGGCAGTGCCGATGCTTCTTCGGCTGCGCCCTGGCAGTGCCGATGCCTCTCCAGTTGCGCCCTGGCAGTGCCGATGCTGCTTCGGCTGCGCCTCAGAAGTTGGTACGTCCCGCCCATGATGTCCAAAGCGATGTCCACAGCGATGTCCAAAGGGGTGCCACTGATCATGATGGCGATGGCGTGCGGGTGCGCGACGCCAAACGTGCTGCGGCCCGAGGTGCAGGGCCTGTCGGCCGTGGCCCTGGTCAGCCTGCACGGCTCCAGCGACCTGGGGATCGTCGACAGCTTTCCGGGCCCCATGGCTGTGGGGGACGACATCGGCGAGGACGCTGTGGAACTCCTGGTGGGCGACACCGAGGGCTTTCTGGCAGGCCTGTTCGGTGAGGGGCACGTTCTGGCCCCAGCCCGCGCCATGCAGTCCAAGAAGTACGATCTCGTCCCCGAGGCACTCCCCGCCGAGGACTGGTCCCAGACCGACAAGATGCTGGCCGTCGACGTCACCCACGACAGGACCCCCGAGGCCCTGGCCACCCTGACCCGCGATCTCGACGTCGACGCCAGCGTGGTCATCCGCCACGAGTGGTGGATGTCGCGCGAGCGCTATGAGCTGGTCCGCATGGTCTACCTCTACGACCGCTGCACCATCCTCGTCGTCGATCGCGACGGGGTCGTGCTGTGGCGTCAGGTCGTCGTCACCCGTTCACCGGCCCGGGCCCTCTGGGGTGTGCAGCTGCAGTTCGGTCTCAATGGCGCCGACACCGTCAGCGAAGCCCGAACCCTGGCCAGAGAGACCGCCCGCCTCGCCTACGGCGAACTCACCCGCGCCTTCAAAGATCTGCCACAGACTGCGGCCTCCCCCTCCGTCCGCACCCGCACGCCACCGCCCCCGATGGAGGCTCCCACAGCGCTGCCGCCCGCCGCGCCGCCCCCACCGTAGGCCAGTGCAGGTGCATGTGGGGCGGTGTCGGTCCCAGTGGGACGCAATGGGTCGGCTTCGAACGCGAGCGCAGCGAGCACGAGTGCGAGCGCGAGCGCAGCGAGCGGAAAAGGCGCCGCCCGCGAGGGCAAAAGACATTCCGTGGCCGGATGATGCAGCCGACGCAGTCGGCAAAATCATCGCGGACACTGAATCAGTCGCGGAAGATCGCGAGATTGACGTTGTCGCCGCGACGCTGGAGTTCGTCGTAGAAGCGCGGCGGGCTGCCCGTGGCCTGGAAGCGACCAATGACCGCGCCGGTGTCGTCAAAGCCCTCCCGCTTGAACGTGAAGAGGTCCTGGGTGGTGATGAGGTCCACCTCGACGCCCGTGATTTCGCTGATCTGGGTGACCCGCGAGCTGCCGTCGGCGAAGCGGGTCACGGTGACCAGGATGTCGAGGCTGGAGGCGATCTGTTCCCGGACCACCCGACGCTGCACGTCGAGACCAGCCAGGGAGATCATGGTCTCGAGGCGGTCCAGACAATCGCGGGTGGTGGCGGCGTAGCTCGTGAACAAGGTCCCGTCCTGCCGGCCGCCCATGGCGACAAACAGCTCGTGGGCCTCGCCGCCGGTGACCTCGTGAACGATCACGCGGTTCGGTCGCATGCGCAGGGCGTTGCCCACCAGGTCGCGGACCGACGCTGGCGATGGTCCACCACGAAGGGGCCGGGGTTCCAGCGTGACGACGTGGGGCTGGGTGAGCTTGAGCCGGGCCACCTGCTCAACCACCACAATGCGTTCGTCGTCGTCGATGGTGGCGGCCATGGCCGACATCAACGTGCCGATCTGGGCGCCCGGGCCGCCGCAGACGCACACATTGCGACGCGCGCGCACACACAGCTCGAGGAACTCGGCCATGTTCTTCGACAGCATGTTCTCGGCGACGAGCTCGTCGAGGGTCGCGTTGCGCGTGCTCGATCGCGAAATCGTGACGAGAGGACCCCGCACCGCAGCGGCGTGGTGCACGGCGTTGACACGGGTGCCGTCGGGAAGTCGGGCCTCGGCAACGGGATGCTCGGCATCGAACTTCACGCCGGCGGCGTGCATGATGCGGCGCACAACGAGCGCGACGGCTTCGTCCGACGAGAAGAACGCCTGCATCGGCGTCAGCGGGATGCCCACCGACGAGCTGTCCGGCGCGCGGCGCACCAGAATCTGGTGGGGGCCGTTGACGAAGACCTCGACGACGTTTTGGTCTTCGAGCAGCTCCCCGAGGGGGCCGAGTCCGCAGATCTCCTTGGCGATCTGCAGGGGCCAGCCATCGGTGTTTTCACCCTGGAGCTTCTTGGCGAGGGCGTTGAGGGTCTTTTCGGCCGCCGAACGGGCTCGTTCCAGCGTGTTGTCGTCGTCGGGGGGCAAGCCACCGTCGGCGGCCAGGGCCTTGGTCACCGACGAGAACACCGCCCCACGAGCGTTGAGGGCGCCAGCCGCGGGCAGCTGGATGGACAGGTCCTGGCGACGGACAGGAGGCGGAGGCGGCGGCGCCTTCTCCTTCTTGAACTGGCGTGACTCAGCGCGTGGCTCCGGTCGTGGCTCAGGTCGGGGCTCCGGTCGAGCCTCATGACGGGGCTCGGGGCGAGGCTCCTGACGAGGCTCGGGGCGTGGCTCCGGTCGGGACGGCTTGGGCGGAATCGGATCTTCCTCGAAGATCACGTCGTCGTCGTCGGGGGCGACCGCGGCAGCCGCTGCAGCCTTCGGCTGGGAGATGGGAGCCGGCGGCTCCGGGGCCGGCGTCGGCATCGGCGGCGCGGGCTGCTCTTCTTCAGCAACGTCGACGCCACCACCCATCCCGTTTGGGGACTCCAGGGTGATGGTGAAGTCGCCAATGTAGAGTTTGTCGCCGTCCTTCAGCACCTGGGGGGCGCTGATGCGCTTGCCGTTGACGTAGGTGCCGTTGGTCGACTTCAAGTCGACAATGATGAACTTGCCGTCGCGCTGGACGATGCGCGAGTGGCGCTTCGAGATGTTGCCCTTGGGCAGAACGATGTCGTTGCCCTGGACGCGACCAATGGTGATCTCGCCCTGGTCAAAGACCTCGGCCCGCGGCTTGCCACCTTTTTCGGTGATGACGATGGTGTACGACAAGACCGCTCGCCTCGCTGCGGACCTCGACGGTCCCGTTTTCGGAGGCCGACCATCGCAAACACCGCGGTGCGGAGCAACTTTCATCGCAGTTCGAGACACGAACGCATCACAATGCGACGCTCAACGCCTGAGGCTCCCTGGAAGACCCTCCTCGTGGCGGGCCAGTCAAGTATCGGCGCTGCTTTTTCGATCTCCTCCGTTCACTCTGGTGTTGATCTTCGTTCTTTTGTGCTGGCTTCCTCCGTGCGCTAGACCCACACCGTGGCGCCGATGATGATGTTCGTCGGCATTCGCCGACGGGATGGGATGACGGAGCAGGCATGCCGGTGAAGCTGCAGGTCGTCATGACCATCCCCGGCAAGGACCCCCGGGAATTCGAGTACGAGTTCGAAGAGGACCGCATCTCCATCGGGCGCGACCAGGACAACGAGATCCAGGTTCCGCTGTCGACGGTGAGCCGCAAGCATTGCGTCCTGTACCGTGAAGAGGGCGAATGGTTCCTCGAGGATTTGAAGTCCACCCACGGCACCAAGCACAACGGTCGGCCGGTGGGGGCCGGCGGCAAGAAGCTGCTGCGCGAGGGCGACAGCATCGACCTCATCCACTTCAAGATTACGTTCCACAACGCCGAGCTCGCGTCGCCGGACTACTCCGCCGAAAAGACCGAAGCCCTCGCCCGCAAGATGGTCGAAGAGGTGCTGGCCACCATCGGCAAGGATGGCGGCGAGGTGCCCTACGTCCGGGTCATGAACGGTCCCGACGAAGGGAAGCGGTTCGACATCGGCGTCGACGTCTCCGAGGCCGTGATCGGTCGCGGCGCCGACTGTGACTTCCAGATCAACGACGCCAATATTTCTCGTCGTCACGGCATCATCCGCCGGGACTGGAACGAGATCACCATCGAAGACGCCGGCAGCAAGAACGGCGTGGTGATCAACGACAAGAAGATTGCCCGCCCCACCGCCTTGCGCGACGCCGACGAGGTGTTGTTGGGCGCCGTTCGCCTCACCTTCATCGACCCCTCGGCGAAGTTCATCGGCAAGCTCGACGACATCCCGGCGTTCGCCGACGCCGCCACCGGCATGGAGGCTGACGACGGCGACAACGGCGACGCCGACGCCGACGAAGACCTTGACGCCGACGACAACGGTGAAGGTCCAGGGCCCGATGTCGAGACCCGCACCACCGAGGGTGATGGGCCGAGCCTGCTGGCGGGCCCCGTCGACGAGGGAGACGAGGTTGAACCCGGCGCCTTCGACGACGACGACGACGCTGCCGTCACACCGAAGGGACTCGGGGCGGTGGAGATCGGCCTCATCGGTGTCGCGATCGTGGCGGTGCTCGGCCTTGCCATCGGGGTGGCTGTGCTGGTGATGGGTTATTAGAAGAACGATGAGATGCTGGTGAGCCTTCCCGAACCCCCCGATGTCGGCGACGACGTCCTCGTCGAGAGCGCGCGGCAGGGTGACTACGCCGCGTTCGAAACCCTGGTGCGTCGCCACCAGCGTCGCGTGTATGCCGTGGCCCTGGGCATTGTGAAGAACCCCGCCGAGGCCGAAGAGGTCGCCCAGGAGACCTTCCTGTCGGCCTTTGAGCACCTTGACGGCTTTCGTGGGGAGGCCCGCTTCTCGACGTGGCTCTTTCGGGTGGCGTCCAATCACGCGCTGATGAAGCTGCGCAAGAAGAAGCCCGAACCATGGGGCGACGTCACAGATCTGGAGCCCAGCCTCAGCCGGGCCCAGAGCCGTTCTGAGGGGACCAGTCCGTTTGACGCACTGAGTCAGTGGGCCCGCCGCCCGGACGAGGCCGCCGACGCCAACGAGGTGCAGGACGCCCTGTCAGGCGCCCTCGATGCCCTGGCCGACGATGACCGGGCACTGTTGTTGATGCGCTCGATTGCCGAGAGCTCCCACGAGGCCCTCGCCGAGCGCTTTGAAACCACCGTCCCGGCCATCAAGAGCCGCCTGCACCGCATCCGTCTGCAACTGCGGGGTCTGCTCGACGAGCGGCTCCGCGGGAAACCCCCACCGTGATGGCCCCCACCCGGAAGGAGTCATGAGCAATCCCAGCCGCCCCGTTGATTGTCAGCAGCTCGTCGAGCTCCTCGGCGACTACGTGGACAACCAGTTGGCCCCCGACCAGCGCGCTTCGGTGGACCACCACATGAACCAGTGCGCGCCATGCATGGCGTTTCTGCGCCAATACAAATTCGCTCCCCAGGCCGTGCGCGACCACCTGCTGAAGGCGGTGCCCGTCGACCTCGAGGATCGGCTCCTCAGCTTCCTGAAGAACCGCACCAAACGCTGAGCCCCGCGGCTGTCGGTCCCGTCATTCCCACTCGATGGTGGCCGGCGGCTTCGACGAGATGTCGTACACCACGCGGTTCACCCCCCGGACCTCGTTGATGATCCGGTTGGAGATGCGCGACAGCACCGCATGGGGCAGGTCCGCCCAGTCTGCCGTCATCCCGTCAAGCGACCGAACCACGCGCACACACACGGTCTCGTCGTAGGTGCGGGCGTCGCCCATGACGCCGACGCTCTTCACGGGCAACAGCACCGCGAACCACTGCCACAGTCCCGTCGTGTCGATGGTGGTGTCCTTGATGGCGCCGTCAATCTCGTGGCGCACGATGGCGTCGGCAGCCCGCAGCAATTCGCAGCGGGGCAGGGTCACCTCGCCGAGCACCCGGATGGCCATGCCCGGACCGGGGAAGGGCTGCCGGTCGACGACGGCCGACGACAAGCCAAGCTCACGGCCGAGGGACCGCACCTCGTCCTTGAAGAGCTCGCGCAGGGGTTCGATCAACTTGAGCTTCATCCGGTCGGGCAAGCCGCCGACGTTGTGGTGGCTCTTGATGACCGCCGAGGGACCGCCATGAAACGTCTGGGACTCGATGACGTCGGGGTACAGGGTCCCCTGGCCAAGGAAGCCGGCGCCGTCGATCTCGTGGGCGACCTCGTCGAAGACGTCGATGAAGACGTGGCCGATGCGCTTGCGCTTGGTCTCGGGGTCGATGACGTCCTTGAGGGCCGAGAAGAAGCGATCACGGGCATCGATGATGCGCACGTCCATCTTCAAGCCCAACGAGAAGATCTCACGGACCTGCTCGATCTCCCCCTGGCGATGAAGGCCGTGGTCGACGTAGACGGCGGTGAGCTGGGGGCCGATCGCCTTGTGGATCAGGGTTGCCGCCACCGAGCTGTCGACGCCGCCAGAGATGGCCATGATGACCCGTACGTCGCCGACGAGGGCCTTGATCTCGGCCACCTTGTCATCGATGAACGACGACATCTTCCAGGTCTTCTTCAGGCCGGCGACGCCGCACACAAACGCCTCAAGGATGGCCGCGCCGTCGCGGGTGTGGACCACCTCCGGGTGGAATTGCACGCCCCACAAGCGCCGCTGCCGGTCGGCCACGGCGGCCCACGGGCAGGTGGCGCTGCTGGCGAGGACGACGAAGCCGTCGGGCAGACGCTCGACCTGATCCCCGTGGCTCATCCAGACATCGGTGGCAGCCGGAACCCCGGCGAACAGATCACGGCCGTCGCTGACGTCGATCCGGGCCCGGCCGAATTCGCGATGGGCGGCAGGGCGGACCGAGCCCCCGAGCTCCTCGACCATGACCTGCATGCCGTAGCAGATCCCGAGCACCGGCACGCCCAGCCGAAAGACCTCGTGGTCTGGCCGTGGCGACCCGCCTTCATGCACTGATGCCGGGCCCCCCGACAGAATCACGGCCCCGGCCCCGAAGGCGCGCATCGCGGTCGCCGTCGACGTGCAGGGCCAGATCTCGCAATACACGCCCAGCTCGCGAACCCGGCGGGCAATGAGCTGGGTGGTCTGGCTGCCGAAGTCGAGGATCAAGACTTTGTCGGACACATGCATGCGCCCCCATACCAGCCTGATCGGGCCCGGGGCAGCGCCCGTTGCGGCGGCCTGTCTGGGGGTCTACACCTCCACCATGCGCGTCTCAGGCATCCTCACCGCGGCTTTTCTGGGCACCGTCGCCGTCAGCGGCTGTCAGTGCATCGACGACAACAACCTCGGCAACATCCCCGAGAAGCCCGTTGAGGAGGTCGTCGATCCGCCGCCGCCCCCCGTCTTCCCCTTGAAGGAGGGCGACCAGTTGGTGCTGAACCCCATCGGCGGCCGCACCGACGAGAGCGATATCGGCGCCAGCGACTTCGCCATCCGGGTGAGCTGGGTGGTCAAGGGCGTGGCCCTCAACGACGAAAACCATTGGGAAGTCACGGCGGACGCCCTCTACGAGCAGGCGGGGCCGCCAGCCATTCCGGCGAGGGCGATCTCCCGACTGGCCCTCGAAAACGTGGCGGACTTCCCCGCGATTGAAGCCAACAGCTCCGTCACCGCCCGCGACGCCGTCTTCCAGACCGATCGGGCCCCCGCCATCGACAGCGGCTACATCCCCAACCACTTCCCCTTCTTCCAGAGCAGCGTCGACGGCAACGACGGCGACGACGGCGAGGTCTTCAACGCCGCCGCCGCATCCTTCAGAGAGACCATCCTGGCCCTCGACGCCGAGGCCAAGGTCGACACCCAGGTGGCGGTCGGTCGCTTCGAGGCCTTCTTCCGGGACGACCTCAACGGCCCGCCGATGCTCCACAAAATGCGTGTGGATGTGCACCCTTTTGGCTTTGTCTGTGGCTGGGACGAGATCCTGATCCCGTTTGCTGAGGGCATGGAGCGCGGCCAGGCCCCGTTTACGGGCGCCGGTGTGCCTCCCCTGGCGGCGATCAACTTCGGGATTCCCCAACTCACCCGCGACGGCACCACCTACAACTGCTCGTGCTTTCAGGGGACCTGCCGCAACGGGACAACCTGTCTCAATCCGGTCGACCCGGACGCCGCCCCGGGCCCGTGTCCCTGATTCGATTGGAGACACCTTCGGAAGAAAAGCCGGCCCCACGCGTCCGGCTTTTTCGTGGATCCGGCAGAGCTGGCCAAGCGATATCAGGGGGTTGTGTGAATCTGCAGATCCATTGAATGGGGACTGTCCCACTGACGTCCCCAGCCATTGGCGTTTTTCAAGCAGCCGCGGTGGCTGCAGCGAGACGGCCCATGGACGCACGAGGGGAGACCCAACGCGACATGGCGCACGAAGTGAGGCAGCTCACGACACCCACGACGGATTCCCTGTCACTGTGACATCTGTCTTGAACGCGGAAGCACAGGCAGACGTCCAGAACGAACGATGCGGAGGAGAGCGATGCTCAAGCGGATGATGATGGCTACCCGGTTGATCGGCCTGACTGGCCTCTTGGCGCTGGCAGCAATGCCGGCACATGCCCAGAAGGACCCGGCTGGCGATGATTCGGTCGTTCAGAAACTCGCCCACGGCGAGATCAACTGGTCGGCAAAGACCGTGACGGCCACAGGCTCCGGAGCCGCCAACCTCAAAGACGGTTCAGTGGCCAAGGCCCGCTTGATGGCCGAGCGCGCCGCCAAGCTCGACGCCCTCCGCAACATCATCGAGACGATTCAGGGCATCCAGGTGAGCGGCACCAGAAACGCTGCCGACGTGATGTCCAATGGCGAGATCAAGTCGAAGATCCAGGGCATGGCCCAGGGCTTCAAGGTCGTCGACACCAAGTACTACAGCGACGGGTCCGTCGACGTCATCGTGTCGATGCCGATCGACGACAACCTCACCAACGCCCTGGTCGAGAAGCCCAAGGCGGCCGCCAAGCCCCGCAAGCTCACCACCGAAGGTCCCGAGTCCATCTCGGGCCTGCTGGTCAACGCCCGGGGCCTGGGGCTGACGCCCTCGATGGCGCCCCGGATTCTGGATGAGAGCGGCCGCGAGGTCTACGGCGCCGAAATCGTCAACGACAAGGGCCTGCAGCAGGGCGGCATCGCCAGCTACGCCAAGACCGATGAGAAGGCGGCCGAGCGCACAGGCGCCAAGCCCTTCATCGTCAAGGCCCTCCGGATCGCTGACAAGTCCAAGACCGACGTCGTCATCTCCAATGCCGACGCGGACAAACTCCGCGATCCAAACACCAACCTCTCATTTCTTGCCGATGGCAAGGTCGTCATCCTCGTCGACTAAGCGGCGACGAACGTACTGAAGGAGCCTTTCCATGCATCTCAAACACTCCATGTGGTTCGTCGCCGCCTCATTGCTGGGGACTCTTGCCCCGGCCAGGGCGCAAGGTGTCGAGACCGTGAACGTTGTCGCTGAAGCCGACTTCAGCGGCGACCTCGTGGCCACCGAAAAAGAACTCAAGCGTCAAGCCCGACGGAAGGCCATCGAGGAGGGTGTCGGCGTCGCCGTCTCATCCAACTCCATTGTCCGGAACTTCGAGTTGGTCGCCGATGAGATCACCACCGAGGCCAAGGGCATCATCTCTGACGAGAAGTGGGGAGCCATCACAGACGGACCCACGGGCTCGACCAAGAAGATGACCCTGACCGCCAAGGTCTCCAAGAACGTTGCTGACCTTGAGAAGGCGGCCTGCACGGTCATCAAGGCCAACCACGATCCAAAGGTTGCCCTCGTCTTCGTCGAGAAGATTGGCGATTCGGAAAAGTGGGTCACCGAGCGTGGCCTGGTGGAAGCCATGTTCTCTGACGCGTTCCTCGGCAGCTGTTTCTCCCTGGTGGAGGCCGGGGTGAAGGTGACGCAGGTCAGCGGCAGCGGCGACCTCGACCAGGACACCATCAACGCCATCGTCAAGAACGCCGACGCCCAGTACGTCGTCCTCGGCCAGGGCAAGATCATGAAGTCCGATGCCAAGAACCTTCTTGGTGACTCGGCCATGAACTCCTACAGCGTGTCCGCGTCGTTGAAGCTCATCAACACCGCCAACAACGCCATCGAAGCCGTCGCCACCAAGCAGGTCCAGGTGCTCGGCATCTCGCCCGAAGTCGCGCTGACCCTCAAGGGCAACCAGTCCAAGAAGGCCCAACTCGTCAACGGCATCATGGACGAGCTCGTCGAGAAGATCGCCGTCCGCTGGACCAACGACATGGTCAACTCGTCGTCGGTGCAGGTGCAGGTCCAGAACGTGGCGAACTACGCTGCGGCCAAGGCGTTCCGTGAGCTGGCCGAGAAGGCCCTCAAGGCCAAGGTCAACCAGCGCAGCGTCACCGGCGGCAAGGCTTCCTTCGACATCGAGGTCGAAGGCGGTGCTGATGCCCTGGCGTCCGGGCTTGAAGGCAAGAAGGCTGGCAAGTTCACCGTCGAGATCATCGAAGTGAGCCGTGGCAAGGTCATCTTGAAGCTCAACTGAGCCTGGGGCCGTCGACGGGGTGGCCTGTGCCACTGAATCCGTCGATGGCCCCATTCGTTTGTGTCTGGACCGCCGCTTCGATGCACGCCTTTCCGTAGGAGATGTCCATGTTCGTGTCCCAACTCTCTCGCCGCGGTGTGCGGCTGGTCCAAGGCCTGGCGCTGGGAGCGACGGTGGCCGTCGTTCTGGTCGCTTCGTCTCTTGAAGCAGGCCCGCCGCCCCCTGCTCCCAAGGCAACCTTCGTCAAAGGCGACGTCACTGCCGGACCGGTGGGTGGCACTCTCGCCAAGATCAAACGGGGTGGAACCATTCCCGGTGGATCCACCGTCAAGACCGGTGAGGGCGCCCGCGCCGAGTTGACCTTCCCCGACGGCTCCGTCGTTCGCATCGGGCCCTCGTCGGAACTCAAGCTCGAAGCGGCGGCGTTCGACGGCAAAACCAAGTCGGTCAAGGTCGAAGCCGAAGTGGTCGGCGGTCAGGCCTGGGCCAAGGTCGCCACCCTTGTTGGCAACGACGCCCAGTTCAAAGTGAAAACCCAGAACGCTGTGGCCGGTGTTCGCGGCACGGTCTTCCGGGTCAACGTCGACCAAGACGAGGCCACCGTGGTCAAGGTTTACAATGGGTCTGTCGCTGTCGGCGGCGCCCCGGCGTTCCTTGGCAGCGGCGATGGCAACACCGAGGCCTGCAAAGCCAACCCCATCAAATGCAACCGTCGCGAGATCGCCGACCCGATGCAGGTGGTCAGCGTCAAGGAGTTCGAGCACATCCTTGGGACCATGATGCAGATCCGCATCGGCGCCAACGGCGTGAAGGATGCCGCTCCCGAGGCCTTCACGGCTGAACAGGACGCAGCCGCCGAGCCCGAGTGGGTTCGCTGGAACAGCGAGCGCGACTCCGGCAAGAGCGCCGAGAAGTCTGACTGAGAAGGTCTGATGCTTCTTTGGCTGGCGCCAAAGAAGTCTCTGTCGTCGTGTGAAACGGGGCCTTTGGGGCCCCGTTTTTCCGTTTTCGGCCTGCCAAAACTGCCGAGACGACCATCGCCTGGGCCGATGCATTCGGTGTGGGCTGATGTAGGCAAATCAGGGAGGGCGCTCAAGTGTCGGCGCTGCGTCAGAGATGGTATCAGCGGCCCATGTCCCATCGGTCGGCGCCTTTCGTCAGCCCCATCGTCGTCGCTGTTCTGGCCCTCGCGGCCGGCTCGGTTCGCGCGCAGGGCATTGCCAGCAACGCAGATGCTCCCCGCGAGGGTGAAGAGGTCAAGGGCGACACCAAGGTCGTCGACATCGACGAGGTTGAGCGGGGTCTGTTTGTGTCCGTCGACTACGGGCCGGCCTACTACCTGCCCGTTCCCGGCGCTGGTTTCCTCGACATCAATCCGACCGGCACGGTGCCCGCGACGAGACTCGGCGTTCGGGTTGGCTATGACGTCCTCAACAACATCGCGGTGGATGCCTTCGTTCTTGGAAGCTTCCAGAGCGGATCCATTGATTTGGAAGAGGTCCGGGCGGGCAAGACGACCGGCGACATCGCCCACATCGTGCCCGGTGTCGGGGCCCGGTTCGCGTTCGTGACGTCGGAACGGGTGTTCGCGTTTGCGCGCGTTGGCGTCGGCTATGCGCTGTGGTTTCCAGCCGAACTCGCGGGCACGGTCGGCTCCATCCACACCGACGCCTCCCTCGGCGTCGAGTACTACACGAAGCTCCGACACGTCTCCGTCGGCGTCGAAGCTGACTTCCAGGCGTTGCTTCTGCCGATGACGTTCGGCGTGCACGTCTATCCAACCGTCAAATACACCTTCTGACCTTTTCGCCCTCGCGTGAGGGCGAAGCACCCACACGTTCGCTGGCAGATGACCACGCGAACTCCGGCGGAGCAGCCATGACGTCCTCGACGCCAGCCGGCGCCCCGAAGCCCATCTCGGGCGTCGACGGCACCGACGACAACGCCAACAACGGCGCGCACAGCACCCTCGACGACGTCGAGGTCAACAGCGCGCTGTTGGCTGCTGACGCGGCCATCGCGGCCTCAGACGGCAAGGCGGCCATCGCGGCACTGGGGACGGCCCTTGGCCAAAGCCGCGGCGACGCCTCCCTGGAGCGGATTGTCTCCAGGCTCGAAGCCCTGGCCAACGCTGGCGCCGAGAGCGACGCCGTGGTGGGCTTGTTGGGGCGGGCCACGGAACGGGCGGGCGACGCCGTCCTTGAGTCGCGTATTCTTCGAGCGAGGGCCCGCCTGCACGAGCGCAGCGGGCACCTTGAGGCGGCGCTGCAGGTCTTGCAGCGGCTGTTGCGCTTGCTGACGGAGCCATCCGAGCGCGGCGCCGTCGCCGAGCAAATGGGTGACCTGGCCTTGTCGTTGGGGCTTTCACAGCAGGCCCTCATTCATCTGCAGGCGGCTTTTCGCGCTGACCGCGCCCGGACGTCGGCCACCCGCAAAGCCATCGGCATCTACTTCGACACCGGTCGCGAGGAACAAGCCAAGCAACTCCTCGACGTCCTGATGACCCAGCAGGCGACGTTGTCGGTGGAGGCCCAGCGGGAACTCGCCGATGGCTATCTGCGCGCCGCAGAAGCCCTGCTGGTTCGTCCTCAGGCCCACGGCGTGGTCCGGGATGCCCTCGATCGCGTGGCGCGCCTTGCGCCCGACCTCGCTCGCGGCAAGACCCTGCGCGCCGAACTCGAGGCCTTTCCGCAAGCCTGGAAGGACCACGTCCGTCGTTTGCGGGACGCGGCTCTCGACGCTCGCGACAAACGCGATGCGGCCCGCCGGTATTTGGCCATTGCCCAGATTTATGCGGCGTACGCCCCCGGCGACGGCCAGATCGAACAGAACGTCGAGAAGTGCCTGCTGCTGGCGCCTGGCTATCGCCCCGCCATCAAGTTTCTTGAACAACTCTACCGGGCCGACGGTCGCCTCAATGACCTCATCGAGCGCATCAAGAAGCTCGCCGAGGGTGTGCGTGCCACTGACGTCGCCGTCGACCTCTGGTTGTTCGTGGCGGTGTTGCTGGCCGAACGCGGCGCGTCCCCCGACGAACTCGCCGGCGCCTACGACAAGGTGCGCCTGGTCGACCCGCGCAACGTGGCGGCCATTCATGCCCTGACAGAGCTGCACCTCGAGCATGGCCGCTACGACAAAGCCGTCGTCGTCATGGAGGCGTTCGTCAAGGAAAGCGGCGACCCCGACGCCAAAGCGCAGACCCTGCGACAGCTCGCTCGCCTGTATGAGGTCGAGCTCCAGGACCTGCCGAAGGCTTGTGAGCGCCTTGAGCAAATGCTCGAGCTCGTTGAAGGCGACAGCGAAGACGACGTCTTGCGGCACCTGATCGATTTGTATGAGCGAATGGATGGCACCGGAGCCGCCGAGAAGCTCGCTGGCGTCCTTGAGCAGCGGGCCAGGCATCTTCGTCGTCGCAGCGACGTCGTCGACGAGAGCCAGGTGCTCGACCGTCTTTTTGCCCTCTACCACGGGCCACTTGCCCAACCCGAGAAGGCGTTCACCGTCGGGCGTCGCTTGTTCGCGCTCCAGCCGCGCGCGCCCCTGGAGGGTGAGCTGTCCAGGCTTGCCGAGGCACTCGGCCGGGGAGCCGACCTCGCCGCTGCACTGACCGATGCGGCTGCCCGTCTGGGCGGTGCTGGTGAAGCGCGGCGCCTGCGATTGCGTGCCGCCGAAGTCTTTCTGAGTGTGGGCGATCGAAAGCGTGCCCGGCACATCGTCGACCAATTGTTGGAGAGCGATCCGCGCGACGCTGGCGCCACCGCCCTCATCGACAGCTTGCTGGCCAAGGACGCTGCACCCGAAGAGCACGCCGCCATCCTCGAAAGCCGCCTGCGCCTGCAGTCCGAGCCCGTTGAACGCTCCAAAACGTTGACGGCCCTTGCCGACAGCTACGCCCGTATGCGCCGCTTCGACGACGCTGCAGCGGCATTTTCCGCCGCCCTTGATGCCGACGGCACCAACCGCGCCGCCCTCGACAAGCTTGAGGCCTTGCTGCGTGGTCAGGACCGCTTTGCTGAGCTCGCTGGCTGCCTCGAGCGCCGGGTGCGGGTGGAGTCCGACGTTGGCGACGAGGGTGCCGCCGACGCCGCCCGCCTTCGCCTGGTCCGCGTGTATGAGGAACGCCTCGACCGCGGCGCCGACGCCGCCGACCTCGCTCTTCGCCTGCTGGATGGCCTCGCCGCCGACGTCGCTGTCGACGACCCCCGTCGCACAGAACTGATCCGTTCCCTCGAGCGGTTGCTGGAGCGTGGCGTCGCGAGCGTCGCCATTGCCGAGGCACTGCAGCCCCATTATGCCCAGGTCGGCAACTGGCGCCGACAAGCCGAGATGCTGGCTGTCCGACGAGGTGCCGAGACCCAGGCCGACCGTCGACTTGCTTTGGCCAAAGCCCTGGTGCAGGTCTTCGAGGAGCGTTTGAAGTCGCCCCGCGAAGCGTTTGATGTCGCCTGCGAGGTGCTGCTGGACGACCCCGCGTCGACGACAGCCCTCGACGAGTTGGCTCGCCTGGCCGATGCCGCCTCGGCCCACGCCCGCTTCGCCGACACCATTGGTGCCGCGGCCGCGCGCCTGCCGGAGAGTGCCCAGAAATCGACACTGCTGGCGCGGCGTGCCGGCCTGCTTCAGGGGGTTCTTGGTGACCAGGTGGCCGCCATCGAGGCCCACCAGAGCATCCTGCGCGACCAGCCTGGCAATCTGGAGTCTCTCGACGCCCTGATTGATTTGCTCGAGGCCAGGGAGAGCTGGGCGGAGCTGCGTCCGGTGCTCGAGCAGCGCCTCAACATCACCAGCGGTGACGATGTCAGCGTCCTCGCGGGCAAGCTCGGACTGCTGCTCGTTCATCACTTTGATGATGGACAACCAAGACCGCATCTTGAGCGTGCCCTCGTCGGCAGTCGACCCGTCGCCGGCGAAATGCGCGTCGAAGTCCTTGGCGAACTGGCCGCACTGTTGCGCAAGAGCGTCGTCACGGATTCGAATCGTTGGCGCAGCGCCGACGATTTGAATCATCAGGACGATTCGACCGCTCCGCGGTCGAATCCGGCCGATGCAGCCGCCCTCGCCGACACCCTGTCGGCCCTTGCCGGCGAGCTTGCCGGCAAGCAGCGCAGCGCTGTTCGCGCTGAACTCGGCGACGTGCTTCGTGTGCACCAGCGGCGCTTCCGCGACGCCCTCGGCGCCTACGACGCCGCCATCGCCAACGACGCCGACAACGCCGCCGCCTGGGAAGGGGTCCGCGGGGTCCTTGACGCGGAAGACGCCTCCGTCGCCGACCGGCAGGCCGCAGGTCGCACGTTGCTGGCTCGCGCCGAGCACACGAACAACGCCGCCCAGCACGCGGGCGTTCTGCAAACGCTCTATCGGATTGAGCCCGGACTTCAGGCGCGCCGGGCGCTGGTTGCCCAGTTGGCCGGCATCCTGGTGGAAGACCTCGATGCCGCCGACGACGCCCTCGACATGCTGCTGAGGCACCTGGAAGGTGATCCCGGGGACGAGCCCGTGCGACGCCAGGCCGAAGCCGTGGCCTCGGGCCTCGCCCGCGCCGACGATCTGTTCGCCGTGTACCGGGGTCTGCGCACCTCTGCCGACCACGCCGTCGCCTCTCTGTACAGCGAGCGGCTGGCAGCGATGACCGCTGGCCGTGGCGACCTTGATGGAGCCCTGGAGGCCCTGCAGTTCCTGGCCACCCTCGATCCCACCAATGCCGTTCCCTGGCGGCAGATGATCGAGCTCCTCGAACGCAAGAACGACGCCCTTGGGGTCGCTGCGGCCTTGTCGCACCTCGCTGACATTGCCCCGGCTGGTGAGAAGGTCGAGCGCCTGCTGGAACTCGCCGATTACTGCGCCGAAGTCCTCGAAGACGACCAACGTGGTTTGGCTGCCATTCGCACGGCCCACGGGCTGGCGCCTGCCGACGACGCCATCCTGGCGCGCCTGGAAGGCCGGCTGCGCCTTGCCCGCGTGGAAGGCGCCGAACTGGCGGAGGTGCTCTTCAAGCGAGCGGCGCTGCAGTCGTCGGCCTCGGCGAAGGCCGCGCTGTTGGCCGAACACGGGGCCATCACCGCGCGTCTGGGCGATGCGACGACCGCCGTGGCTTCGTTGTTGTCGTCGTTGCGCGTCGAGCGCGACGGTCAGTCGACGCTGCGCGTGACGGAGTTGCTGCAGAAGATTGCGGTTCGTGACGACGACGCGGGCCTGGCCGCTCTTGACGCGATCATTGAGCACCATCGTGAGCAGAAGGCCTGGCAACCGCTGGTGGAGTCGCTGGAGATCGCCGCCCAGAAGCGGGCGGCCAGCGATGATCGAGCGCGGCTGTTTGACGAGATCTCCGACCTGAACGAGCGGGCCCTCCGAGTGCCGCAACTCGCGTTCATGGCGACGTGTCGCGCCCTGCGCGATGCCCCGTCTGAAGAGCGCTTGTCGCGGGCCCGGGCCCTGGCCGAGGCCACCGACAGCCATGGGGACTTGTTGGAGGTCTGCGAGGACGTCGCTGAGGCGTTCAGCCGGCAGCCCGACGGTCGCGCCGCCGCGTTGCGCTTCCTGCAGGAAGCCGCCGCCGTCGCCGCCGTCCTCGGCGACAACGCCGCGTCGATCCAGGTCGCTGAGGCGACCCTGCGCCTTGATCCAGCCAGCACCGAAGCCCTCGGCGTGCTCGAGCGCATTCACCGCGCCGATGCTGATCAGGCAGGCATTCTGGAGGTCCTGCAGCGGCGTGCGGAGCAGGCTGGCGACGCCGCCACCCGGCGCGCAGCGCTGCTGGAGATGGCCAGGATGACGGCCGGCGTTGACGACGTCGCCGCCGAAGCCGCTTTGGGGAGGGTCCTGGACCTCGATGGCCATGACGCTGACGCGTTGCGTCATCTCGACGAGGTGTATGAGCGAACGGGGAATTCCGCAGCCCACGTGGCCGTCTTGGAGCGGCGCATTGGCATCGAGCAGGATCGGGCGGCCCGGGCCCGCTTGCGTTCACGTCTGGGCGTGCTGCGCCTGCGTCGCCGGGGTGACCCTGGTGGCGCACTCGACGACCTGACCGCGGCCGTCACTGAAGGCGCCGGCGTCGCCGAGGTTCGCAGTGGCCTCGACGTCCTCCTCGAACACGCCCGTTCGCGCGGCGCGCCGCCCGTGGCCGTTGTGGCGGAACTGCTCGAGCGCGCCCTGCGGGCGCAAAACGACCTCGTCAGCGTGCCGCCAGTCCTTGAACTGCGCCTCCTTGGGGCAACGGACCACGGTGACCGGGCAGCGCTCCTTGCCGAGATCGCGGCCATTCAGGAGAAGCTCGGTCAACCGGCCCTGGCGTTCATGGCCATGTGTCGCGCGATCAAGGAACTCCCCGAAGACGCCAGCCTGCGGGCGGAGGCTGAGCGACTCGCGACCGCGACGGAGAGCCTGGAAACCCTCGCCCTCGTCTACGAAGACGTCCTCGACGCCGTGACCGATCCCGCCACGCGGGTGTTGCTGCACAAGCGCATCGCCACCCTCGCCGAGACGGTGGGCGGCGACAACGAGACCGCCAGAGAGCGATTGGTGGCCGCTGTCCAGGCCGGCGCCAACGACAGCGAGACCCTCAAGGACCTCGTGCGGCTGACGCGCGAGACGGGCCGGGCCCAGGAGCTGTCGGGCGTGTTGCTGCGTCTTGCCGAGGCCGCCGTGCTCGAGGCGAACACCGACGCTGCTCGCGATGCCTACGCCGAGCTGGCCGACGTCGACGAAAACCTTGGCAATCTGGCCGGCGCCATCCACGCCTGCCGTGAACTCATGTCCATCGACGCCAACGACCGTGCCGTTCGAGGGACGCTTGAGCGGCTCTACGGTCGTGCCGAGCGGTGGCATGACCTCGTGGAGTTGCTGATGGACAGCGCTCGTCGGGGACAGACCCCCGAGGAGCAGGCCAACGTGTTGGCCCGCCTGGTTCACGTCCAGCTCGAAAGGCTGCGCGACGTACCCGGTGCGTTGACCTCAATGCAGGCCCTCGCCCACGTGTTGCCGACGTCGGAGGCCATTGTCACCCTGGGGTCCCGTGCCCTCATCGGTCTGACAGGCGACCAGCGTCCCGAGGCGCGTCAATGGCGCGCGGCCCTCGCCGTCATCGTCGAGCCTCGCTACGAGGCCCAGGGGGCCTGGGCCGAGCTTGCACCCGTGCTGCGCCTGCGCTTTGAGGTCGAGGCCTCGCCCGAAGAGCGCAAGCGGCTGTGGCTGCGGGTCATCGACATCGAGGAGCGGCTCCTCAACAAGCCTGAACTCGCCATGCTCTCGTTGTCGCGGGCGCTGACGGAGGATCCGGGAGACACGTCCCTGCGCGAGCGGGCCGAGCGACTCAGTGTTCGGCTGCACGACCTCGAGAGCCTGCTGGGCCTCTACGAGGATCTCATCGTTCGTTTGACGCCGATGGACCCCCTGCGGATCGTCTACGCCAACCGCTGCGCCGAGCTGTACGAAGGCGGCGTCGGCGACCCCACCCGGGCTGCCGAGATGTATGAGCAGGCCTGGACCGCCACGGTCGCCCAGGGGCGACCGCCAGAGGACCGCCTCAAGCTCCTCGAGCGCGTCGAACGCCTGTATCGGGCGGTGGGCGATCCGCCGCGTCTCGCCATCACCCTCAAGCGTCGCTCTGAGCTCTTGAGCGCGTCCTCGCCAGTCGCCGCCCGTCAGCAGCTGTTCGAGGCCGCCACCATCGAGATGCATGGGCTGCAAGACTACGGCGCCGCCATCGCCACGTTGCGGAAGCTGCTGGAACTGTCCCCCGGTGACCTGCCGGCTTTGCGTGCCCTCGAGGAGGCCTGCGAGCGCCAACAGCGGTGGCCAGACCTCGCTGAAACCCTGGAGCGCGAACTCGCCACCATCGGCGAAAGCGACCCGACCCGGTCCCTCGAGGCCCGATTCAAGCTCGGGGCCATCCTCGACAGCCATCTGGGCCTGTCTGATGAAGCCCTCGTCCAGTTCCAGGCCATCCTGGCTGTGCGGCCCGAGCACAAAGAGACCCGCGAATACCTCGAGACGCGCATGGTGGCCCGCGCCACCGGGCGTTTCGACGGCGCCACGTTTCTGCAGCAATCCTATGAGAAGACCGGCGATTGGCAGAAGGCCGTCGAGGTCTTGCAGGGCCAGGTGCCCGAGCTCGAACGACGGGGCGACAAGCGCGAAATCCGCCTGCACCTGACGCGCATCGCCGACATCCAGGAGAACGAACTCAAGGCCTCGGACCTCGCCTTCGTGACCCTCTGTCGGGCCCTCAAGCACGATCCCGGCGATCACGCCCTGCGCGATCGACTCCGCAAAGTGTCGGTGGCGGGCGAGATCGTCGACGAACTCATCGAGGTCCTCGACGACGAAGCCCTCGCCGCCGAGGTGTCGGGCAAAGGCAATCTGGCGGCCGAGCTGCGGGAGGAGTCAGCAAGTCTCCACGCCCACGCGCTGGGCGACCTGCAGCACGCCATCACCGGCTATGAAGCCGTCCTCGAGAAGAACCCCGGGCGCCTGGTGCCCCTGGAAGCCCTCTCGACGTTGTACGCCCAGGTCGGGCGCTATGCCGATCTGGAGAAGGCCCTTCGTCGACGATTGATGTTCAAGGACGATCCGCTGGATCGGGTTGAGTTGTTGATCGACCTGGGTCGCGTCCTCGCGGACAAGCTCGATCGTCCCGACGACGCCATTGTTCCCCTTGAAGAAGTTCGCCGCATCGATCCGTCCAATGCGCCGGCCAGGCGTCTGCTGATCGCCGTCCTCGACGGCCAGGGCACGCTGACGCCCCTGCGGACGCTGCTGGAGGAGGAAGTCGCCTCCTGCCGAATCAACCTCGACACCGAAGGGTTGGCCGTCAGTCGTCGCCGACTGGCGACCTTGCTGGCGGACCAACTCGACGACACGGCGGCGGCAATCCCGCTGTGGGAAGAAGAGCGGGAGGCCCAGGCTGCGACGACGTCGACGGACGTCTCGTTTGTCACCCTCGAGCGCCTGTACTCCACAGCCGAAGCCTGGAACCAGCTCCGCAGCCTCTACGAGGAAGCGCTCAAGGTTGAGCGCGATCCCGTTCAGCTGTCGTCGTTGACGGGCAAAATCGGTGAGGTGCTGTCGGTTCATCTTGGTGGCAAGGAAGAGGCCATCACCCGGCATCTGCGGGTGCTGGAACTCGACCCCCAGAACCAGCAATCCCTCGACGCCCTGCGAACGCTCTACCCGGCCCTTGAGCGCCACGACGATCTCGTCGCCCTCCTGCGGCGGATGATGCGCGTCACTGGTGAAGCCAAGCGCCTGAAAGAACTGCGATTTCAGCTCGCCGAGACCCTCGGTCCGAAGCTCGGCAAGCGAGCCGAAGCCGTCGAAACCGGTCGCCGCATCCTCGACATCGAGCCCCACACGAATTCGGAGCTTGAGCGCCTGGCTGGCGTCTTTCGGGCTTGTGAAGCGTGGGAAGAACTCGCCGACGTTCTTGAGCGCTTTGCTTCCCAGCTTGAAGGGCCCACCCGGGTCATCCGGCTGTTGGAGATTGCCGATGTCTTCGAGCAGAACCTGGGTCGAGGGCGCCTCGCCGCGCCGGCGTACGAAAAGATCCTCGCCATCGAACCGCGCCATGAGCGGGCCTACGCGCGCTTGTGCGCGATTCACGCCGACAACGCCGACTGGCAGCGCCTGATCGCACTCAAGGAGGACAGGGTCCGGGCCGTCAGCGTCGTGCCGACCCGTATCGAGTTGTTGCGCGAGATCGGCGCCCTCTACGACGAGAAGCTTGGTCAAAAGCCCCTGGCGTTCCTGGCGGCCTGCCGCGCCTACCGTGAGGACTACGACAACGCCGACCTCGCCGGCTGGATGGACAAGCTGGCCCTCGAGACGGACTCCGTCGACGAACTGGTCACCATCTACGACGACGCCCTTGAGAGCCTGAGCCACGAACCGCGCATCCTGGCCACGCATCTGCGGATGGCGGAACTTGCCTGGAAACACCTCGGCTCGCCCAACGACGCCGAGATCCACTTCAAGCGGGTGCTGGAATACGATGCCCGTTCGAATGCCGCCCTCGAGGGGTTGGCGTCGCTGTACGAAAGCCTCGAACGTCCCAAAGACGTCGTCGCCATCTACGAACGTCGCGTGGAGCAAGCCGCCGATGTGCCCGGACGCATCGATTGGCTGCGCCGGATTGCCAAGGTTCTCGACCAGAAGGCTCGGGACGTCGACGGCGCCATCTCGGCCTACAAGCGCATCACCGAACTCGACGGAACCAATGCCGTCGCCCTCAAGGAATTGGCCGAGCTCCTCGAACGGGAGCAGCGCTGGCCGGCCCTCATCACGACGTTGAAGCGCAGCGAGGAACTCGCGCCAACGACGGAGGACCGCCTCGCCATCCGCTACCGGATCGCCGGCATCTGGGAGCAGCAGCTCGAAAATCCCGACCAGGCCATCGCCGTCTACCGGACCGTCCTCGACGAAGACGGCGGCCATCTGCTCGCCCTCAAGGCAATGGAGCGGTTGTTCACGTCGCTCAATCGCCCCGAGGAGCTCCTCAAGGTCTTTGAACGCATGGTCCAGCTGGCGCCGACGGCCGAAGAAGCCGTTCGCCTGCTTGGCAAGATTGCGGCGACCTACGAGGAGAGCTTCGAAGACCTCCGGTCCTCCGCCAATGCCCATGAGCGGGTGCTGCAGGTCGACCCCCAAAACGTCCCGGCGGTGAAGCAACTGGAGCGTTTGCTGCGGGCCCTGCAAGAGTGGGAGCTCCTGGTGCAAGCCTACGAGCTGCACATCACGCTCACGCGGGACCCGAAGGAGATCGTCACCCTGTACCTCGCCATGGGCGAGGTCCATGCCAAGGAGCTTGGCCGCACCGACAAGGCCGAAGCCGTCTACAACGCGGCTCTCGACTTCGACCCGTCGTCCCAGGATGCCATCCATTCCCTTGGGTCGCTGTACGAGAAGAGCGGCAACTGGTTCAACGCGCTCGAGAAGCTTCAGCAGGAGGCCCAGCTCAAGGGCGCTTCACCCGAAGCGGTCGATACCTATTTCCGGATCGGCAAGATCAACGAGGACATGCTCCTCGACCAGGGCAATGCCGTCATCGCCTATCGGGCCGCCCTGCACATCGAACCCTCGCATCTGCCGTCCATCCAGGCGTTGCGCGATATCGCCAGCGCCCGCCACGAGCACCAGGAACGTCTCAAGTGGCTCCGGGCGGAGGCGCAATACACGAAGGACGACGCGGAGAAGACGGCGGTCCACACGGCGACCGGCGTGTTTCTGCAAGACACCCTGTCGGACCTGGAAGGTGCGTCCGACGAGTTCGAGAAGGCCCTGGCCATCTCGTACGATCATCTGCCGGCGGCGCGCCCGCTGGCGGACATCTCGTTCCGCGATGAGAACTGGAACCGGGCCGAACAGCTGCTGGACATCATCGTCGAGCGACTTGACCCGAACACCGACGGTCAGGAACTCTGTCGCCAGCACTACCGGCTCGGGTACGTCTGCGAGAAGCTTCAGAAGGACCAAAAGGCCCTCAAGAACTACCAGCGGGCCTATGAAATCGATTCGACGTACCTGCCAGCCCTTGAAGGGTTGGGGGCGTCGCTGTCGAGGGCCGGGCGCTGGGATGACGCCTCGAAGATCTACCAGGCGATCCTCATCCATCATCGCGATGGGCTGACCGACGCCGAGATCGTCGACTACTACCAGCAGCTTGCCGACCTGAACCACAAGCTCGTCCAGAGCGATCGGGCCATCAAGAACCTCGAGAAGGCCCTTGAACTCGACCCCAACCACGCGCCGTCGTTGCGCCTGTTGGCGACGGTGTACGAGGGAGAGCAGCGATTCGAAGAGGCCTACGAGGCCATGATGCGGCTGATCTCGCAGGTCTCGGGCGATGATCGCGTGGCGCTCCTCGTCGAGATTGGGCGATTGGCCAAGAGCGAGCTGGACGACCCGTATCGCGCCATCGACGCCTACGAAGACGCCAACCGTCAGCGGCCCGGTGATCGCGACATCTTGCAGGCCTTGCTGCAGCTCTATCGCCATACACGCCAGGGGCCACGGGCGGTGGAGATCCTCGAGGAGTTGGTGCGGATCGAGCCCGATGAGAAGGCTCGCGTGCGTCTCAACCAGACCCTTGGCGAGGTGTGGCGCGACGAGTTGAAAAACGATGCCCGCGCGGTCCAATACTTCAACGCCGCCCTCGACCTCGACCCGACCTTCGTGAAGGCCTTCGAGTCCATCGAGTCGGCGTTGTCGTCGACGAGCAACTGGGCGGGGCTCGAGGAGAACTACATCGCCATGCTCAAGCGACTGCCCCAGGCAGATTCGCGCGGCATCAAGGGCGTGCTGTGGAAAAACCTCGGTGACCTCTACCGCTTCAAGCTGAAGAACCTCGAAGGCGCCACCCAGGCCTACATGGTCCTCGCCAAGATGACGCCCAACGACACGGCCTTGCTGGAGGTCCTCGCCGACCTGCTGAGCAAGAACCCGGCAGCCGTCGACGACGCCATCCTCACCTGGCAACGCCTGGTGCAGCTGAACCCCGACGGGATGACCCGTCCCCTCCATGAGTTGGTGCGCCTCTACCTGGCCAAGAAGCTCGTCGACCGCGCCTATCTGGCCTGCACGGTGCTGAACGCTGTGAAGGACGCGTCGCCGCAGGAGCAGCAGCTGCTGACGGCCTATCAGAAGCAGGCGCCGCCCCAGGCCAAGCGCGCCATGACCGACAAGCTGTGGGATGTGCTGCTGGTGCACCCCGATGCCCGTGGTCCGTTGGCGCAGCTCTCGACGATGTTGTGGCGATCGGCCGGGTCGAGCCTGATGCGACAGCCGAAGGACTACGGCTTCGACAAAAAGAAGGTCTGGGAGAAGCGGGAACTCGACGCGCCGGTGCCGATGTATTTCGTCACCCAGCTCAAATACGTTCGTGGCGTCTTGAACGTTGGCGCGTTCGAATTGTGGGAGAAGCTCGACGGCGGCGAAGCCCTGGGGCCCCTGGCCCTCGAGGTTCCGACGTTGGCCATCGGCAAGGGCAATCCCATGCTGCGCGACACCAATGCGCGCGGCCTGTGGTTCCAGATTGCGCGGCAGGTGTCCGGCTTGCGTCCCGCGTTTGTGCTGCCCCGCACCCTGGGTGCCCAGCGCTTCAATGCCCTGATCGACGTGACCATCAAGTTGGTCGAGCCCCGCTACCCGATCACGGCCGACCCCCGCGAGGTGCAGGACGTCGAGCGGGCCCTGGCAAAGATTGCGGCCCCGTTGGCCAACGCCGCTCGACCGATCGTGGCTGAGCTGCTGAAGGCCCGTCAGGCCGTCAACACCAAGGCCTTCCTGGAAGGGATGGAGCACACGGCGCTGCGCACGGGCTACCTGATGACGGGGGATATCGAGCTGGCGTTGGCGACGGCCAAGCAGGCCGATGCTGCCATTCCGTTGTCGTACGCCGCCAAGGCCAAAGAGCTCCTGACGTTCGCCGTCAGCGAGGAGCACTTCGAGCTGCGGCAGCGTCTCGGCACCGCCATCGGCTGAGCCCTGAACGGACCGTCGAGACTGAACCGACACGGGGGAGACAGGCTGCACGGGCAGCCTGTTTTCGTTTCGGTGTGCCCCCTGCCGGCGCTCCATCCTCCCAAAGGCGTAGGTGTATCGCCCTAAGCGCCTTCGCCGACGCGGTCGTCGTGGAACTCCGACACCATGGCTGCGGGATGGAGGTTTGCGTGCACAAGCGATCCTGGTCGGTGATGACGTTGAAGACGACGTTGGCGATGACAGCGGTGCTGGTGTCGGCGATGGCCTGCGGCAGCGACCTCCCGGAGCCGGCGCCGACGCCGTGGGAGGGCGACGCCGTCAACACCCTCAACGGCCGTGGCGACGGCGCCGACGACGGCGCTGACGAGCCCGGTGCCACTGATCCCGGTGACGACGTCCCCGGTGACGACGTCGGTCCCGTGGACCCGATCGATCCGCCACCAGACCCCACCCCAGAGCCGGAGCCCGAGCCAACCCCGGAGCCCGAGCCGACGCCGGACCCCGATGGCTGGCCTGCGGGCTGGTCGTCCCTCGAAGACGAGATGCTGCGCCTGGTCAATGCGTTCCGGGCCACCGGCGGTGATTGCCCCAGCGGGCACTACGGGCCCCGGGGCGCCCTGCGGATGGAGCCAGCCCTCCGGCGCGCGGCCCGCCTGCACAGCGAAGACATGGCCACCAGCGACTACTTCGACCACACGTCCCAGGATGGGCGCTCACCCTGGCAGCGCATGGGCGAGGCCGGCTACACGGGCCAGCCCTCCGCCGAGAACATCGCGGCCGGCAACCGCGCAGCCGCCGCGACCTTCGAACAGTGGCGCACCAGCGACGGCCATTGCCGAAACATGATGACCCAAAACGCCAACGAGATCGGCGTTGGCTACGCCGAAGGCGGCGGCTTCGGCAGCTACTGGACCCAGACCTTCGGCGCCCGCTGAAGCAACGCTGACGCCGCCGGTGCCGATGTCGGTGGATTGTCTACACCCGGGACAGGACCGCACCACAAGCCCGTCCTGCGGCAGCCGTGCAGCGGCTGTATTGACGGGGGGGCGCGCCGGGGCGACATGGCGCCATGCGTCACGGTCCCCGCCACTTTCTGTCGACTCTTGATTGGTCCCGCGAGGACCTCCAGCGCATCCTTGACGATGCCCGGGCCCTGAAGAAGCGACCCCATACGAGCGATCTGTCGGGCAAGGGCATTGCCCTGGTGTTCTTCAATCCGTCCATGCGCACGCGCACGAGCTTCGAGCTCGGTGCCCACCACCTGGGCATGAAGGCCATCATCCTCGAGCCCGGCAAAGGCGCCTGGCCCATCGAGTTCGACGACAACGTCATCATGGACGGCGAACCCGAGGAGCATATCCGCGAAGTCGCCCGGGTCCTCTCGCGCTACGTCGACGCCATCGCCGTGCGGGCCTTTCCGAAGTTCCAGGATTGGCAGGTCGACCGGCAGGACAAGGTCATCGAGGCCTTCGCCCGCTTCGCCACCGTCCCCGTCATCAACATGGAAACCATCACCCACCCCTGTCAGGAGTTGGCCCTGATGATGGCCCTGCAGGATCGGCTGGTGACCACGGACCGCAAGAAGTTCGTGCTGACGTGGACGTACCACCCGAAGCCCTTGAACACGGCGGTGGCCAACTCCGGCCTCATCATCGCCGCCAAGTTCGGCTTCGACGTCACGTTGCTGTGCCCGACGAAGGACTACGTCCTCGACGAGCGCTACATGAAGGCCGCCGAGGGCTTCTGCGCGCAAAACGGGGCAACGCTGACCATCAGCCACGACATCAACAGCGCCTACGACGGCGCCGACGTCGTCTACGCCAAGAGCTGGGGCGCCCTGCCGTTCTTTGGTCGCTGGGCCGACGAGAAGCCCATCCGCGATGCCCACCAACATTTCATCGTCGACGAAGCCAAGATGAACCGCACCAACAACGGGCTGTTCTCCCACTGCCTGCCGGTGCGGCGCGGCGTCAAGGTGACGTCGGGGGTCCTTGACTCACCCCGCAGCATCCACATCGACGAGGCCGAGAACCGGCTGCACGTCCAGAAGGCGCTGATGCGCCAGCTCATTGCCTGAACAATTCCTGCTTCGCTGGAGCGCCCCATGACCCGTCCCAAGATCGTCCTCGCCTTCTCTGGCGGCCTCGACACGTCCTTCTGCGTTCCCTACCTGATGGAGCAGGGCTTCGACGTCGTCACCTGCTTCGTCGACACTGGCGGCGTCTCTGCTGAAGAGCGCGCCTACATCGAAGACCGCGCCAAGAGGCTCGGGGCCATCGAGCACGTCACCGAAGACGGCGGCCAGTCCGTGTGGGACAACGTCGTCATCCCCATGGTGCGCGGTGGTCGCTTGTACGGGGGCGTGTACCCGCTGCTGGTGAGCGACCGCTACGTCATCGTCGAACGCGCCTGCGCCCTCGCCGACAAGCATGGAACCAAGTTTGTCGCCCACGGCTGCACGGGCATGGGCAACGACCAGGTGCGCTTCGATCAGACGGTGCACTCCCTCGGTGACTACGTCATCAAGGCGCCCATCCGCGAGATTCAGAAAGAGCACACCGCCGTCCGCGTCTACGAGGCCCAATACCTCGAGGCCCGTGGCTTCGACGTCCGCGCCAAGACCGGCCGCTACAGCATCAACCAGAACGTGCTCGGCATGACGGCGTCGGGTCGCGAGATCGATGAGTGGCAGGCCCCTGACGACGAGACCTACGCCATCACGGCCCACCCGACCAAATGGCCCCGGGAGGCCATGCGCGTGCAGGTGACCTTCAAGGCCGGCGTCGCCACCGCCATCGACGGCAAGGCCATGGGCGGCCCCGCCATCCTCGCCCTGCTCAACGAGCGTTTTGGTGCCTACGGCGTCGGCCGCAGCATCTACACCGGCGACACCACCATCGGTCTCAAGGGCCGCATCGTGTTCGAATGCCCGGGGCTGACGGCGTTGTTTGTCGCCCACCGGGCCCTCGAAGAGAGCGTGCTGTCAGCGCAGCAGAACGCGTTCAAGGGCGCCGTTGCCGACAAGTGGGTGGAGCTTGTCTACAAGGGCTTCTTCTACGAGCCCCTCAAGCACGACCTCGAAGCCTTCCTCGACGAGAACCAGACCGCCGTGAACGGCACGGTCACCCTTGAGACCTGGGGTGGCCAGTGTCTGCCCGTGGCCGTCGACTCGCCCCACATCCTGCGCAAAAAGGGTGCGGTGTATGCGCAGTCCGCCGATTGGGGCGCCGCCGAGGCCGAGGGCTTCATCATGCTCTACGGCATGTCGTCGACCCTGTCGGCGCGGGTGAACCCCAAGACCGGGCGCACCGCCACCAGGGCCTGAGCTCGGGATGCCAGCCCAAAGCCCTGAATAAACAGGGCTTTGGGCCTGCGCGACTGGCCGATCGCCGTCGGTCGGCACACGCGTCGACACTCGGCGTTGGTCCTGTGTGGCCGACGTCACCAGGCGCCATCGAGAGGGCCGAGGTGGGGAACTGTCAGCCGGCCCGGGCTGGCGCTACCGTGGAACTGCCGTGATTGTGACGTGTCCCTCCTGTGCCTCGAAATACCGCGTCCGCGACGAAGCGGTCCCGGTAGGCGGTGCCGAGTTGGAGTGCCCGTCCTGCAAGTCGATGTTCGTTGCCTATCCGCCCCAGCGGACCATGGTGGAATCGACCATCGAGCGCGCCATGCCCCCCATCGATCCGGCAGAGCGCAGCCGGGAGCTGATGGCCGCCCTGACGAGCATGACGGCGGCCCGTGAAGAACTCATGCGTCGGCTGCGTGACAAGGATGCCGAGCTGGCCCGGGTGGCTGGTCGCGCCAACGCCGCAGAAGCCAGCGTGGCCCGCCTGACCGACGACCTCGGCCGGGCCCAGCGCCTGGCGGGGGACAGCGCCGAACTGCTGTCGGTGAAGCAGCACCTCCTCGAGGTCCAGCGTCGCGAACGCACCATGCAGGCCGACCTCGAGGTCGCCAACGGCCTCATCGCCTCTCTGCAGACCGAGGTGCATATCCTCAAGGGCGGCACCAGCAGCGCGGCCCAGACCCAGGCGGCCCAGAAGGTCGAACAGCTCCAGGCCGACGTCGTGCGCCTGCGCAGCCAGGTGGCCGCCCAGGTGGAGGCCATGACGTCGGCGACTGCCGGCGCGTCGCCGTCGATGCGCTCGCTGATTTCCGCCATCGGCCCCATGTTGTGGGGGCTCAACCAGAGCGTCGGCTACCTGGAGCAATTCGCGGCCAACGAGGCGACCCTCGCTGGCCACGTCAAGCAGCTCCACCTGCTGGAAAAAGTCCTCAAGCGCCTCGTCGACGAAGCCGGCTGACTTCTTCGGCGCCGGCTGCTCTACTGGCCGAGCTTGCCAAGCAGGGCCATGACGTCGTCCACCAATGCTGCCGGCACTGCTGGCACCTGCACGCGTACGGTGGCCAGGACATCGCCGCGGGGGCCGGCGGCCCCTGAGCCTGCCTTCGGAAACCCCTTGCCCCGCAAGCGAAACACCCGCCCGCCCTGGGTGGTCGCCGGCACGGTCATCCGTGCGGACCCATCGGGCAGGGGGATGTCGACGACGCCACCCAACAGCACGGTCTTGAGGGGAACCGGGACATCGACAAGGACGTCTGGGCCATCACGCCGGAACCGGTCGTCGTCGGCGACGCGGATGACGACGTAGAGGTCGCCATCGGGGCCGCCGTCGAAGCCCTTGCTGCCCTGGCCCTTCAAGCGCAGCCGGGTGCCGTCGTCGACGCCGGCGGGGACAACCACCTTGATGCGCTCCAGGGGCTTGGTGCAGCCGGTGAAGCTCTCGATGAACGTCACCTGCAAAGACTTCTCGAGGTCGATGCCGGGCTCGGGTCGGGGCTTCTTCTTGCGGTTGGGAAAGACCTGATCGAGGAGGCTGTCGAGGTCGAGGTTGATGCCCTGGGGCGGGGGCGCGTCTTTGGTGCCGAACATGTCGTAGCTGCGGCGACGCTGTTGATCCGACAGGGTCTCGTAAGCGACGGTGATTTCCTTGAAGCGCTCGGTGGCGCGGGGGTCGTCGCCGGTGACGTCGGGGTGAAGCTCGCGGGCGAGCTTGCGGTAGGCGCGCTTGATGTCGCCTTCGTTGGCGCTGCGGTCGACGCCCAGGAGCCGATAATAATCGCGTTGCACGACGGAAACCTACGCGGACTTGGCCAACGGCGCCACCTCGGCGACACTCTTCGTCAGTCCCGGCGCAGGAGCAGGCATGGTCGACGGCAACGACAAGAACCCCGGCTCCCCTGGTGGCACCGCCGAGGGTTCCAGTTCGCGCACCCAGCGGATGCCCCCTGGTTTGGTGGAGCCGCCGTCGTCGGTTGACATCAGCGTCCTCGACCAGGCCGGCGCTGGCGATGCGACCCAGCCGACGATGTCGCGTCCCCGGGTGGTGGTCCTTGAAGAGCGTCCGGTGGGCCTGGCCGATGCCCTCGCCAGGCTGGGCTTTCTGGTTCGACCGGCGGTCACCGGCGTCGAGACCATGTCCATGTGTGGCGAGCATGCGCCCCTGGCGGTGGTGGTGGGGCCGGGCGACGCCGAACGTCGACGGGTGCTCACGGGTGCCCTGCGACTGCGCTTCCCGGGCATCGCCGTCGTCTACGTGCTGCCGTCGCCAGGAGACGCCGCGCTGCGTGATGGGGCCCGCGGTGACGGCGTCCACGCGGTGCTACCGTGGCCGCTGCCTGCGAGCGCCCAGGTGCTGGCGGCCATTCCCCACCGCACAGAGCCTCAACCCTTGAGCGGCCCGTTGCCGTCGGTGACGAAGGTGATTCCGCCGACGGCGGCATTGCCAGTCCGATCGGGCGGCGTGCCCGAGCTGAGCGCCGACGAATCGGCGACGGGGTCCGTGCCGATGCGGCGTCCGGCGGGCATCGCGCGGCAGGCGTCCCCGACGCAGGCGCCCACGTCGTCGCCACCGCTGGAGACGACGGTCCCCGTGGCCCGCCCGGTGCGCAAGCGCCCGCTGCTCGGCCTCGACGAACTGGCCACCCTGCAGGTCGAGCGGGTGGCCCTGCCGGTCACCCGTGAGGGTGCAGAACAGGCTGCCGAAGAGGCGACCTCGCCGACGGTGCGGCCGGCCGCCCAGGGTTCGGGCGCGCCCCTGGCGGAGCTGGCGGGCCTGCTGCGGACATCGGTGCCCATCTTGTGGTCCCTCGACGACTGCGCGCGGTTCCTCGACGACCTGGCTGCCCATCACGTGACTGGTGCCGAAACCCATGCCCGGACGGTTCGCCAGGTGGCCCGTCTGCTCGCCCAGATGCAAGCGCGGGCCAACGACGTCGATCCCCACCGTGACCCGGACCGCTGACGCGTGAACGTCAGTCGACGCTGTCGACAACGACGAAGGCAGCGCCGACCAGGGCGGTGACGGCGCCGATGGTGCCCCCGCCGATGGCGGCCCCCAGCGCGAGATCGCGCTGCGCGGGATCAGCGAGGGCGACGACGCCGACGCCAACGCCCGCGGCGGCGACGACGGCGCCGACGCCCACCAGCGAGGTGCCGAGCATGGTCCAGGGCGGCGCTGCCGGTGGAACTCGTTCCAGGCGGGCCACAGGGGGCGGCAGGGCAGGGGCCGCGGCCAGGAGTCGTCGGGCGATGGGGCCGCCGTCGGTGCGGGGGGCTTCGCCGATGGCAATGACCACGGTCTCTTCGACGACGGCCGTGCCGTCGACGCCGAGGAGGCGGGTGGTCACCGCGGCCTCGCGGGTGCCCAGGCCAGCGACGCCGATCAACAGCAGATGGGAGGCGCCGGCCCTGGTGGCGAGGCCCCGCAGGCAGGCGACGTCGGTGCGGCAGAGGGCGACGGCGTCGGTGCCGAGGGGCGGATGGACAAAGGCCCAGCGCTGCCCCAGCTCCTCGACGATGCCTGCGGCCACATCCCGGTGGCCCGGGTGTTGGTCGGGCAGGGTGACGGCGACGGCGACCTGGGCCCGGGCCACGGGCGACCAGATCGCGGCCAGCGCCAGCAGGGCGACGCCGATGGTGCCGACGGTGCTGACGGTGCTCGGGCGACGACGCTGGGGGCGCGTGTTCTTCATGGTCATGGAACTCGACATGGTCATGGTCATGGTCATGGTCATGGTCACGATGCTGGTCGCCATCAGTGGGAGGCCACCAAGAAGAGCTCGTGGGTGGCGGCGACGCCCCGCTCGACGACGATCTGGGTTTCGGGGGCCGGGTAGTAGCCGCTCATGGACGCCCGCAGCCGCTGGGGGCCCACATTGAGGGTCACGGTGACAGGCGCCAGGCCGACGGGGATGCCGTTGACGGTGATGGCCGCACCCGGCGGCGTGCTGACGATGGTGACGGCGGCAGCGCCTGGTCGGGCCGCCGGCAGCGATGGCGCCGCCCCATCGCTGCACCCCGCCCCAGCCAGACCGGCCACCAGAGCGGCGACGACCCCCGCGGACACGACTGCTGACACGACCGCTGACCCGACTGCTGACACCATGCGCATGACGGGACGCTAGCAGGCTTGGGGCCCGGGACGACGCGTCGAGTCATGTGTGGGTGTTGACCCCACATCCGTCAAATGAGCCCTTGCGAAGCGTCGGCGTCGGTGGTGGCGTCACCCTCGAGGTTGCCATGACATCCACCACCACCGCCGACGCACTCAACGCCGCCATCATCCAGACGGGCACTGCCCTCCACGAGCGGATGAAGGGCGAGACCCCCGGGGTCTTCAACAAGGCCTATTGGGAGGGAGCCATCCTCGAGTGGGCCATGAAGGACCCGGGCTTCAAGGTGGACATGTTCCGCTTCGTCGACGTGTTCCCGACGCTGCAGACCAAGGACCAGGTCAAGCAGCACATCAACGAGTACCTGCTCAAAGACGGCCGCGAGTTGCCAGCGTTGATTTCGGCGGCGTTGAAGGCGGCGACGTCGGGGCTGACGGCGGGCATCGCCCAGTCGACGATGAAGGGCCAGATCGAGGGCATGGCCAACCGCTTCATCATCGGGAAAAACGCCAAAGCGGCGCTCCCTGAATTGAAGAAGCTCCACAAGGACGGCATCGCCTTCACCGTCGACCTCCTCGGTGAATCCACGGTCTCCGAGGGTGAGGCCGACGACTACCAGCGCCGCTACCTCGATCTCATCGACAACCTCGCTGACGAGATTGGCAAGCTGCCGGCTGACCCCGTCGTCGACACCAACCACCTCGGGGCCATCCCCCGCACCAACGTCAGCCTCAAGATCTCGGCGATGTTTTCCCAGATCGACCCCGTCGACAAAAAGGGCAGCGTCGCTGCGCTGAAGGCCCGGGTGCTGCCGCTGTTCTTGCGCGCCAAAGAAAAGAACGTGTTTCTCAACATGGACCTCGAGCAGTGGGCGTTTCACGACATCACCTACGACCTGTTCGAGGAAATCGTCACCCACCCCGAGCTGCGCTCGTGGCCCCATATGGGCATCGTCATCCAGGGCTATTTGAAGTCGTCGATGGCCGACGCCGACCGCCTGCGCAGCATCGCCAAATCCCGCGGGGCGCCGGTCACCATCCGGCTCGTGAAGGGGGCCTACTGGGACTACGAGACCGTCCTCGCCCGCCAGCAGGGCTGGGCCTGCCCGGTGTTCTCCGTCAAGGCCGAGACCGACCAGAACTATGAGCGCCTGAGCCGCTACCTCCTCGAGAACCACCAGAATCTGTTGCCCGCCTTCGGCAGCCACAACCTGCGTTCCCTGGCCCACGCCTTCGTCCTCGCCGACGAGCTGAAGGTCCCCAAGGGGTGCGTCGAAGCGCAGATGCTCTACGGCATGGCCGAGCCCGAGCGCAAAGCGTTCCGCAGCCAGGGCCACCGCGTCCGCGTGTACGCCCCCGTCGGCGAACTCCTGCCGGGCATGGCCTATCTGGTCCGTCGCTTGCTCGAAAACACCAGCAACGCCGGCTTCCTCAAGCTGTCCCACCACGACAATGTCGACGTCAAGAAGCTGCTGGCGGCCCCCGTGGCCGAGAGCGCCGACCTCGAAAAGGCCAAGCGCCAGAGCGGTGCTTCCAAGCTCGTGCGTGGCGACCTGTCGTCGACGTTCGACAACTGCGCCCTGACGGACTTCACCGACGCCAGCCGCACCAAAGCCATCGCCGCCGCCGTTGACGCTGTCGCCAAGCGCCTGCCCATCGCGGCCAACGTTGTCGTCGCCGGCGATGTGAAGAAGCGCCCCACCTGGGCACGGCAGTCCCCCAACCAGTCGACCCTCAAGGTCTGCGACGTGGGCCTTGCCACCATCGACGACGTGAACGACGCCGTCACCAGCGCCGCCGCGGCCTGGCCCGCCTGGCGGGACCGACCGCTCCAGGAGCGGGCGGTGATGCTCGAGAAGCTCGCCGACCTGATGGAGCAGGATCGCGACGCCATGGCCGCCTTGCAGTCCCACGAGGTGGGCAAGCCCTGGAAGGAGGCCGACGCCGACGTCGCCGAAGCCGTCGACTTCTGCCGCTACTACGCGCGCCAGGCGATGACGGAGCTTGCGCCCAAGAAGCAGGGCAACATCTTCGGCGAGGACAACACCCTGTCCTACGAGGGCCGCGGCGTCTGCGCGGTCATCGCGCCCTGGAATTTCCCCCTGGCGATTCTGTGCGGCATGGCCACCGCCGCCCTCGTCGCCGGCAACACCGTCATCCTCAAGCCCGCCGAGCAGTCCAGTGCTGTGGCCGCGGGGCTCTTTGACAAGATGAAGGCCGCCGGCTTCCCGAAGGACGTCGTGCACTTCCTGCCCGGCCTTGGCGAAGTGGTGGGCAAGGCCCTGGTGGACCACCCCGCCGTCGTGCAGCTGGCCTTCACGGGCAGCATGCAGGTGGGCTTGTCCATCGTGGCGGCGGCGGCCCAGGTCAAGCCTGGCCAGCCCCAGGTCAAGCGCGTGGTCTGCGAGATGGGGGGCAAAAATGCCATCATCATCGACGACGACGCCGACCTCGACGAAGCCGTCCTTGGCACCGTCCGCAGCGCGTTTGGCTTCGCCGGCCAGAAGTGCTCGGCCTGCTCGCGGGTCATCGTGCTCAAGTCGGTGGCCGACGCCGTCGCCCGCCGGCTGGTGGAGGCCACGTCGTCGTTGTCGCCGGGGCCGGCGACGGACTGCGGCACCTTCTTGCCACCCGTCGTCGACGAAGAGGCCCAGCAGCGCCTGCTGGGCATCATCAAGTCCCCGGGGGCGGGCGCTGAAGTGCTCTACGTGGGCAAAGCCCCGACGGGCGGCACCTTCGTGCCCCCCGCCATCTTCAAGGTCAAAGACGCCAAACACCTGCTCATGCAGCAGGAGTTGTTCGGGCCGGTGCTGGCCCTCCACGTCGTCGACACCTTCGAAGCGGCCATCGACGTCGCCAACGGGACGGCGTTTGCGTTGACGGGGGCCGTGTACTCGCGCTCTCCCCGCCATCTCGATGATGCCCGCCGCCGCTTTCGCGTCGGCAACCTCTACTTGAACCGGGGCAGCACCGGCGCCCTCGTCGAGCGGCAGCCGTTTGGTGGTTTCGGCATGAGCGGCATCGGCACCAAGGCCGGTGGTCCTGGCTACCTCATGCTGTTCGTTGATCCCCGGGTGGTCACCGAGAACACCATGCGCCGGGGCTTCACGCCGGACCTCGAAAGCTGACGTCGATTCATGCATCCACCAGGCGAACGCCTGGTGGGTGTTCATCCGACATGGTCCAAAATAGTCCTGATTCTTCAGGTGCTTGGCCTTCCCAGACGCAGATCGACAGACCCACCGACAGACCGAACGTCAGACCGAACGTCAGACCGAACGTCAGACCGAATGGAGCCCTCATGAAGAAGCCCTCCCTCATCATCGCCGGCGCCATTGTCATGGGCGGCCTGTGCCTGTCGGGCTGCAACAGCCCCGCCAAGCTGGCGTTCGCGTCGCCGCCACCCGAGCGCATCACCGAACGGGGGGCCCCTGGTCCTGCCCGCCGTGCAGGCCCTCGACAGCGACGGCACAGTCATCGCCAACGCCAAGATTGACGTCGAGGCGTTGCCTGCCGGTGTCTTGCTGCTCAGGCCCGAAGGCATCAGCGTGGCCAACCGAGGCGACGTCACCCTGACCTGGACTGCCGGCAAGGTGACCCTGAAGCACACCCTGGCGGTGCGACTGCCGACCCGGGTTGAGCTGCGGTGCGTGCCGTCCTGCTTTGGCAGCGTCGGCAGCGACACCAAGCTCGACACCACCGTCTACTCCGAGGAGCAGGTCCTCGCCGACCTGCAGGCGCCGTGCAGCACGGACCGCCCCACGGTGGCCACCGTCGAAGGCGACCGCCTCAAGTTCCTCGACAAGGGGCAGACCACCCTGACCTGCCGTCTGGGGGAAGCCGAAGTGACCCGCAGCATCGAGGTGGTGCCGCCGGCGCCGCCACCGCCCCCCGACGGCGTCCCGGCAGTGGCACCCGTTGGCGAGCAGCCCGCGCCCTGACCATGGCTCACGGTGTGGACCTGTGGGAGCATCCCCCATGCGCATTGGAGTCCTGACCTCTGGCGGTGACGCCCCCGGCATGAACGCCTGCATCCGCTCCCTGGTGAAGGCCGGCGCGGGGCGGGGCCACGTCGTGGTGGGCATCGAACGAGGCTTCAGCGGCCTCATCGAGGGAGCCGCCATCGTCCTCGGGCTCGCTGACGTCGACGGCATTTCCCGACGTGGCGGGACCATGCTCGGCTCCGCCCGCTGCAAGGAGATGATGACGCCAGCGGGGCAGGCCCGCGCTGCGGCCCAGATGACGGCCCTGGGCCTCGACGGGCTCGTCGTCATCGGCGGCAATGGTTCGCTGACCGGGGCCCACGTGTTGGCGAGCCGTCCCGACGTCAAGGCGCCCATCGTCGGCGTGCCGGCGAGCATCGACAACGACCTTGGGTGCACCTCCCTGGCCATCGGCGTCGACACCGCCCTCAACACCATCGTCGAGGCCTGCGATCGCATCTCGGATACGGCCTCGGCCCATCGCCGGGTCTTCATCGTCGAGGTCATGGGCCGCCACTGCGGCTACCTCGCCATGCGTGCGGGCATCGCCGCCGAGGCCGACTGCATCCTCTACGCCGAGAAGCAGATCAGCGAAGACGACCTCGTCGACAAACTCCGGGCCTTGATCCGGTCGTCGTTTGCCGGCGGTCGGGAAAAACGGCGGGTGCTGATCGTGAAGGCCGAAGGCGTCCTCGTGAAGACGCCGCGGCTGGTGGAACGCCTCAACGCCCATCTCGACGAAGATGCCCCCGGCGTCGACATCCGCGAAACCATCCTTGGCCATGTGGTGCGGGGCGGGGCTCCATCGGTCACCGACCGCGTCATCGCCCAGCGCCTGGGCTTTGGGGCCCTGCAGGCCATCGAAGACGGCGTCACCGACGTGATGGTGGGCTGGGAACCTCCCGGCGGGGTCGGCGAAAAGACCGCCGACGGCTCCATCCGACGGGTGCCGCTGACGACGGTCCTCGACGAGACGGCCCGGCTGCTCGACGGCACCAGCCTCGTCACCCAGGGCCGCCTGCGCTTGCTGGCCCAGGTGGAAGGGTTGCTCGCCCTGTGAGCGTCGTCGGCATGTATTTCGGGCCCTTCGGGCCCGAATAATCATGATTATTCAAATACTTGGCGAGGCGCCAAGTATTTGAATTCTTCATGGCGCTGCCGTTTGTCGTCATGGCCGGTGCCGTGGCTTGGCAGTTCCACCAGCGAAAACGGTTCGTCGAAGCCTTCGAGGGGGACACCGATTACGTCGCCAGCGCCAGCTTCTGGCAGGTCACCGTCACCACCCGCCGGGGGCAGCGGCCCGCCACCCTCAAGCCCACGAGCTCCGGCGGCAAGAACAGCACGCCGCTGTGGGACATCAGCGTCGACAACCTGCGGCTGGCGCGACGCACCACCTTGAGCCTCTCAGAGGAAGGGGTCTTTGGGGCCCTGCGCAACGCCATCGGCCTGAAGGATGTCCACGTGGGCAACGCTGCCTTCGACAAGCGCTTCACCATTCGGGGCAGCGACGAAGACGTCGTTCGCGCCGTCCTTGCTCGCCAGGATGTGCAAGACGCCGTGCGGGACCTCTTCGAAGCCAACATCTGGGCCTGCAGCCTGACCAGCGCCGGACGCCTGATGGTGCGCATGCGACGCACGTCCCTGGTGGCCGACGAGGCCCGTCAACGGCTGGCCCTGGTCCGCCGGCTCGGGGACATCCTCGACCAGGCCGCCGACGTCGCTGCGCTGCCCGAGCTGCACACCGTCGGCGTCGGCAGCGTGACGGCCAGTTCAGGTGTCCCCGTGGGCGTCCGCGGCGACTACTGACCGGACTGACCGCCCGTCAGAGGGGGCTGACGACGATCGAGCTCAGGAAGCGCTGATCCTCGTCGACGAGGCCCGTCGTGTACTGCTTGAGGACCTTGCCGCTCTTGACGGCATCACCGCCGACGAGGATCTCGTTGAGCCCCCGGGGGGGCTTCACCACCCGGGCCTCGGTGAAGGCGTCCCGAAAGGCCGAGCGGGTTTTGCGCCGCACCGTGTTGTGGTCGCCGACGTCGGTGATGAGGTTGGCGACGACCACGCCGCCGGGGGCCACGCGGCGGCGGACCAGGGCCAGGGTGTCGCCCTCGGGGACCCGGGAACGAACGACGTCGGTGGCGCCTGTCAGGAACAGGTCGTCGATGACGGCGTCAAACGTTTCGGTGGCGTTGGCGAGCCACTCGTAGGCGTCGGCGACGTGGACTTCGACGGTTTCGTCGAGGTGCAGGTGGCGACGGGCCAAATCGACCACACCCTGATCGATCTCGATGCCCACGATTCGCACGTTGGGCAAGAAGTGCCGCAGTTGACGGGCGACGGTGCCACCGCCGAGCCCGAGGACGAGGACCGACGCCGGCGGCCCCCCGTCGCGCAGCAGGCAACCGACGCTGAGGGCGTCCCAGGAGTACCCCGTCAGCAAATGCTCGGGGTGCCAGGTGGCGTAGGTGGCGCCGGCGACGTCCATGTCAACCCGTTCGCCCACCTTCACGACCTCCATGGTGTTGAAGGCGGTCTGCATGGTTTCGAGGGTGGTGGTACGCAAGGTGAGAGCGGGCTTTGATGCAGGCACCGCAGGAGTGTAGCGCATGCCCATGAGCACCACCGCCCCGACCGCCCGAACCCCCGAGGCTTCCCGCCGCCGCACCATCGAGAGCGCGTTCGCCGTGGTCATCGACGCCGTGCCGGACCTGCCGCCGACCCATCGGGGCAAGGTCCGCGACGTCTACGTCCGCGGCAACGAGCTTCTGCTGGTGGCGACGGATCGGGTCTCGGCCTTCGACGTCGTGCTCGGGACCATCCCCCTCAAGGGGCAGCTGCTGACCGAGCAGAGCGCCTATTGGCTGCAGCGGGCCAGCGAGGTGGCGCCCACACACCTCATCGAGCGCCTGGGTCCGGCGGTGCTGCGCTGCAAGAAGGCCCAGGCCTTCCCCGTCGAGCTCGTCGTGCGGGGCCACCTGGCGGGCTCGCTGATGCGGGAGCCTCCCCAGACCCGGGGCCAGGCCTACGGCCTCGTGCTGGACCCCGCCCAGGCGCCCTGGAGCGCCTTTGCTGAGCCCATCATCACGCCCACCACCAAGGAGGCCGTCGGTGTCCACGACGAGCCCTGCTCCCTCGATTTCCTGGTGCGGACGGGGCGGATGACGGCGGCCCAGCTGGAGCGGTCCTGCGAGATCGCCCGCGGGCTCTTTGCCCTCGGCCAGCAGCACGCCGACGCCCAGGGCTTGATCCTCGTCGACACCAAGTATGAACTCGGGCTGATCGACGGCGAGGTCTGCATCATCGACGAGGTGCACACCGCCGATTCGTCGCGCTTCTGGGTCAAGGGCAGCTACGCCGCGCGGGTGGCCGCCGGCGAGCCTCCGGAAATGCTCGACAAGGAAAACCTCCGCCGCTGGCTGCTGGCCCAGGGCTTCAGCGGTCATGGCACGCCGCCGCCGTTGTCCGACGAGATCCGCATCGACCTGGCCTCCCACTACTGGGACCTCACCGAGCGGGTGCTGGGCAAGCAGGTCATGCCCGAGCTGACGCCACCGTCGGCGCTGCGGGACGCCGTCCAGGCCTTCCTGCAACGTGGGTAGGGGATTTCCTGACATGTGGGGCCCGGGCCTGAGAACTGGGCCGTCAAGGCACCCCAGGGCCGTTGGTGCCGATTGTCGACGACGTTTTGCTGCTTCTTCGGCCGACGCCGCAGAAGGCAGTTGAGCCCGGGGCCGCTTTTGACGACGATGCCCCTGTGACCAGCCTGCAGATCGACAAGAACGGCGCCGTCGCCCCCGAACCAGCCACCGCGAACATGCTGGCTCAGGTTCCCGGCCGCTATCGCGTGCACCGCGCCGGCACCCTGGTCGTCATGACCCTCGACGAGGGCACCGGTGCTGTCGCCCGCGATGGCGAGGTCCTCGCCCTGTGCGGCGACATCAAGGCCATGCCCTTGTTGGGCCTGATGAGCAGCCTGGGCCAGAACCGGGAGACCGGGCGGATCGTGCTGAAGCGCGGTTCGTCGGAGCGGGTGGTCCTGCTGTCCAATGGCGACGTCGCCAGCATCGGCAGCAACCTGCCTGGCGACCGGCTGGGGGTCTTCCTGGTCCGCCTTGGCAAGATCTCCGAGCGCGCCCTCGAGGAGGCCCAGAGCGAGGCCCACAAGACGGGCAAGCGCATGGGTCAGGTGCTGTTGGCCCGCGGGCTCATCGACAGCCACCAACTGTGGCGGGCCATCCAGGAGCAGATAAACGACCTCTTCGCCGACGTCATGCAGTGGGAGGAGGGGAGCTTCATGCTCTACCGCCTCGCCGAAGGCTTTCAGATGCCGTCGACGCCACCCCTGCAGATGCAGCATCTGCTCCTTGAGGCCGTGCGCCGCGCCGACGAAATGAGCGTCTTTCGGGCACGCATTCCGTCCATCGCAGCACGGGTTCGCCGAACGGGCAAGGCGCCGTCGTCGGCGTTCGACGCCGACGCCGACTTCGAGCTCGCCCGCCGCGCCCTGGCGGTCATCACGGCGGAAATTTCCGTGGCCGACGTTGCCAGGGCCATTCACGCCGCCGACTTCGACGCCACCCGATCGATCTATGAGCTGATGAAGCAGGGGCTCGTCGAGCTCGTGAAGGCCCGCGCCGACGTCACCTTCGTGTTGCGTCGCGAAGATGAACACAAGGTCGATGTCTTCAACGTCGCGTTTCGCGAGATCCACGACGAGGTCGTGCGGGCAGGGCAGCTGACGTCGTTCAATGCTGGCGTGCAGAAGTACTTGTGTGACCCGGCCCAGGCCTTCAGGGCGTTCTTCGACAACATCGCCCAGGACAACACTGGTGCGCTCTCGACGACGCAGCTGGCCCGCAACCTCGGGGCCCTCAGTGCCGAAGGCCACGACGCCGGCGCCGTCATCATTGAGGCGTTGACCGAGCTGACGTTCTTCATGCTCTTTCAGTGCTCGGCGTTCCTCGACCCGGCCATCGACGAACAACTCGGTCGTCGGGTGCGGCTGATCCACGCCTCCCTTCGCTGATCCCAGAGCTCTTTGAGCGAGCCCACGGAGTGGGCTCGCTCAAAGAGCTCTGGGATGTACTCTGCCCCTCGCGGGGCGGCGTGGTTTCCACTCGCTCCGCTCGTGAGGCGCTTCGCGCCATCTTTTTTGGAAGTGATCAGTATTCGTTGATCCTGCGAGATGAGACCTGCCTGGCGCGACGAGCGAGCGGAGGAAGCAGTGCGTTGGCTCAAGAAAGCCCTCGGGATGACGGGGCGCAAAGCTGCTGAAGACCTCTGCACCCGCGGCTATGTCGCGGCCCGCGAGGGGCGGCTCGACGCTGCCCAGAAGCTCTACGACGAGGCCTGCGACGCCGATCCGACCCTGGCGGTGGCCTGGTTCAATGCCGGCCAGACCTCGCTGGAGCGCTTCAATCGCGACGTCGCCACCCTCGACGCTGCTGGTCGCGCCGAGCGCCTGCGCACGGCGGCCGCCCATCTGAGCCGCGGCCTCGATGGCGATGCCAACCACATGCCGTCGTGGCGGGCCCTGGCCCGGGTCCACGAGCGCCTGGGTCGCCTCGACGCCGCCTTCGGGGCCTGGGGCCGAGTCGAGGCCTGCCTCGGCATGGCAAACCCCGACGTCGACGGCGCGGTGGGCAGCGACCTCGCCGGAGCGCGCACCGAGGCCCGACGGGAACGGGCACGGCTCAAGACCGCCGCCGACCTCGCCAGCACCACCCGCCACGTGCAGGAGCTCATCGGTCAAGACACCGTCGATGTCGCCGTCGCTGCCGCTGCGGTCGAGGCCCTCGTCGCCGGCCGCGCGACTGCCATTGCTGAAGCAGCCAGCGCCGATGCCGCCGACGGTGCCGATGGTGCTGCCGTCGTCGTCGTGGCGCCGTTCCTGCTGACCCTGGCGGGCACCCTGGCGCGCAAAGCCGGTGACCTGGCGCGCGCGCGCACCTTGCTCGACAGCGCCGTCGTCGAGGGCCCCCGTGACCTCGAGGCCTGGCGCAATCTGGCGACGGTATGCCTGGCCCAGGGCGACATCGCCGCCGCCCTCAAGGCGTCCCAGACGGCCTACCGGCTGGACCCCGTCGACGCGGGCCTCGTGTGCAACCTCGGGGTGTGCCACCTCGCCGCCGTCGACGCCGGCCTGGGCAGCCTCGACGAGGCCCGCGAGTACATCGAGCTGGCCGCCGGCCTCGCCCCCAAAGACCCCATCGTGCAACGGGCCGTCGCCGCCCTCGGCGCCCGGGCCCAGACCCCAAGCTGACAGGCGTTGGCGACCCGCTTCGGGCGTGGTCTGCTGCCGCCATGACAACGACGGTCGACGTGCTGGTGGTGGGTGGTGGCCATGCGGGCTGCGAGGCGTCCCTGGCGGCGGCGCGCCTGGGCCTGCAGACCCTGCTCGTCACTGGCAGCATCGATCGCATTGCCGCCATGAGCTGCAATCCAGCCATTGGTGGCGTCGGCAAGGGGCACCTCGTCAAGGAACTCGACGTGCTCGGTGGCGAGATGGGCCGCGTCGCCGACGAGACCGGCATCCATTTCCGCACCTTGAACGAGTCCCGGGGCCCCGCCGTCCGCGCCACCCGCTGCCAATCCGACATGGACCGCTACGCGGCCACCATGAAACGGGTGGTCATGAGCACCCCCAACCTGCGGGTTCGCCAGGATGACGTCGTCGGCATCGTCGTCGAAGGCGGCCGCGTCGCCGGCGTCACCACCCGCCATGGTGAAGTGCTGCGGGCCCGGGCCGTCATCTTGACGACGGGGACCTTCCTCGGTGGACTGCTGCATCGCGGGGCCGACCAGCAGCCGGGGGGCAGGGCCGGCGAGTCCCCATCGGCGGGGTTGTCGTCGTCGTTGGCGGCCCACGGCCTGACCCTGGGACGATTGAAGACCGGCACTTGTCCCCGCCTGGATGCCCGCACCATCGCGATGGACTCCCTTGAGGAACAACGCCCGGATGTGCCGGCCCCCCGCTTCTCCCTCGACAGCGGTCCGGTGCCCCCCCTGCCACAGATTTCCTGCCGCCTGACGCGCACCACGACGGCCACCCACCGGGTCATCACCGACGCCATCGCTGTCGGACGTTCCCCCCTGTTCAACGGCAGCATCGACGGCCGTGGCCCCCGCTACTGCCCGAGCCTCGAGGACAAGGTTGTGCGCTTCGCCGACAAGGCGAGCCACCTGATCTTCCTCGAGCCCCATGGCCTCGATACCTTCGAGATCTACCCAAACGGTCTGTCGACAAGCCTGCCCCCCGACGTGCAGTTGGCCTTCCTGCGCACCATCCCGGGCCTGGAACACGTCGAGGTCACCCGCTGGGGCTACGCCGTCGAATACGACTTCGTTTTGCCGACCCAACTCTGGCCGTCCCTCGAGACCCGCGCCATCGGCGGGCTGTTTTGCGCAGGACAACTCAACGGCACCACGGGCTACGAAGAAGCCGCCATCCAGGGCCTGCTGGCGGGCATCAACGCCAGCCGCTTGCTGCAGGACAAAGCTCCGGTGGTGGTGCGTCGCGACGAAGGCTACCTCGGGGTCCTCGTCGACGACCTCGTCAGCAAGGGCACCGACGAGCCCTATCGCATGTTCACCTCCCGGGCCGAGCACCGGCTGGTGTTGCGGGAAGACAACGTCGCCGCCCGCCTGCTGCCGTTGTCCGAAGAGATTGGTCTGTTGTCGGCATCGCGGCGGGAACGGGCCCGCTCCTTCGAGGCCCGCGTCGACGTGGAACTGACCTGGCTGCGCGCCACCCGCATCGCGGCCAGCGACGAGACCAACGGCCTCCTCGCCCAGGCCAACACCTCACCGCTGACAGAGACCACCCGGGCCGATGCCCTGCTCAAGCGGCCCCAAATCAGCTTGAACCTCGTCTACGCCCTCGCCGGCCGCGCCGACGTGCCAGACCCCGCCCTCGCCTTCCGTGTCGAGGTCGAGAGCACCTACGGCGGCTTCCTGGAACGGGCCCGCAAAGAAGTCGCCCGTGAGCGCGCCCTCGACGACGAAGCCCTGCCGGAGGCCATCTTCGACCGGCTGTCGTCGGCGACCAATCGTCTGCCCGGCATCTCCAACGAGGTGCGCGAGAAGCTGCTGCGCTTGCGCCCCCAAACCCTCGGCCAGGCCAGTCGCGTCGGCGGCGTCACGCCCGCCGCCATCGGCCTGCTCGCCGTCGAGGCCCGTCGACTGCGCACAAGTGGGGCCCTGTAGGACAAGGTCTGCAGGTGTCGGAAACTGTCAGGGCGTGTCAGGGCGTGTCGGCGTCTGTCATACCAGGGTGACGTCTCATTTTGGCGCCGGACGGCGCTCCAACGGGGCAGGGGTTGCCGACGGGGCGGGAGTCGGCGGACAGTGCGGCACCGGAGTCCTCCATGCACCACAGCGCCCGCCACACGGCCCACGCCCTCCTTGTCGCCTGCCTGCTCACCGTCGTGGGGTGCCCCGATGGAAGCGTGCCGACGACGCCGCTGCCTGACGGGGTGAATGTGGCGGCCTTGCTGCCAGAGCACCAGGCCCTGTTGCGGACGACGCTGGCCATTTCGGGCGGCGCCCTCACAGAGACTGAACTGACCCTGAGCGACGACCTCAGCACCGTGTCAGGTACGTTCGATGTCCAGAACGTGACGACGAGCCGCGACGAGACCCTCACCCTGACGCTGTACGGGCGCCTCAGCTCGACCGCCACCGAAGTGGTCCTTGGTCGCCTGCAAAAGCCCGTCAGCCTCAAACCCAACGTCGATGTCGCCATCGACTTCGCCGGTGTCACGTTCGAGACCTGCGGCGCCGGCAGCGATGGACGCTGCTCGCTGCTGTTCGACGCCAACCGCAACGGCGCCACCAACATCGACGACCTTTTGGAGCGCGAGCGCAGCGAAGGCCTTGGTATCGATCCAGCCCCGCAGGAACCCTACCTGTCGACGTCTCGCGACGAGGTCCAGTTTGCCTCCGGCGTGCGCCTCGGCACCTTTGCCCGACAGCTCGTTGTGCTCGAAAACTTTGGCGACCATCCCATCACCATCGACAGCGCCACCGTGGTGGGCGGTCAGGGATTCACCATCTCGATCCTCGACCCGAGTGGCATCTCCGAGGCGACCCCAGGTCGGGCCTTGCTCGCCGAAGACTTCCTCGGTGGCATTCAGCCCGGTCAGGAAGCCTTCATCGCGGTCTCCTTCGCGCCTGTGAACTCGTTCATCACCACCGGCGCCATGTTTGTCCGCGTCACCGACACGATCACCCACGTCGAGCAGACTGCCCGCGTCAAGCTGATCGCCAATCCCGAAGGCGAACTCCGGCCGGCGGACCCCGTCTACGTCCAGCCCGACGTCACCACCGTGGCCGGCACCGTTGGCAGCTTGCCGGTGGTGGCGTTCCCGAATGCCCAGCTGCACAGCGGTGACACCCTCATTGCCGAGGACGCCCTCGGCGGTGGACTGGCCCGCAGCGGCGCCCTCCTCGACATTGATGTCGATGGAGAGATCGTGTCCTTCCCCGCCGACGCTGCCTTCGCCGTCGACGTGAAGCCAGGCGAGCGCTTCGCCACCCGCATCGAGGGCCTTGAGTCCGACGTTGATCTCGCCGTGGTTGAATTGGTTGACGGCGCCATCACCGGGCTCGCCTGCCCTTCGTGTATTTCGGCCAATGCCGGCACGAGCCCCGAGGCTGTCGAGGTCAAAAACGAAAGCCCGGGCCTGCGCCGCTTCCTGGTGGTCCTTGGCCGCGTCGAAGACGAGCCCGTCTCTGCCGGCATCGCGGGCGGCCTCGAAGCGAGACCGACGGTCACGTTCCGCTGCGCCACCACCGTCAACCTCGGCCCCGAATTCGATGAGACCCAGCCCCTGGCGCCGTTGAGCGGTCCCCTGGAAGGCGGCATCCCGGTGGTCCTGAAGGGGACCGGCTTTTCAGAGCGCGCCCGCGTCTTCGTCGGTGCCGCCGAAGCCCTCGACGTGGCCGTCGAAACCGATGTGGACAGCAAGAACACCATCACCTTCACCCTGCCGGCAGCGGCGGGCACCGAGAACCCCGCCAGCATCATCGTCGAGAATCCCCTCGAGGGTGGCGACGGGCAAGCGGCGACCCTGGTGGAAGCGTTCACCTACGAGCCCCCGGCCCCGGTCATCGACGAGCTCAGCCCCGACCTCGCGTCGACCCGCGGCGGTACCGCGGCCATCACCATCGCGGGCCGCTTCTTCTCGTCCCGCCATGGTCCGCCCCAGGTGTCGTTTGGCACCGTCGTCGTTGACGCCACCGTGATCGACGCCAGCAATCTGAGTGTCGTGGCGCCGCCCAACGCCGGCGGCAACGTCGCCGCGACGGTGTCGGTGCGCGTGCGCAATCGTTTGAGCCCTGACGAGAACGGCGCCGCCGTCCTCGGTTCGGCCTCCAACGGGGTGGCGTTTCGCTACGTCGTCGCCGCTGGCGATCCACCGACCATCACGGGCGTCAGCCCCGCCACCGGCTCCGTCGACGGGGGCACCACCGTCATCATCTCGGGCACGGACCTGCGGCCCGGCCTCGAGGTCTTCTTTGCCGGCCGCCGCGCGTCCTGCCAGGTGCCCGTGGCTGGCACCAGCGTCGAGTGCCTGAGCCCCGCGTCCGACGGCGCCGTCGCCGTCGACATCAGCGTCGTCAACGCCGACGGCCAAAGCGTCAAGGGCACGGGCATCTTCAGCTATGAAGTGCCACCCCCTTCCATTACGTCCATCTTCCCCGCCCGCGGCATCACCGACGGCGGCACGCTGCTCATCGTCGACGGCGGCGGCTTCCGCCCCGGGGCCCGGGTGGTGTTTGTGCAGGGCGCCACCGAGCGCCCGGCCACGGCCACCACCCGCGTGTCGGGCACCACCCTCCTCGTCACCACACCTCCGGGCACGGCGGGGAACGCGACCGTGGTGGTGCGCAACCTTGACGGCCAGGACGTTGAAGCGGCCTTCAACTACTTCGCCCCCGACCAGGCCACCCCGCCGCCCACCGTTGCCACGTTGAGCCCCGCTGCCGGCGACGCCTCCGGCGGTTACCCCGTCATCATCTCAGGCAGTGGCTTCATCGCTCCCTCGGTGATCTTTGGCTCGCGGAGCGTCGAGGTCTCGAACTTCATTGACCGTGATCCGCCGGCTCTCGATGAAATCACCGTCCTCGCCCCCGCGTCGCCCACCGGCGTTGCCGCCGTCGTCAATGTGCAGGTCCTCAACGAAGACGGTCAGTCGGCGGCGACGCCGTTCAACTTCACGTTCGCGGCGGCGGCAGCGGCCCGCATCGACCGCGTCGACCCCTCGACGTTCGTGCAGGGCCAGTCGACGTCGTTCACGGTGTTTGGCGCTCGCTTCGACGCCGGTGCCCGCGTCCTCCTCGGCGGTGTTCAAGCGACGATCAACCAGGTGTCGTCGACGACGATCCGCGCCACCACCAGCGGCCAGCTCTCCCTCGGCAACCTGTTGCTCGTCGTTGAGCAACCCGACGGCAGCAGCGTCAGCGCCCCCATCACGGTCCTTGGGGCCGGTCAGCAAGGCGCCCCCGTCATCACCAGCGTTTCGCCCGTCGACGTCCACGCCGCCGTCGCCGGCGACCTCGTCACCATCCTCGGCGACAACTTCGACGTCGGCCCCGCCACCGTCACCGTCAGCGCCGCCAACCAGGGCACGGTTGCGCAGGCAGCGAACGTCCGCCTGCAGAGCCGGAACGTCATCGTCGTCGAGCTGCCCGCGCTGACCCCCATCGCCCACACCTTGAGCGTTGCGTTCGACACGCCCGCGGGGCCCCAGACGGCGGTGTCGCCGCCTGTTCGGGCCCGGTCCCCCGTCATCGTCTTTGGCGAAGGCAAGGGCGACAACGGCGGTCTGCCTGGCATCCGTGTGCTTGGCGATTTCCTGAATCCGGACACGTTGGAGATCGATTTCGTCAGCGGCGCTGTTTCACTCCCATGCGTGTTGACCCACGCCTCGGAGACGTCCTTGATTTGCGAGATCAGCGAACCGCTGCCGCGCGGCGCCATCTTTGCGACCCGCTTCACCTGGACTGGCACGTTCGGTGGTGATCCCCAGCCCCCCGTCGTCGTCGATGGCACAGCGATCGGCATCGAAGGCGCCATCGTCGGCGAGCCCTTTCAGGCGGAGCCCGCCGGGCCAGTGGCATCCCTGACGGATTTCTCCATCGTCAATCAGACCTTCGTCGTGTCGGTGCCGGGGATGGACCCGACCTCCCTGCCTGCCTCACTTGATGTCTCGGTGTCGGCGTCCGGGTCGCAGGGCCCGGTGACCGGCATCGGTGTCCCCGGCGTCGGAACCCTGGCGGTGACCCTCACCGCGGGGCGCCTCGACGACCAGTTTCAATCCGGCACGTCGTTCGATGCCCGCGTCGACGGCGCCAGCATCCTTTTTGGCCAGGTGTCTGTCACGCGTCGGCGGTTCTTGTCGGACTCGTTCTCTCGCGTGTGGCCGGACGCCTTCGGCGCGAAGAACCTGTTCACCCTGCCGGGCGACGAGACCCGCCTGGTGGCCGTTCGCGCCGGGCAGGGCCCTCCTCTTGTCAAGAGCCTGCCTGCCACCCTCAGAGGTGACCAGCTCGACGTGACGGGCACTCAGGGTCTCGCGCCGGGCACCTGGAGTGTTTGCTACGTCGACCAGATTGATCGGTGCAATGAGTTCGGTGGTTCCTTGTCGTTGCAGGGCGTCACCTTTGAGGTCGTCGACGGCATTCCCAATGGCATCGGCACCAACAGCTTCGTGACCGACGTGGTCGAACCCAACGGCAGCGACACCTACTTCTTCCTCGTCGACACCCTGACCACGGCGCAGGTTGCCGGGGGGCAGGTGTGCCCCTCTGGCTTCGCCTTCGACGTTGTCGACCTCGCCAATCCCACCCTCCCTGTGCAGAACCTGTGCGGCCGGGGCCTCCCCGTCATCCTCCCGCCCGGGGACTATGAAGTCCGCGTCGCCAATGGCACCGGGGAGCCTGTCGAGTATGCGTTCGACGTCATCTCTGGTGGCGGCGTCGAACCCGGGCCCTGTGGCAATGGCTTCGTCGAAGCTGCAGGCAACGAGCAGTGTGATGACAACGGAACCACCGATGGCGATGGCTGCAACCAGTTCTGTCAGGTGGAGTTCGGCTTCACCTGCAGTGGTGAGCCCAGCATCTGCACTCCCGATGGCGGCGGCCTGTGCGGCAACGGCAACATCGACCCCGGTGAGCAATGCGACGATGCACCTGTTTTTGGGGGCAACTGTTCCCCGGCCTGCGCCGAGAACGGCGAGGACGACGCTTCGGTCGTGCCCGACTTCGGCTTTGCAGGCTTCACCATCGCCCGAACGCTGACGCCCGGCGAGCTCGACCAGATTGGGTTCTTTGTCGAGCAACCCGGCAACTACGCCATCAACATCGGCAATCGGCTGGGCGGCTTCTGCACCGGCCTCGGCTTTGCGGATGTGGTCACGCCTCTTGGTGCGAGCATCAACTTGACGAGCGGTCCGGATGGCTGCGTCAGCACGCTGCAGTTCCTGGACACGGGCAACCATGTGCTGCGGCTCTTCGGGAACGGAGCACCTGTGGCCCTCAAATACCAGGCCTCGACCTCGTTCCAGGGCGGCGGCTCGATCTGCAGCAACGGCGTTGTCGAGCCCGGCGAGCAATGTGACGACGGCAACGGCATCTTCGCTGACGGCTGCAGCGATTGCGCCATCGACAGCGGCTTTACCTGTGTTGGCGGTGGCTTTGGCTCATGCCTCTTGACCGGCGCCCCGTTCGTGCTGGCGTCGCAGAACTTCGGCTTCGAGACCATCACGGAGCCGTTTCCTGGAGCCCAACTCCAGCGCACCGGCGGACCGGGCGTCCGCTTCATCGAGGTCCCAGCCTTCGACGGCAGCCCAGGCAACGTTTCGCTGCAGTCGGCGGATGACCCAACTCGCGGTGTGTGCGTCCTGAGCTTCAATGGCCCGGCGAGCCTCTGTGTGGTCGCAGGTCTGGTCGGGCAGGAAACCTCGTTGTCATCGTTCACGGTGGTGCCGGCGGGAAGTGGTTTCCAGGGGCTTGCCTACCGCTCGGCAGCGGACCCGAGTGCGTTCTTGCGTCACAGCGACGGCAATATCTCTGTCCAGTCGAACTTCCAGGGGGCGCCACAGCCGGTCTTCGACGGCGACAGCGCGTGGGGCCGATTTGCCGTCGGCGTCATCTGCGGCAACGGCGTCGTCCAGGAGGGTGAGCAATGTGATGACGGCAACGGCGTCTTCGCCGACGGCTGCAGCGACTGCGTCATCGACGTCGGCTTCACCTGTGGTGGCCAGCCCAGCATTTGCTCACCAACCGGCACCGGGGCTTGCGGCAATGGCACCATCGACCCCGCGCTTCCTCCGGGGAATGTGCCGGTCCGCACGGACCTGACGATTGGGCTTGCCCTCTTTGGCGGCGTCGGCGCTGGCTTGGCCATCGACAGCGCTGGGACCGTCTTCATCGTCGAGAACAACGCTGGCCGGGTGCGGGTGCAGCCAAAGACCGGGGCTGATTTCATCCTCCCCATCGGTCCCGCGACGCTGGTCAACGGCGCCGACATCGAGATCGGGCCTGACGGATTCCTCTACATTGCCGACGGCTTTGGTCTGCAGGGCAATGGCGGCAACCAGGTGCTGCGCGTCGACCCCGTCACGGGTGCCTCGACGGCGATCATCACAGGGTTCCCCGACCCGACCGGGCTCGCGTTCGACGACGCGGGCGACCTCTTGGTCGCGTCCTTCTCGGAGCGACAGGTCACCCGCTTCACAACGGCAGGCTCCAACCTCGGTCCCTTCGGTGGCCTCCTGCCGGTGGTCCCCAACGACATCGAGCGTGGGCCAGATAGCGGCATCTACGTCGCCGGCTTCGAGCCGGCCCTGGCGCCACAGACTGTCGTCTTCCGGATGGCACCGGACGGCAGCACGACGGCCCCCTTCGGCGACACGCAAAACGAGACCATCCACGACCCCCACTCGTTGGTCTTTGACGGCGCTGGGGACCTCTGGGTGTCCTACTACAATGGCGGCTCGCTGGTCCGGTTTGGCCCAGGTGGTGGCGTTCCCGCCGCCATCCTGCCCGCCGACATCGATGCACCAGGGGTCGATTTTGCGAATGGCCTCGCCGTTGACCGCGCCGGTGGGCTCTATGTCCTCGCCAACGCGTCGGTGATGTTCAGGGTTGATGACATCGCGACGGGCTTCAGCGAGGAATGCGACGACGGTGATGCGGCTTCCGGCAACGGGTGCAGCAGCACGTGCGAGATCGAGCCGGGCTTCGTGTGCTTTGGTCAGCCGAGTACCTGCAACCTGCCCTGACCTGGCCACTTGGGGGCGCCTCCGGGCGCCTCCCCTTGTCCGTGTAGGTACATCACCGACATCATGTGAAACGCGCTGCTAGGGTCGGCGCCATGCTGTCCGTCTTTGATCCCGCCTTGTCCAAACTTGTCCCGGTTGGTGACGGGCCATTGCCGTCAGGGGGCTGGCTGCATCTGGAGGTGCCGACGGAGGCCGAGCTCCAGCGCCTGGTGGGCATTGGCCTTCCGGAGGAACTGCTCACCCACGCCCTCGACGAGGACGAGTTGGCCCGCATTGCCCATTGGCCCGACAGCTGGTCGCTGGTGGTGTTGCGGGTGCCGCGGGTCGCGGAAGCCGCCGACAGCGTGCCCTTCCGGGCCACCACCCTCGCCGTCCTCGTCAAGGATGCCCGGGCCATCACGGTCTCGCGCCGTCCCTCCGAGTTGGTGAACCGCTTGATGCGCATGCCCCAGAATGTCGAGCTCCAGCGGGGGGCCCATCTGGTGCCCCAACTGTTGCTGGCGGCGGCCGTGCACTTTCTCGAGCTGGTGCGCGTCATCGAGCATCGTGTGGAGGGGCTTGAGGAGGACCTGCATGTCTCCCAACGCAACGCCGAGGTGGTGGGCCTGTTGCGCTACCAGAAGGCCCTGGTGCATTTCACGACGGCGATGGCGTCGAACTCCATCATGCTGGAGCGGCTGGTGCGTGACCCCCATCTCGGGGTGCGCGACGACGACCGCGAACTGATGGACGACGCCATCGTCGAGCTGCGCCAGGCCATCGAGATGACGCGCATCCAGGAGGAGATCCTGAGCCAGATGATGGACGCCTTTGCCTCCATCATCTCCAACAACCTCAACGTCGTCATGAAGCTGCTGACGGCCCTGACCATCGTGCTGACCATCCCCACGATGGTGGCCAGCTTCTACGGCATGAACGTCGAGCTCCCCGGCCAGCACCACCCTGCCGCGTTCATGGGCGTGTTTGGCGCGTCGTTGGTGGCGTCGGTGTTGTTGGCCCTGTGGTTCTGGCGCAAACGGATGTTCTGAACGACGTCGGGCGTGCTTCGGGCATCACTCGGCGGCGGGAGTGGCGTCGACGCCCGTGCGACCATCGGTGCGCAGCAACATGACGTTGGTCTTCAGCTTGATTTGAAATGGCACGTCGACGTCGAAGCCCTTGGCGGTGATGTCGAAGCTCGAGCCCGAGAAAAACGCCGTGGGCGGCACCATCGTCCAGGTGGCCCGCAGTCGCCACCACGACGAGAAGCTGCGCCCGTGATGCATGCGCGGCGGCGGCGGATCGGGCATGGCGAGGATTGCCTGCGCGATGGCGTCGCGCATGCCGTCGTCGATGCCCGGGTGTCCCGACGTCAGGGGAAACTCGAGGAGCTGAATCTTGCCGGTGGGATCCTGGGTGAGCTTGACCTCGCTGATGGCCTGCACGCGAAAAGCCCCCTGGCGGCTGCGCATGAGCTCGCGCAAGCGCTCCATGCGCGCGGCTTCCAGGCGGGGCTGGTTGCCGTTGGCGTACTGCTTCGCCAGGTCCATGTAGGCGAGCCACATCTCGCCCCAGGCGGCGCGATCGTCGACGAGGGACTTCATCATCCCCATCTGGGTGGTGCGTTCGCCGCCGTCGTTGAGTTCGTTGACGGCCGGCTGCCACGACGTCTCCACCCGCCAGCGCAGGGTGCGGAAGTAGTCGTCGGCGAGGCCGGCGCTGACGGCGTCGTCGGCGAGGTCGTCCTGCAGGGCACGGGTGGCCTTGCGGGCGGCCACCGTGCTGTCTTTGGCGGGCCCCTCGGTGCGGATGTCGAGGGCGCCGGCCAGGCCGTCTCGCGAAACGCCCAGGGGACCACCGGTCCCCAACACGGCGTCGAGGGCCCCGGTCCCCTGGGGCAGGCGCATCAGCGACGGTGCCGTCGGCGGCCGATCGGGGGTGGTCGGCGGCGCCGTCGCCATCACTGGCGCTGCTGGCGGCAGTTCAGGAACCACCTGTGGCGATGCAGGAGCCTCCACCGGCGTCGCTGTGGGCGTGGGCGGCTTCCGGGGCGCCGGCGGTCTGGGGGCCTCCGGGGGCGGCAGGGCCTCTGCAGGTGTGGGCGGCGGTGTTGGCGGCGGCGGCGCCACCAGGGTCACCGTCACTGGCACCCGTTGGGGGCGCTGGAAAAACGGCAGCACCGACCGCCCCTCAATGTGCAGGACCACGCCGACGTGGATGGCCACGGCGGCCAGTGCGGCGACCAGCACCGCAAGACCATCCCGGGAACGACGACGAGGCACGGTCACAGGCTATCGACGCCTCACGACGGGAACATGCCGCCAAAACCGATCAGGCTGAGGCCGCCGTCACAGTTGAAGATGGACCCCGTGACAAACGACGCCGACGACGACGACAACCACAGGGCCATCTCGGCGACGTCGGCGGGGGTGCCGTAGCGCTGCAGGGGCATGGACTTCTCGAGGCGGGCGCGGCTTTCGTCGTCGGGGGTCAGGCGCTCCATGCCTTCGGTGCCGGCGATGGGCCCGGGCCAGATGCCATTGACGCGGATGCCCATGGGGCCCCACTCAAGGGCCAGGGTCTTGGTGAGCATGTCGACGCCAGCCTTGGCCGCGCAGACGTGGCTCTGCATCAGGGTCGGCAGGCCAGCCTGGGGCGCCGAGATGACCGTGATGCTGGCGCCGGTGGGGCGAAAGAACGCGTGGCCCACGCGGCAGGCGTTGAAGGTGCCCAGCAGGTCGATGTCGACGACGGACTTGAAGGCGTTGGGCGACATCGCCAGGGCCGGGGCCGGGAAGTTGCCGGCGGCACCGCAGACGAGGATGTCGATGGGGCCAAACGCCGTCGTCGCCGTGGTGAAGGCGGCCTCGAGGGCGGCGGGGTCGCGGACGTCGGCGATGACGTCTTTGGCGTGGCCGGCGGCGAGGCCGTTGAGTTCGTCGGCAGCGGCCCTGGCCTTGTCGGCCTTGCGGCCAAGGACCGTCACCCTGGCGCCCGCCGCCACGAACCGACGGGCAATGCCGAGGTTGATGCCGCTGGTGCCGCCGGTGATGAAGGCGTGCTGGTCTTTCAAAATGGGCGAGGTGATGGCGCTCTGCATGCCGGGGCCATGCCTCGACGGGGCACAAACAAAAAGGCCACCCGGGTGGGTGGCCTTCTTGATGAAGCGCTTCGCGGTGACAGCCGAAGCGGGTCGGCTCAGGCCGAAGCTTCGGGGGTGACCACAGCGGCGGCCGCTGCCGTCGTCGTCTCTTCCTCGCCGAGACCGTCGTCGGTGTCCTCGGTGTTGCCGAGCTGGCCGGCGGGGCGGCGCGCGGCACGGACCACATCGACCTTGGGGCCCTTCTTGACGCCACGGGGAGGACGGCGGTCGCCGCCGCGGTCGCCACGGTCGCCATCTTTGCCGGCCTTGTCTTCGTCGGAGTGACCCTTGCTGCGCAGGTACTCCTGGTGACGGCCGTTGCCCTCGATGCAGGCGTCAGCGATCTTGCCCACGAACAGCTTGATGCTGCGGATGGCGTCGTCGTTGGCGGGGATGACGTGGTCGATGCCCGTGGGATCGCAGTTGGTGTCGATGAGCGAGATGATTGGGATGCCCAGGCGCTTGGCCTCGTCGATCGCAATGTGCTCACGCTTGGGGTCGATCACGAACACGGCGCCGGGCAGCTTGTTCATGTCCTTGATGCCGACGAGGTTCTTCTCGAGCTTCTCGAACTCGCGGCTGAGCTTGATGACTTCCTTCTTGGGAAGGCGCTCAAACGTGCCATCGCCCTGCATCTTCTCAATCGCGCGCATGCGATCGATGCCCTGCTTGATGGTCTTGAAGTTGGTGAGCATGCCGCCGAGCCAGCGGTTGTTGACGAAGAACTGACCCGAGCGGCGGGCTTCTTCGGCGACGATGTCGGCAGCCTGCTTCTTGGTGCCGATGAAGAGGATCTTCTCGCCACGGGCGACCAGGTTGGCCACCTTCTCGTAGGCGGAGTCGAACAGGCCGACCGTCTGCTGGAGGTCGATGATGTAGATGCCGTTACGGGCACCAAAGATGTAGGGCTTCATCTTCGGGTTCCAGCGGCGGGTCTGGTGACCGAAGTGGGCGCCGCATTCCAGCATGTCGCGCATTGCAATCGTGGCCATGACTCTCTTCTCGTTTCTGACCGACCCGAAGGGCGGCATTCAGGGTTGAATCCTCCACGCTCCTGGCCGCTCCGTTTCAGAGCGGTGTCGCGACACCGACCGTGGCCTTGGCCCTGGTCGGCACCCCGCGACTCCCCGGGGATGGCATCCGATGATGCGCTCCGGGCGTTGCGTGTGCGTTGGGACCGGTTGACGTCGGAAGACGCGTCGATCCTCTTGAAAGCACCTTCGAGGTAGCAGAGGGATCCCCATCGGGCAAGGACGTCGTCAGCGCTTTTCCAGGGCCCGTGACGCCGACGGACGGGTGTCCGGGGGCCCACGGTCCTGTTGTCAAACCGCCCACTGCGGCCCGATGGGATCTCAGTAGCGGGCGAGATCGCGCATGGCGGCCAAAACGTCGTCCGGCTGCGGCAGAATCTCTTCCTCCAGGTCCCAGTTGTAGGGGACCGGGGTGTCTTCGCCCGCCAGGCGACGCACGGGGCCGTCGAGGTGCTCGAAGCAGCGCTCGGTGATTTCGGCAGCGATTTCAGCGCCGTAGCCGACGAAGCGGCAGTCCTCGTGGACCACCAGGCATTTGCCCGTCTTCTTGACGCTCTGCGTCAGGGTGTCCCAGTCCACCGGGTTCAACGAGCGCAGATCGATGACCTCGCAGCTGAAGCCTTCGTCGCTCAGGGCCTCGGCGCCGGCCAGGGCCCGCTGCACGAGGGCGCCGTAGGTGATCACCGTGAGGTCGGTGCCCGGGCGCCGGATGGCGGCCTTGCCGAAGGGAAGAACCCAGTCGGTGTCGGTGGGCAACTGGCTCTTGCAGTGGCCCTGGCGGTACAGGCCCTTGTGCTCGAGGAAGAGCACGGGGTCGTTGCCGCGGATGGCCGACTTCAACAAGCCGTAGGCATCAAGGGCCGTCGACGGCAGGGCGATCTTCAGGCCCGGGATGTGGGCGAAGAACGACTCGATGTTCTGGCTGTGGCACAGGGCGCCGTGGATGTAGCCGCCGATGGGGATGCGGATGACGACGGGAGACGCCCACTGGTTGTTGCTGCGGTAGCGCATGGTGGCCACCTCGTTGCGGATCTGCATCATGGCCGTCCACACGTAGTCGCCGAACTGGATCTCGGGGACGGGCTTGTAGCCGCGGATGGCCAGGCCAATGGCGACGCCGACGATGGAGCTTTCCGCCAGGGGCGAGTTGAAGACGCGGTCGTCGCCGAACTTCGCCGTCAGCCCGCGGGTGGCCGTGAACACGCCGCCCTTCTCGCCGGCGACGTCTTCGCCAAAGACCAGGACCTTCGGGTTGTTGGCAAGTTCTTCGGCGAGGGCGCGGTTGATGGCGTCGACGAGGACGATGCCGTCGCCGGAGACGGTCGGTTCCGTCAGGGCGGGCTCGGGCTCTTCCGACGTCACCCATTTGGCCGCGGTGTGGCGGGCGGGCATCGGCGAGGCTTCGGCGCGGTCGGCGGCGTCGTCGATGTGCTGCTTGACCGAGGCCTCGAGCTGCACGAGCTCGAGCTCGGTGGAGGCGCCGCGCTCGAGGATGAGCTTCTTCAGGGCCGCGATGGGATCGCGGGCCTTGTCCTCGATGAGCTCCTGCTCGGGGCGGTATTTGCGCTGGTCGTCGGACGAGCTGTGGGGCAGCAGGCGCACCACGTCGGCGACGATGAGGGTCGGGCCCTCGCCGTGGCGGGCGCGGGCGACGGCGTCGGTCATCACCTCGAAGCTCTTGAGCAGATCGCAGCCGTCGACCTCGACGGTGACGAGGCCGTCGTAGCCGCGGCCCAGGTTGGCCACCTTGCCGCCCGGGGTCTGGTCGCGGACGGGGACGCTGATGGCGTAGCCGTTGTCCTCGATGAGGAAGATGACGGGGGCCTTCTCGCGGGCGGCCCAATTGAGGGCCTCGTGGAAGTCACCCTGGGAGGTGGTGCCGTCGCCGGAGCAGACGACGGTGACCTCGTGGTCGGTCTTGCCATTGGCTTCGCTGCCATGGACCGCGACGGCGTTGCGCACGGAGGCGAGGGCGCAGCCGGTGGCCTGCAGGAACTGGGTCCCCGTCGGCGACGACTGGGACGGGATGTTCCACTGCTTGTGGCCGTAGTGCTGGGGCATCTGGCGGCCCCCGGAATTGGGGTCGGCGGCGCGGGCCAGGAACGACAGGAAGATCTCGTCCGCCGTCATGCCGAGGCCCGTGCAGAGGGCTTGATCCCGGTAGTACGGGTAGGCCCAATCGCGGCCGGGCTGCAGGGCCATCGCCATCGCCGTCTGGGCGGCTTCGTGGCCCATGGCCCCGATGTGGAAGTAGCCTTTGCCCTGCTTGAGCAAGACCAGCATCTTCTCGTCGAGCCCACGGCTCTGGACCATGTTTTTGTAGGCCTGCACCAGGCGCTCATCGGTCAGTCCGGCGGGCAGCTCGCCCTTGCCGACGGGGCGCTTGTGGTCCCGGGTGGACTTCGGGCTGCGCTTCTCGGGGATGGCCTGGGTCATCTGATCCTCGGATGGTGCAGGGGGTGCCTGATCGGGCGTGTCCTACAAAGGTTCGCCGCCCTTGTCGACGTCGACCTTTGACGTTTCGCGTCAACGGCCCGGCCGTGTCAGGGCAGGGGGAAGATGGACACCGAGCCAAGGCCCACCACGGCGACGTTGCCCGCCAGGTCCACCAGTTCGGCGCTCACCTGGACCGCCGTGGTCGACACCTGGAAGGACGGGCCCTCGCAGGCCAGGCTTGACCCGTCGATGACCGCCTCGATGCCGATGGTGTCGCCGCCAAAGACCGGGTCGAAGTCACAGCGGGCCCCCAGCAGGGGTTCGCTGGCGTCGAGGCCGATGACGATGGCCGTCCCCGGGGCGACCGTTGCCGGGACCTGGCTGGCGGTCACCGCCGGCGGGGTGGCGTCGACTGTGACGCTGGCCAGGAAGATCGGCGGCGATGCATTGCCGGCGACGTCGGCCAACACCACCTCGATGTCGCGGCTGCCCTCGGCGGCGTTGCCGGCAACGGTGAGGCCGGCGGAGAAGGTTCCGTCGACGTCGGTGACGTCGCCAAACGTGATGTCCCCGGCGGTCAGGCGGGGTGTTTCCCCAAGGGATTCCGTGGGGACAAACGACAGGGTGGTGGCCGCGCCCCGCCGCAGGGTGGAGTTGACGAGTTGCACCGAGCCGCCGGTGACGCCGGGCGGGGTCGTGTCCCCCGCGGTGGCCTGCCGACAGCGGCCGCCGTCGCAAAACAGGGGCTCGGGGCAGTCGCTCTCGACGTCGCAGGCGATGACGTTGTCGTCGAGGTCCCCCACATCGCCGACAAAGCAGCCGCCGCTGCCGACCATCAGCAGGGACGGCCCGGTCAGCACAGCCAGCACAGCCAGGGCCCGGATGCCGTTCATGGTGCTGGCCTAGCGCGTTGGCGACAGAGGGTCATCGGGGACGAATCGCGATGGTGCAGCGCCCCCGTCGACACCAGGCGGCCGTCGTTTTCGACGTCGCAGGCGTAGACGATGGCGGACTTGCCCGTGTGCAGGGGACGGGCCCGGGCCACCAGGGTGCCCGTGGTGGTGGGCCGCACATGGCTGGCGGAGATCTCCTGGCCGGCCACCCGCCAGAGGGTGACGTCGACGGCGAAGGCCGCCGCGGTGGACGCCGCCGACTCCATCAGCAGCACGTAGACGCCGCCGTGGACGATGCCCGCATGCTGGAACAGCCGCTCGGACACGGGCACCTCCACCACGCATTCGTCGGCGCCACAGCGGGTGAACGTGATGCCGAGGGCCGCGTGGACCGTGTGGGGATCCCGTTCGGCGATGAAGGCCAAAACCTCGTCGGGGCTGAGCATGGGACCGTCGTCGACGGCTGGTGCCCGCAGGTCAACCAGGTTGAGCTGATGGTATGTTCAGGTGGGGCGATGTCATCGGGTGTGGTCCTGGCGGGATGACCGCCTCGCCGTGACGGTCTATGGGGTGGTGATGACCACGACCAAGTCCGACAAGGCTCCCATCCCCGACACCGTCAGCGTCACCGCCGACGACGGCGTTGTCACCATCACGATGGACGCGCCGCGGGGCAACGCCCTGTCACCCCAGACCGTGCGCGCGTTGTCGCGGGCCATCTATCGGGCCGAGACCTTGCTTGGCGACATCGACGAACCCGTCGCCAAGGCCGTCGTCCTCGCTGGCAAGGCCACGGTGTTTTGCGGTGGCCTCGACCTCAAGGAGGGACACACCATGGAGCGGGGCCTGGTGGCCGACTGGGTCGACGCCTTCGAGGCCGTGTTCCTCCAGCTGTTTTCGATCCGTGTCCCCGTCATTGCCGCCATGCGCGGCCCAGCCGTCGCCGGTGGCGCCGTGCTGGCCCTGTGTTGTGACGAGCGGGTGGCCCCCATCGACGGGCCCTTCGAGATTGGCCTCAACGAGGTCAGCCTCGGGCTGTCGTTTCCGTCGGGGGCTTTGGAAATCGCCCGCCACAGCCTGCCACGCCAACTGCACACCGACGCCCTCGTCAAGGGCCGCCGCTTCGACCGTCATGAGGCCCTCGCCCGGGGCTTTGTCGACGAACTCGCCTCAGACGTCGTCGCCGCCGCCGTCGTCCGGGCCCGCGCGTACCTGCCCCTGTCGAGCCGCGCCGTCGGCAAGACCAAGCTTGACCTGCGCTACGACGCCCTCACCCGCGCCCGCGCCCGCGCCATCGAGTCCCGCCGCATCTTCGTCGAGGGCTGGTTCGATCCGAAGAACGTCGCCCGTCGTCAGGCGATTCTCGACGCCCTCGCGGCCCGCTGACGACGTCGTTCTCCCCAGGCGTCGGCGCTGCTGCCGCTTCCACCGACGGAAGGTGCGGCGCTGTCGCCAGGTTTCAAGCCCCATGGCCCCGGTGGCCACAAACCAGGCGGCCAGGCTGCCCGGGCCGGGCGTGGCGATGAACACGACCATGCTGGTGAACCCCGCCCAGATGACGGCGAAGGTTGCCGCCGTCAGCCGCCAGTCCATCGGCTCGGTGACAACGGGGGTGTTGACGTCGAGGGCGTCGTCGTCGTCGTCGTCGTCGTCGTCATCAAAGGCGTCGTCGTCGTCGTCGAATGGGTCCCGGCGACGGTCGAGGGTTGGTCGCGGCACCGCCACCGGCAACCCTCCCGGGCCCTCGGGGTCGACGCTCAGAAGCTGCCCGTCAGCATGACGGCGGTGACGGCTTCGGGGCGCACGCCGGCGCCCTGGAGCACCGCCAGCGTCGGTGGGTTGAGCTTGAGGGTGCTCTCCAGGAAGGGGTCGAATTCCGTCGGCGCCAGCCAGCCGGCGATGCCGCCAACGGCCGCGCCCGCGGCGAGGCCGGAGACGATGATCCACCCCGAGGTCTCGGTGGCGAGGTCGGCGGTCGGCTCCACCGTCGAGGCGACCATCGCGGCGACGCCGCCACCCAGGGCGCTGCCCGCCGCGGCACCGGCGACGGGGAACAAGCCGATGTCCTGCTCGGCCAACAAGGCCGTGGTGGCCGCCCCCGCCACCGAGCCACTCAGCAGCATGACGCCGAGGCTTTGGTTGAACGGGTATTTGTAGGACGCCGCCAGGGTCCCGCCGGCGATGCCGACGCTGGCCCCGGCGGTCACGCCAGCGGCCAGGGCTCCAATGCTCGGTGGCTGGGTCTCAACAAACGCCATGCCCATGCCGATGCCGACGACGCTGCCCAACAGGGACAGATTGGCCGACGACACCCCCGACGCCGGCCCCACCGCCGACAACTGACCGGCGCCGTAGCCGGCCATGCCGCCAAATGTACCGAACTGTACGACGGTGTGGGCAAGAGGGAGGCTGTCGGCGCGGCTGAAGCCGTAGCCGCTGAGGGCCGCCGCACCGAGGGCCGACAAGCCAAGACCCGCGAGGGCCCCGGCTTCAGCGCCCGCCTGGCCACCGTGGGCCGACAGCAGCAGGGGGCCGTGGACCCAGCCCAGCATGGCGCCATACAGGCCAAGCCAGCCGGTGGCGGCGGCGCTGTCGACGGAGAGGGCGGGAAACGCCAACACCACGCCCGGCGGGACCGCCGTCGGATCGTCGGCAGAGGGGCGGGGGGCATCGGTGTTGGCGCCGACGCCGTCGTAGCGCAGGCCCAGCCGGTCCCGCAGGCGCTCGGCGTAGCTGAAGAAGAGCTTGGCCACCCGGGGGTCTTCATGGGTGGCCCGGGCCGTCAAGGCGACGATCGCCGAGGCATCGCCGGCGTTGGCCAGGGCCCAGCCCGACATGGTCAGCACGTCGAGGGAGCCGTCGTCGAGGGAGGCAATGAGCGCCGATGTGTGTGGGCCCGCCAGCCGTGGTCCAAGGCGACCAAGACACTCCGCTGCCGCCCGTCGCACGCCAGCGTCGCCGTCGAGGCGCAGGCTGCGGGCGCAAATCCGCGCTGTGGCCACCGACGCATCATGGGTGGCGAGCAGGCGCAGGGCGAGGGCCCGGGTGCCGGCGACGTCGGCGGTGCGGGCGGCGCGGCGCAGGGGCGCACGGGCCTGGTTCAAGTCCCGCTCGGCGAGGAGGCGCAGTTCGTCGTCGGTGGGCAGCAGGGGGACTGCGACGGTGCCAGCGGGGTCGACGGTGCCGACGTCGGTGCCGGTGCCCCCGCGCGGGTCGACGACGCCGCCACCAGCATTGGTGGCGGGGGCCTGCGAAACAACGAGCTGCAGGAGCGCCAGCGCAACGATCATGGGGCGACCTTACAGCCTCTGGCGGCGGCGTGCTCGGCCTTCACGTCGTGGCGGCCCGGGCGGGGGCCAGCAGGACCCGGGGGTCGCCGACGGCGGGGTCGATGGCGGCGGCGATGGCGTAGGCGGCGTCCCGGTTGCCCACGAGGTAGACGACGTCGCCCTCGCGAAGCGGTGCTGCGCCAGGAGCTTCCATCAAGGTCCCCGCCCGGGAGATGGCGACGAGCACCACGCCGTCGGCATGGGGACAGGGCTCGCCAATGACGGGGCTGCCAACCGGGACGGCGACGGATTCAACCTTGAGGGCCGCCAGGGCATCGAGTTCGCCCTTCTGGTTGCGGGGCATGGCAATGCGCCGCGCGGTGTCTCCCAGGCTTTCGCGGGCGCCACGGACCAGCCGCGACATCTGGTTGGCGGGGGTGCCCCGGGTGCGCAGGACCCGGGCCAGGGTCTCGATGCCCCCCTCGAGTTCCTCGGACACGACGTCGGTGGCGCCCAGCCGACGCAGCTCTTCATGCTCGCTCAAGCGACGGGCGCGCACCACGATGGGCACGGTCTTGTTGAGCATGCGCACCTCGGCGATGGCGTTGCGGGTGCCGTCGAGGTCCGCCAGCAGCAGCACGACGGCGACCGCCTGTTGGACATGGGCATGTTCGAGGGCTTCGGCGCTGGCGATGTCGCCGAGAAAGACCGGCTCCGCCCGCGGCGCCTTGCGGACCGCTTCAGCGTCGACGTCGAGGACCACGTAGGGGACGGCGATGGCCTTGAGGGCATCAGCCAGGATGTGACCGCCGACGCCATAGCCGCCAATGATGACGTGGCCGCTCAGGGTACGGGCGTGGGTGTCCTTGGCTTCGTCGACGCCACGGGCCCCCAGCAACCGTTCCAGGGGCCGCAGCAACACGGCGCCGGCCGTGATGTGGGGCCCCAGGCGCATGGCCACCGGCGTCACAAACATCGTCAGCAGCCCCGCCGACAGGATGGCGCCACCCTCGTCGCCCATGAGGCCAACCTTCTGCCCTTCGCGGGCCAGCACAAAACCGAACTCGCCGAACTGGGCCAGGCCGACGCCCGCGAGCCAGGCCACCCGGGCGGGGAAGCGCATGGCCAGACAGGCGAGGGTGGCGATGAGGCCCTTGCCCAGAAACATGGCGGCAAACAGTCCGCCGACGACGACGGGGTGTTGCACCACGGTCTGGACGTCGAACAACATGCCGAGGGACAAAAAGAACATGGTCGTCAGCACATCGCGCAGCGGAATGACGTTGCTCATGGCCCGTTGACCCCAGGCCCCATCGGCCAGCAACACCCCGGCGAGAAACGCGCCGAGGGCGAGGCTGAGGCCCACCATCGCCGTCAGCACCGCGACCCCCGCGCACATGACGAGGACCGCGATGAGGAACACCTCGCGGGACTTCGCCCGGTCGATCTGGCGCAGGGCGATGGGCACCAGATAGCGGCCGGCGACGAGGGCGACGACGACAAAGAGGGCGGCTTTGCCGAGGGCAAACCCCATTTCGATGGCGATGCTCCAGGGTTCGACGTCGGTGCCGCCGTCGATGCGGGCCAGGATGGGGACCAGCAGCATCATGGGGATGACGCACAGGTCTTGGAAAATCAGCGCGCCGATGGTGAAGCGCCCGTGGGGCGCGTCGGTTTCACCACGCTCCGACAGACCCCGCAGCACGATGGCCGTCGAACTCAGGGCAATGAGGAAGCCGTAAAACAATCCGCGGGCCACGCTCATGCCGAGCATGGTGGTGACGATGACGGCGACCAGCGTCGTCAGCCCCACCTGCAGGCTGCCGCCGATGGCCACCAGCCGGGCGATGCGCTTGAGCCGCTCGAGGGAAAACTCCAGGCCGATGGTGAACAGCAGCAGAATCACGCCGATTTCGGCCAGCAGTTCGACGGCGTGGAGGTCACGGACCAGGGCGAGGCCGGCGGGGCCAATCACCGCACCCGCCAACATGAATCCAGCGACTGCTGGCAACCGCAAAAACCCCACCAACAACGCCGCCACGACGGCAACGCCGAGAATCAACACCAAATCGGGCAGCGCTTCGATGGGGCTCACGGGCCGAATCCTACACGGCCTCACATGGAACATGGGTCCCTGCGGCTCACGTCGAAGAAGACCCGCCCGGTGGCGTTGTGGCGACGTGCCACGTCGTTCACCGGCCTGCCCACCGATCCCGTGGCGGTGCATCCTCCGTCGCATGGCGCCGGCGACCCTGCTACTTCTCCCCACATGTCTCTTGACCCTGTGAGCGAACTCACCCGTTTGCTGCGCCCGGCCGGGGGTGGGCTGTACCTGGTCTCCACCGGCCGTGACGCCCAGCTGGCCCTGCAGCGGCGGGTCTATGGCGTCGACAGCGACGAGCTGGTGCAGGCCGCCTTCGAACGGAACCTGGCCCGCATCCGCGATGCCCGTGTCGTCGTGGTGGGCATTCCGTCTGACACCGGCGCCGGCTTTCGGCGGGGTGCAAACCTGGGACCCCAGGCCCTGCGCGAAGCGTGGTTGCAGGCGCGGCCGTCGTTGCCGGCGGACTTCGCGTCGGCGGGCGTCGTCGACATCGGCGACGTCTTCGTGGTGCCCCAACTGCAAGACGACGACATGCTTGGTCCCGCCCAGTTGGCGGCGTCCCAGGCCGCCCTCTACCCCGACGTCGACCCCGCCCAGCGGGGCTCGTGGCCGGTGTCGCCGTTGTCGATTGCCGAGCGGGCCCTGGGGCTCGCCCTGCGGCTGAACCCCGAGGTGAAGATCCTCACCCTCGGTGGTGACCATTCCACCGCCTGGCCCGCCGTGAAGGCCATGCACGACGCTGGCCGCCGCTTCTGCATCCTCCAGTTCGACGCCCACACCGACCTCCTCGAGCATCGCCTCGGGGTGCGCCTGTGCTTCGCGACCTGGTCGTTTCATGCCAACGAACTCATCGGTCGACAGCGGCGGCTGGTGCAGGTGGGTCTGCGGGCCAGCCGTTTTCCCCGCAGCCACTGGGAAGCCCGCAACGACGTCACCCAGTTCTGGAGCGCCGACGTCAACGCCGACGTTGACGCCGCCGTCAACGCCATCGTCGCCGCCGTCAAGGCCACCGGCCTGCCGTGTCTGCTGTCCAACGACATCGACGGCACCGATGCTGCCCAGGCCTCCGCCACCGGCACCCCCGAGACCAACGGCTTGCAGCCCGACGTCGTCGACACCATCATTCGCCGGGTGGGGCAGGAGGTGGGGTTGTGCGCGGCGGACCTGATGGAGGTGGCGCCGCTTCTGGAGACCGCGGCCGCTGGCACCACCCTGCAGACCGCCGTCCGCTACCTCGACACCACCCTGGATGCCCTCCTGCGCTGACCCCGAACAGACTGGCGGTAGAACCGCGCCCGTCCCGTGGCTATGGTGAAACGATGAAGCCCATTCGACTCGGCTCGGTGTTGTTGCCGCCCGTCACCGCCATCATCGTGGCGGTGTTGTTGGCGTTCTTCATTGTGGCCGGCGTCGTCGTCAACTTCGTGCCTTCCCTGGCCTCGGCCGTGAACTATTTGCCGGTGACGCCCGCGGTCCTCGACGGGCAGGTGTGGCGCCTGGTGACCTACGCCTTGCTCCACGACCTCAGGGATCCGTTTCACCTGATCCTGAACGGTTTCATGATGTTCATGTTTGGGCGCGAGCTCGAGAGCCGCTGGGGCAGCGGACGCTACGCCCTGTTTGCGTTTCTGACCGTGCTCAGCGGCGGCGTCTTCGTCGTCCTCACGGGCCTGATCCTCGGCAACGCCACCAGCGCCATCGGGGCCTCGGCCTTTGCCGAGGGTCTGATCGTCGCCTGGGGCCTGACCTTTCGCGAACGCCCCCTCCGCTTGTTCTTTGCCATCGAGGTCAAGGGCATCCACATGGTGTACTTCGCCGTGTTCCTCTGGCTGCTGCAGGCCGTGAGCACGTCGCCGACGTCGGCGTCGGCCCACCTTGGTGGCATGCTGATGGCCGCGCTGTTGGTGCTGGGCGTGTGGCGACCAAACGCCATGAAGGCCGGCTGGTGGAGCCTGCTGGAACGCCTTGGCTTGAAGAAGAAGCCCAAGCTCTATGTGGTGCCCGGTCCGTCGCGACCCGACGACAAGAAATGGATCAACTGAGTGGCCGACGTCCAGGTGCAGGAAATCGTCTTCAACGTCGTCACAACCGTCGGGTTGTTGATTCTCGCCATCGCCGTCCACGAGTGGGCCCATGTGGCCATGGCCCGCTTCCTCGGTGATCCCACCGGCGAACGCATGGGGCGGCTGACCCTCAACCCCCTGGCCCACGCCGATCCCCTGTGGACGGTGGCCCTGCCGACGTACTTCGTCATCATGCAGACCCTGGCGGGCAGCGCGTTTCCCGTGCCGTTCTTCGGCGCCGGCAAACCCGCCCCCTATTCGCCCGTCAAACTCACCCGGGCGTTTGGCGGCAAACGCATCCACATGCGCACCGCCGAGATGTTGGTCGCCATCGCCGGCCCATTGTCGAACCTGGTGCTGGCGCTGGTGACCACCGTCGTCGTCATCCTGCTGGTGCGGGCGGGGCAACCGCTGTTTGACGATACGCGCTCCCTGGCGTTGCTGGCCTTCAAGTTTGTCGTGCTGAACATCGGCCTGTTTACCTTCAACCTCATCCCCATTCCGCCCCTCGACGGCAGCAAGGTCGTCTACAGCCTGCTGCCCCATGAACTGGGCCTGAAGTACGAAGCCTTCGTCGAGAAGCTGTCGTGGCTGCTGATGATTGTGCTGTTCGCCGGCGGCGCCCGCATCGTGCTCGCCCCCATCCAGCGGGCCATCATCGGCGTGCTCCTCGACGTCGTGTCCTTCGCCACCTGAGGGTGCCCTGTCAGGGGGCCCTGATGGTGGCCGTCGGCTGCATGGGGCGGTTTCTGGCGAGCTGCTCGGCCCGGGCCTTCAGGGCCCGCGTCGTCGAGAAGACACTGCCCACCGACACCCCGATGGTGAGGGTCTGCTGATCGTCGTCGAGAGTGGACACGATGGCGGCATAGGACCGGGGCCAGGCCCCGTGAAACATCCGGCACGTTGACGACGACAACTTCACCACCCGCCATTCGTAGTGGGAGCCCACCATGTCGCCGACGATGGTGCGGGCCGTCATCGTCATGGTGCCGTCGTTGACGGTGACGGTGTTGGTGTACTTCGTGGCCACCAGCGGGGTGTCGATGGCCCAGTCCACCAGGATGCCGCCGTCGTCGCCGCGCCGGACGCCGACGGATGAGATGCGCGGCATGAAGCACCGGTAGCTGTCGAAGGCTGTCAGGGCCCGCCACAGGTCTTCGGCAGGAGCATCGACGTCGACGACGGACAGCACGGCGTCGAAGCGCCCGTTCTTGTCGGTGTCCACCCGGGCCATGGGCCCCTTCTTCAGCAACTCCGTGAGCTCGTCGGCCCGTCCGTCGGCCGATCCTTCGGCCCGACCCGGCACGGCCACCAGCAGGACGGCCAGGGCGGCAGCGGCCAGGGGAGCGAAGGCGCGGCGGGTGGGGGGACGACACAGCGACATGGCCAGCAGTGTAGTCCGAGGCCGGGCTGCCTGCGGTACAGCAGGCGACGTCGACCGGGCGTCGCATGTACCATGCGGCACAGCTGAGGATTGATCATGCCGCCGACGCCCAAGCTCTACTGCTGCATCCACGGCCACTTCTACCAGCCGCCTCGCGAGAACCCGTGGCTCGACGACCTCGAGCGGGAGCCGTCGGCGGCCCCCCACCACAACTGGAACAGCCGCATCACCGAGGAGTGCTACACGCCCAATGCCTGGGCCCGCGTCCTCGACGGCGCTGGCCACGTCGTCAAGCTCTACGACAACTATGCCCGCATGAGCTTCAACGTCGGGCCGACCTTGACGAGCTGGCTTGGCAAGCATGTGCCGGAAACCCTCGACGCCATGGTGCGCGCCGACCAGGCCAGCGTGGCCCGCCTGGGGCAGGGAAACGCGATGGCCCAGGTGTACAACCATGCCATCATGCCCCTGTGCAATCGGCGTGATAAGTATACGCAGGTGCGCTGGGGCAAACGGGCGTTTGAGGCCACGTTTCACAGGCAGGCCCGTGGCATGTGGCTGGCCGAGACCGCCGTCGACGCCGAGACCATGGAGGTCTTGGCCGACGAGGGCATCGACTTCACCATCTTGTCGCCGTTTCAGGCGAGCCGCTTCCGGGTGGATGGTGGTGATGGCCAGCCGACGGAATGGCAGGACTGTGGCCATGGCACCATCCCCACGGGCCGTGCCTATCGATACACCACCAAAAGTGGTAAAGTTGTCCATGTTTTCTTTTATGATGGAACCATCGCCAAGGGCATCGCCTTCGAGCGCTTGCTCGGTGATGCCTCCCACCTGATCGACGCCATCCGCCGGGCCCACGCCCGGCGACCATCGCCCCACGACGAGCCCTGGCTGGTGCACACCGCCACTGACGGCGAAAGCTACGGCCACCATTTTCGCTTTGGCGACATGGCCCTCGCCGCCGCCCACGCCCGCCTCGAGGCCCAGGACGACGTCGAAATCGTCAACTACGCCACGTTTCTCGACCGCTTCGGCGCCCGCGGCGACGTCGAACTGCATCCCGTCAGCGCCTGGTCCTGTTCTCACGGCGTGGGTCGCTGGGAGCGTGATTGCGGCTGCCGCATGAATCCCGATCCCCAATGGAACCAGCGCTGGCGCACGGGGCTGCGAAACGCCCTCAATGGTCTGCGGGACGGATTGGTGACGCTGTTTGAGCGGGGGGCCACGCCCCTGCTGACAGACCCCTGGGCGGCCCGCGACGATTTCATCGACGTCGTCCTCGGTGGTGGTCTCGACGTCGCCGTCACCGACGCCTTCCTGCGCTGGCACGCCGGCCGCGTGCTGCCCGACAGCGAACGTGAGCGGGCGTTGACGCTGCTGGAGATGCAGCGCTGCGCCCTGCTGATGTTCACGTCGTGTGGCTGGTTCTTCGACGACATCGGCGGGCCCGAAGGGGTCATCTTGTTGCGCTACGCGGCCCGCGCCCTGTCCCTGGCGGCCCACGTCGACGACGAAGAAGCGCTGCGCCTCGAGGTCGAGTTCATGGCGGCCCTGACCCACGCCGAGAGCAATGTGCGCCGGCCCGACGGCCGCCTCCGCACCGGGCGCGACATCTACGTCGAGGACGCCCGGGCTGCCGCCATCGGCGCCGACCGGGTGGCGGTGTCGTTGGCCCTGACCTTCGCCATGGGCAGCCCGTCGCCCCACCGGGTGGCCGCCTGGCATGTCACCGAACACGAAGAGACCGCCATCGACACCGCCTCTGTTCCCTGCGTGGTGGGGCGGGTGGCCCTGGTGGACCAACGGGTGGACCGGACCGAGCGCTTGGCCTTCGCCGTCGTCGGCTTTGGTGGCCTCGATTGGCGCGGTGTGCTTGTCGATGATGACCGGCTGCCCCATCTGCAGGAGCGCCTGCGCAGCGCCGAAGACACCTCGACGCTGGCCCGGGTGCTGGACGCCGAACTGGTCAACGGCGGCCGCAGCTTCACCCTCAAAGACGCCCCCGCCGACGTCCGTGACGACGTCGCCCGTCGCGCCCTCGCCCGGCGCACCGACGTCACCGACGCCGTCCTCGCCGAACTGCTGTTGCCCGAACGGAGCCTCCTGCGTGGCGTCGTCGCCATGGGCGGCACCCTGCCAACGCCGGTGCGGGGCTTGTTGGCCCACGCCTTGAGCCGACGCGCCAAGGACCTCGTCGACGAGTTGCTGGAGACCGAGGGGAGTGCGGTCCCCCTGCTGCGGTCCCTGCGCACGGTCGTCGACGACGCGGGTGGCTTCGGCGTGGTCCTCGATCTCGACGACACCGTGCGCGCCACCGAGCAGGCCACGGTGTCGGTGCTCATGCGCGTGCTCGGCGAAGCGTCGGGCACCGAGGCTGAAGACGTCGAGGTCGAGCGGGCCCGGCGTCTGCTCTCGGTGATGCAGTTGTTGGCGGGAGAGCGCCCGTTGTTGCGGCTGCTCAAGAGCGCGTCGGCGTTGTCGAACACGGCGGCCACCGATGCCCGCTTCGTCCCCGCCGCCACGGTGTTGGTGCCGATGTTGAACGCCGTCTGTCGCAGCCGCTTTCCGTTGCCCCGCAGCGACGGCAGCGCGCCGTGATGTGACGGGCTCGCGGCGCGCTGTGGCGCCGCCCGGCCTTGGATGAGAACAGTGATTCTGATGTCTGATGGCCGTCAAATAGTTGAATAATCATGACTATTCTGGCCCGAAGGACCCGAATTTGGTCTGACCATTCAGTGAACGGCTCCCGTGAAGCGGCCGAGAAACGCCAAGCACGGGGGTGTCGTCGTCCAGCTGAGAAGGTGGGCGAGAGCGTGGCCGACACCGCGCTGCTTGCTCCATCAGGCGCTGCGGCTGCCGCGGCTGGCGCTCTGTCCCGGCAGACCGGCCTGACCGCGCAGGTTCGCCCGATAGGCGTCCTTGAGGGCCGGGTCGGCGAGGACGGCTTCGGCGTCGGCGGCGACGTCGAGGATTTCCCGCAGCCCCGGGCGCAGATCGGCGAAGGCGGCGTCGGCGTAGCGGGCGGGATCGAAGCGCTCGCGCACCCGCACGGCGGCGCGGTGGACCTCGAAGGGCGTCGCCGTCGCGTCGCAGCCGAGGAAGCTGAAGTAGTCGCCGTGACGGGCCAGGGCGAGCTTGTCGACGACACGGGCCCGGTCGATGGCCACGGCGCGCTCCCGGCGAACAATGACGTCGTCGGCCGAGCGCGGCAGGCCCCGGGCCAACACCCGCAGGGCACCGGCGGCCACGCCAATGAGCGCCGCTCGCAACACCACGTGACCATGGAGCCCGGCGCCGAGGACGACGTCGTCCAATGAGCGGGTGCCGTCGAAGCGCTCGATGGCCAGGCGCTCTTCCGACGACAGCGGCGGCAACGAGCGGGTGGTGTCGCCGGGACCAAGCAGGGTGGCGGGACCACCGAGGACGGACCACAGGCGGCTCTCGTCGTATTTGCGGCGAACGCCCTCGGCGATGACGGCGTCAAACGTATGTTCGAGGCGCACGCGGTCGGCGGCGTGGGCGCGGGTCTCGCTGTAGCTGAAGGTGCCGTCGGACCATTCCAGGCAGCGCAGCAGTTGCTCGGTCAGCACGCCCCGCACCGCCGAGAACAGCTCGTCGAGCTTGATGACGCCGTCGTCCACCAATCGGCTGCACAGCCGGCGCGCCGACAAGGCTTCGCCCACCCGCAGCTCGCTGTGGATGGCGGCCGTGATGAGGCCGCCCTTCAAGAGCTGCTCCTCGGGACGATCCGCCGTCAACGACGACGTCAACGACACCGGCTCGCCGTCCTCGAGGTGGATGGTGCGGGTGCGCTCGTCGTTGGCGCGGATCTCGATGGCGCCCGTGACCCGTTGGGACCACGCCGCCAACAACAACGCCGGCAGCTCACCGTCGTCGAAGCGCCCCGCCGGCGGCTCCAGCGCGCAAAACGCCAGCAGGGGCGGCGGCTCGTGCTCGATGAGGGCGACGTCGACGAGGGGCCCGCCCTGGGGATGCCTTCGCCTTCGCCGTCAGCGCGGGGCACGGCCCCGACGTCGACACCAAGCAGTTGGGTGCCCCGGGGGACGGCGTCAAAGCGACCGCCGACAAACGACAGGCGGGCCCGGGCCCGGGCATCCTCGAGGGATGCGCGGGCGGCTTCTTCCTCGGCGCGCAGCCGGGCCAGGCGCTCAGCGTCGACGCGGGCGGCCTCTTGCAGGCGCACCTGCTCCTCGGCCATGACGGCGAGGCGGGCGGCAGCGGCGGCTTCGCGCTCCCGCAGGGTGGCTTCCATGGCGGCGGTGTCGTCGGCGAGACGGGCCCGCTCGGTAGCGGCCTGGTCGGCGAGGCGACGGAGGTGCTCTTCCTGGGCCGTCAGCTGGGCGAGGCGCTTGGCTTCTTCGGCGGCGGCGGCGGATTCCTGCTCACGTCGCTGGGCTTCCAGGGCCCCCAGGCGGGCTTCTTCGTCGGCGACGGCGCGGGCGAGCTCCTGCTGCCGGGCTTCGTGGGCGACGACGGCGGCGCGGTGTTGGGCTTCGGCATCGCTCAGGGCCTGTTGAGCGAGGAGCTCGCGCTGGGCCCGGTCCACCTGCAGGCGGGCCAGGTCTTCTTCGGCGCGCACGCGAGCGGCTTCAAGCTCGGCCACCGTGGCCCGGGCCTGGTTCTCCTCGTCGACGCTGCGGGCGGCCAGGGCCGCCAGGGCCTCTTCGAGGGTCATGCGCTCACTGGCCAGCCGGGCGAGCTCGTCGTCGGCGCGGCGGCGGCGCTCGGCCTCTTCTTCGGCAAGGCGCGCGATGTCGGTCTGGCGAGCGTCCCGTTCGCCCTCCAGGGCCGCCAGGCGGGCCCGCTCCGCCTCGAGCTGTTGCTGATGGAGGGTTTCGGCGCGGGCGACGGCGGCTTCGGCGTCGGCGCTCCGGCTGGCGAGCTCGCGCAGGCGGGCTTCTTCGTCGGCGGCGCGGGCGTTGCTGGCGTCGACGGCGGCCTGCACCTCGGCGTTCAACGCTTCGCGGCGGGCTTCGAGTTCCGCGAGGCGGGCCTCTTCCTGCTGACGTCGTTGTTCGCGGGCCCGGCTGGCTTCGTCGTCGTCGGCGACGGCGGCCGCACGGCGGCCGGCGAGGATTTCGAGTTCGGCGGCTTCTTCGGCGAGACGGGCCTGACGGGCCTCGTCGATGGCGTGGACCTCGGCCTCCAGGGCCGTGCGTCGACCACCGAGAATCTCCAACTCGGCGGCCTGCTCCTGCTGACGACGGGCGACGTCCGCCTCGAGGCGCTGCTGCTCGGCCTCGACGGCCGTACGCTTGGCGGCCAGCCGCTTCAGGGCGGCCTCGGCGTCCATGGTGCGTTGCTGTTGCTCCAGCTGCAGACTTGCCAGGGCCTGTTCGGTGCGGGTGCGCTCGGCGACGAGGGCCTGCAGCCGGGCTTCTTCGTCGTCGACGCGCCGCTGCTGGGCTTCTTGCAGCTCGCCGAGGGCGGCCTCGGTGCTCTCCCGCTTGGCCGCCAGGGCCGCCAGGCGCGCTTCTTCGTCGGCGATGCGCCGGCGACGTTCGGCGTTGAGGGATGCGAGGGCTTCCTCCGTCGAGCGGCGCTCGTCGGCAATCTCCGCCAGTCGCGCGGATTCGTCGTCGTCGACGATCCGTTCGGTCTCGCTGAGGGCCTGCAGGGCGGCCTCGGCCTCGGCGCGCTCGCTGGCGAGCTGGGCCAGGCGCTCCTCCTCGTCAGCCAGGCGCCGGGCGTGCTCGGCCCGCATGGCCTCGAGGGCGGCTTCGGAGATGGCCCGCTGCTCAGCGAGGTTCTCGAGGCGGCGCTGTTCGTCGGCCAGCCGACGCTGCCGCTCGTCGACGAGGGCCTGCAGTTCGGCCTCGGCGGCGGCCTTGACCTCGGCGAGGGCATGGAGGTTCGCCTCGCCATCGACCTCGTCGGCCCGGCGGGCGGTGTCGAGTTCGGCGATGGCCTGCTCTTCGCGGGCCCGCTCCTCGGCGAGGGCCGCGATGCGCGCCTCTTGCTCGGCGATGTGGGCGGCCCGCTCGGCGGCGACGGCCAGCAACTGGGCCTCGGCCTCTGCCCGACGACGACGGGCATCTTGCAGCGCGGCTTCTTCTTCGGCGTGGGCGGCCCTGACGACGGCCTCGAGCTGCTCGGCTTCGTGGGCCACCAGGGCCCGCTGAGCGGCGAGGATGTCGTCCTCGACGTGCCCACCGTCGTCGTCGCTGCCAGAGACCCTGACAGCGTCGTTGTCGGCGGGGGCGGCGGTGGCGGCCTCGGCCAGCCGTTGCAGGGCCTCGGGCAGGGCCGTCAGCGCGGTGGGGGCGGTGTCGTGCTCGACGTCAGCGGGGACGGGGGCCGCCATCGGGGCCGCCATCGGGGCCTGGGCGCGAGCGGTGACGGCGGTGCGCCTCGTCATGGGCGACGTCGTATCGGCGAAGTCCGTCGAGAATTCGTCCGACGCCGGTGGCCGCTCCAGCCCTCCCGGTGGGGTGTCGCCGAGGTCATGCCCGGGATCGGGGCGGTCGCCGAGGTCGTGGCCGACGTCGCCATCTCCACCGAAGCTGCGGCCAAACGGATCGCTGGCACCAAAGTGGTTGCCATCATCGTCGTCGTCGTCGTCGTCACCCAGCAGGTCGCCGGGCAGGGCGGCGGGAGGCACGATGACCCGGGCGGGCTCGGGGGTCCGCTCGAGGATGTCGTGCTCGTCGATGGTGACGAGGAGCCCCTGGGGCAGATTGGGCACGGGCGCGCCGACGTAGGCGGCAATCTTGGCCGTCACCCGCGAGGCCTCGACGGGGAGCTGAAAGAAGCCGTCGCCGCCCGCGATGAGGGCGTCGGTGGTGGAGCGAACAGACTCGGCGCCGGTGCCGATGAACAAAATCGGAATGCTCGCCGCCGCGGGAGCATCGCGCAGGCGGTTGCAGACGTCGGCCGCGTCCTCGTCAATGGTCAGCAAATCGATGATGGCGCCGGCGGGGGGCGGCCGGTCACCGCGAAACGCCGCCGCCGCCACGAGGGCGTCGCGGGCGACGATGACCGTGATGCCAGCGGCAGAAAACGCCTGGGACAACGGGTCCAGAAAGGCTGGTCGCCCCGACACGAGCAGCACCGAGGCCCCACTGCCCTGCGCGTTCCCGCTCACGCTGCACCCATCGACGGAGGTTTGGCTCTTCCGCCACCGCGGCTTGGAAGTGCCTGATTTCACGAATGAATCTGACAGGGCCTGTTCTAGCACCCCCAGCGCGCCACGTCCAAGAACCGACCTACCTCAGGGTCGGTGCCGCGGAGCCGTGTGTTGTCGACGGTGTCGACAAGTTCTGATGCTTCTTTGGCTGGCGCCAAAGAACACGGCCACATCCCCCAGCCCCAGGGGCGCGGTCGGAAGGGGTCCGCGTCGGCGGATGTGTCGGCCGCTCTGGGGAAGGGGGCCGGAGTGAATGCGTTGCGTGGGCCGGTGGGAGGCACCATGAGCCGGCGATGGACATCCGCCTGGAAGGCGTCGCCAAGCGTTACGGCGACACCGACGTCGTCGCCGACCTCGACCTCCGCTTGCCGTCGGGGCGGGTGGTGGCCCTGCTTGGTCCTTCGGGCTGCGGCAAGACCACCACCCTGCGCATGATTGCCGGCCTGGAGCGCCTGAGCCGAGGCCGCCTGTGGCTCGGCGACACCCTGGTCGACGACGCCGCCGCCACCTTCGTGCCCCCCGAGGGCCGCGGCCTCGGCATGGTGTTTCAGAGTTACGCCCTGTGGCCCCACAAATCCGTCGTCGACAACGTCGCCTATCCCCTGTCGTTGCGCGGCATCGGCGGCACCCAGCGCCGCGACAAAGCCATGGCCGGCCTCGAGCGCGTCCGCCTGGCCCACCTCGCCGAGCGCATGCCCCACCAACTCTCCGGCGGCCAACAACAGCGGGTGGCCGTCGCCCGCGCCGTGGTCGGCGACGGCGTCCATTCGCCCCCGATATTGTTGCTCGATGAGCCATTGGCGAATCTCGACGCGAAACTCCGCGAAGAAATGCGCGGCGAATTGTCAGCCCTCGCCCGCACCAGCGGCGCCACCGTCGTGGCCGTCACCCACGACCAACAAGAAGCATTTGCCATCGCCGACGACGTCGTGGTGCTGAATCAAGGCCGCCTCGCCCAACAAGGCAGCCCCGAGGATATCTATTTGCGGCCGAGCACGCCGTTTGTCGGCGCCTTCGGCGGCCCCATGTATTTCGTGCCGGCCACCCTCGATGTCGACGCCGTGCATGTCGGCAATACCCGCGTGCTGCGCCGCGATGTGCAGATTGGCGACAGCATCGCCAATGGTCCCATTTCCCTCGGCGTCCGCCCCGAATGGCTGCGGCGGGATATCGCCGACGGCATCGACGTGGTCGTCGAACAGCGGCTGTTTCTCGGCCGCGAGCACGAGCTGCGATTGATGGTAACGTCGACGAAGACGCCGCTGCTGCTCCGCTGGCCATCGCTGACCCCGCCCCCCGCCATCGGCGACCATTTCCAGGTGGTGCCCACGCGGGCCGTGGCGTTTCCGGTCTGAATTGGCGACGTTGATGGGGCCGCGCCTGGTGGGCCGCGTTCACGGCCATCCCCGGTCGGGGCTCGTATGCCAGTCAGGTGACAGCCGGGTGCCGACCGAGCGACGGTGGCCATGGAACAAGAAATCGCTTGAGTCGCGGCGGCCCTTCGAGGTACTCGCGCCTCAGCTGGGGGTCCATCATGCCGCTTCGTCGTCCGCTCGTCATCGCACTCATCGCTGTCCTGTCTGCGTGCCCCACGACGCCGCCCACGTCTGGGGAAGGCGAGGGAGAGGGCGAAGGCGAAGGTGAAGGTGAAGGCGAAGGTGAAGGCGAAGGCGAAGGCGAGGGTGAGGGTGAGGGTGAAGGCGAAGGCGAGGGTGAAGGCGAGGGTGAAGGCGAGGGTGAGGGTGAAGGCGAGGGCGAGCCTGTCTTGGTGATCTGTCCCGAGTCGGGCAGCCACAACGGCGGCGATGGTGTCTGCGTCCCAGCCGGCACCTGCAGCGTAGATTTCTTGGTGCAGCCTGACGGGAGCTGCAGCCCGTGGCGTCGGTCGGCATTTCCGCTTCCGACGGCAGCGTCCGTTGACAGCAGAGCGGCCACTGCCGGTGACTGCATTTGGGTCGTCGGCAGGTTCAGGCCCGGGCTCTGGATCGGCCGGGTTCAAGACTCCGACGTTGAGTTTATTGGCGTCGACGAGATTGATGATTTCGACACCGCGCTCCTCGTCTCGGGTGGCCGACTCTACATGGCAGGCGCCTTCTTCTTCGATGAAGCAAGCGCCCCTGCGGCAACCCGCGTTCGCTCCTTCGCCATTGGCGAGAGTTGTTCGCTGACCGATGCTCGGGAAGAACAGCCTTTGACGATGGCCCGTGCTGCCCCTGCCATGTTCGAAGACAGTGGAAGAATCTACGTCGTCAGTGGTGCGGCGTTCGCGGGCAGTTCTACGATTGAACACACAGAAATCGGCCTGGCAGGGGCCCTGACCCTGCCCTTTATTGTTGAGGGTGCTCTCCCAGCAGAGCGGTATCAAGGCACCGTCCTCAAGCAAGACCGAGCCGTCTGGTTGATTGGTGGGCAGTTCCCCGGCGAGGAGGATTTCGTGCGGGCCTCATTGGACTCCAACCTGGAGGAATGGGTCACCGAAGCCGCTGTTGCCCCTCCAAGGGGCTCCTGCAATTCCGATGGTCGGCTCCGCGCCGTGTGCGTTGGAGCGACGAACAAGACCGTACATGTTGTCGAGATATCTGGCGGCGAAGTCCATACGCTTCAGGTTCGCGGGCCGGTCGGCCAGCTTTTCGAAGCGGTGCCGTTGATCGTCAACGGCGTCGTTGTGCTGATGGGCGGCCAAGACAACTCAAGTGGCGAGCGCGACGTTCACGTGGCGACGTACGATGTTCTCAAGCGGTCGGTGGTGGGGGAATGACAATGCGATATGCGTGGCTCCTTCTAATTTGCCTCAGTGGTCTTCTGGCCTGTGATGGCGGGGGAGGGGTGCTTGCCGTCGAGCCAACGACCCTTCAGCAAGCCGAACTCGTTGGTGGGGCCTCGGTCTGCGGCAACGCACGGAAGGAAAACGGCGAGGCTTGCGACGATGGCAACGTCCAAAACGGAGACGGTTGCTCCGCCCTTTGCGTGCTGGAGCCGGGCAGCAACTGTATCGTCCCGCCGAACCAAAGGACCGTATGCGAACCGTGTGGCAACGGTTTGACTCTGTTTTCGGAGCAGTGCGACGACGGCAACGTGACTGCCAACGACGGCTGCTCGGGGACATGCGCCGTGGAAGCAGGGTGGGTCTGTCTCGGCAGTCCATCGACGTGCCATCGACCCGTCTGCGGAGACGGCGTCGCCGAAGGCGGCGAGGGCTGCGATGCGGGCGCTCAGAACTCCGACATCTTCCCCGATCGGTGCCGCACGAATTGCACGCTCCCCCGTTGCGGTGACGGCGTCGAAGACCTGACCGAGGTCTGCGATTGGGGCCCCGATAACGGAACGAGCAATGGCTGCCTGGCGAACTGCGCCGGCTATGCCGACTACCAGTTCAGCAACGGGGCCGATATCGCCCTGACCCCGATTCCCAGCGACGTGGCCATTCTCGCGTCAGTGACCGACGCGGAGTTGCAGTGCATTCACACCGACCCGATCGACTTCGAGGCGTATGAAGCCCGTTCGGTCGCTGTTCACAGCTACGACATGGTCGTGGGCGCGGTGGTGGTGCTGGCGGTGGATACTCTCGTCGACGATCCCGTCATCTTGTTCGACAACGGCGAACACTCCGATGGCCGCACCCTCGTTCACGAGCGGGCCCCGTTTGTCGACGTGGCGCCAGGCCGGTATTTCCTGCCAGCGGGTTCCACCGTGGCGACGGGACTCCACGGCGGATCGTTCTCTCCGGTGTCGTGTCCGTGCAGCACGGGCGGTTCACAGAGCATGGTTGGATGCGAAATCCTGGCGCCAGGGCGCAATCCCGACCCATGCGGCAATCCCTATTCCTCGCCGACCGAAGACCGAATTGTCGGCAGTCACGAGTTCTGCCCCGCCCAATCGGCCCTGCGCGTCGACTTCGGCTTTGGGCCAGGCCTGAGCGGTGGCTGCCGATCGAGCTGTCTCGTTGAAGGCTCCTTGATGGCGAGCTGCGACCCGGAAGGCGTCGTTGGCATTGACCACTCGGTGCCCGATGGGCGTTCCGATTGCGCCGTCCGCACTCCCCAGGTCGATACACTGTGCCAGGCCGTGTCGGGAGGCGCCCTCGCGGGCTGCCCAGGCATGTGCGAGGGCAGGGCGACGGAAATCTGTGGGAGCCTCGTGCCGAGCGACGGCGCTGACCTCCCCGATTGGTCCTGCGGCGTCATGACCAACTCCATTGCGATTGCCGGCCCCGAGTCAGGTTGTTTTGGCGAGCTGCCGCCGAGCATTGACGATGTGGAGCGCGAACTGGCAGGAGGCCAGCTGACGTTGCGGGTGAGTTGGGCAACCTGCCTGGCCTATCCGCAGGCGGCAGGCTGTCAGGGCCGGCGGGTGCCTCCCGGGGCCAGTGACGGGCCGTTTGGCACCTTGGTGGACGGCACCGAGGTCACCCTCCGCGCCTGCGAGGACCGGCCTGGGGGCATGTGCGCCATTTGCTCAATGGAAGGGATTGGCAAAGGCTGCCTGCCCGTCGTGAACTTCCATTTTGGCGACGACACCAATGCGGCGCCCGTCGCCCCGGGCAGCATGCACGGCGAGAAGCTCGACACCGAGGGTCGGCAAGCGGCGTATGCCGAGTTCGCTCGGCGTATGGCAACCCGGATTGGCTCCCGGGCGAGCGACGCTGGCGCCAACCCTCCGGCGGTGCCGGAGCCGCCACCGACCGGCAAGACAGACCCGGTATCGTTGGCGAGCGGTGAGCTGCTGCTGTCGGCCCAGGACTTCGCATTTCCGTCCCGCGGGGTTCCCCTCGATTTCACCCGGTCGTACCGGTCTGGCGGTTCTCGATCCGGCGCGTTCGGGCCGGGGTGGACGCACGCCTATGAGGAGCGCATCGAGGTCATTGGCGACCCTGAGAACCGTCGCGGTGCCCCGCTGTATTGTACTGCAGCTCTCCCACTGATTCGTTGCTTGATCCATCACGATGGCCAGGGTGGCTCGCAGTTGTACATCCTGAATCCTGCTGAAGGGGAGTTGCCAATCTTCCTGCCTGCGCCCGGGGCGTTTGGCACCATCAGTGTCTTCGACCGGCGTTCGGGTTTCGTTGAGATCGGCGCGACGAGCCCAGCCATTCGGCTCCGCGAGCCCAACGGGGTGCTGCACACGTTTGACTGGATGAGCGGCGTGCTCCTCTCGGTGACGGATGAAAACGGCTTCGGCGTGACCCTTGATTATGACCTCTTGACCGGGATCGAAGTCGAAGCGGAAGGCGCCGCCTACGATTCCATGCCGCCTGATTTCCGTCGCCGCAGCCACAGCATCGCGGGGAGTTCTGCCCATCGGGATCGCATGACGCGCCTGAACGCGCTCAAGCTGGTGGGTGTGGATCTGATCGTGCGCAGAATTTCGACCTGATAGGCTTCGTCAAAGCGGCATGACTCCTCCCAAAGACCCCACCTTTCAGGCCGCTGTCGATGACATCCTTGCGTTGCGGGAT
>Ga0247834_1000106_pt1 | contig 145170 bp, 115 predicted proteins | sample LaCruzMarch2015__8_FD_187118 | JGI IMG/M metagenome (GOLD analysis project Ga0247834, IMG submission 187118) | Freshwater microbial communities from meromictic Lake La Cruz, Castile-La Mancha, Spain - LaCruzMarch2015_12m | ecosystem: Environmental > Aquatic > Freshwater > Lake | place: Spain...
CGCCGGAGCCGCAGCCTTCGCCGGAGCCGCAGCCTTCGCCGGAGCCGCAGCCTTCGCCGGAGCCGCAGCCTTCGTCACAGGCGCCGCCTTCGCCGGCGCCGCTGCCGCCGCCTTCGCGGCAGCCTTCATGCTGCCATCGGCCTGCCCGGGGGCGGCAACCTCAGCGTGGATGTGGGCGCCGTCGAGGGTGGTCGTGCGGTCTTTGCCGGCGAGGTACTTCTTGCGCTGTTCCTCTTCGAGCATCGGGCGCACCAGGCGCTCGTCGTCGAGGAACTTGGAACGCAGCACGTTGGGCGTGCGCTCGCGGCGGTCCATGGGGCTGTCGAAGTCGGCGTCGGAGTGCCGAAAGATGGGCTCCTTGCCGAGGGGCCACAGGAACGACGCCGCCGGCCGCTCCGACAACGGCGCCGGCAGGGCCCGCTCGACGACGCGGACATCGCGGGCGCCGGCAACCTTGGCGAGTTCCGAGGCATAGCCTTCGGCAGCCAGGCGCAGGGCGTTGAGCCGGTTGTTGTAGGGCTCGAAGATGTGGAACTCGAGGGTGATGGTGTCACCGTCGCGGAACTGCCACAGGCCGATGGCCCGACCTTCCTCGACGATGATCGAGGTGGTGTTGCCCTGGGAGTCGTAGACCCAGGGCGCAAAGCGCGGCTCGACGACGCGGGTCCGGTCGCGCCAGCCAAGGGGATAGGCGTCCCACAGGGGCAAGAACAGGATCCGATCGGGGTTGCCGCTGCCGCCCTTGCGGGTGCTCTCGGCGGTCTCGCGCATGGTGACGAGGCCTTCGCCAAGACCGTCGACGGAGAAGCGCACGACCTCGCGGCCCAGCAGCTCCAGGATGTGACGGACTTCAGTGGCGGCGACCCCCGTCCACCACACGATGTCCTCGAGGCGAGCGGGACCGTAGGCGCGCAGGTAGCGGCGCACGAGCTCGACCCGGGCCTGATCGATGCCTTCGAGGGTGAGCTCGATGCCTTCAAGCCAGTGGGTCGTCAGGGCGTAGTTGAACTGGTTGCCCTTCCAGCCCTTGGACGTGGTGCGGACCATGACGCCGAGGTCACAGATTTTGCGCAGCAGCAGCCGTTCGACGTCGGCGCCGGGGCGGCGCTCCTTGCCCGGGTAGAGCACGTCGAGGACCTGGTTCTCGGTCTTTTGCAGGGTGAAGTTGGCCGTGCGGAGCCGGTCGGCCAGCCGGGTCAACTCGGCCTCGTCGATGCCCTCGCTGCGCAACCGGGACATGCCCGTGGAGCTGAGGGTGTCGTGCAGGGCCCGGAAGTAGACGGGGTAGTCCTCGGACGGAATCAGGAACAACGAGCCGCGAAAGGCCGTGGCCCGCACCAGGGACCGATCGTTGATCAAGGCTTCGTCGACGTCGCCCAGGGTCAGACCGGGCCGGCGCGCCAGCAGCGACAGGTAGGCGATGGGGTTTGGGCCGTAGCAGCCGGGCCGCTTGTGGATGGCCTCAACGAGGGTCTCCCCGTCGCCAAACGTGTTGAGAGACATGTGGTGGTAGCGCTGCAGGACGCGAAGCGGCGTCGACTCACTGGATCCCTTGCCCGCCATGACCACCACCTCAAAAGCCCCGTCTCGGCAGGGCTGTCCATGCTGGCGATACGACGCCAGTGGCGGCGCTCCTACCCGGTCTCCTGCCCGCTGCATAGGCGGGACTCGGGGCTCCGCCTTTCCGGCATCAGTCTTGAATGGTGGGAGGCGCCCCTGGACCGGCACACGTCGGTCACACGGTCCCTGCTGTTCTGGTGTTCCCGTTTCGTGCCGAGTCGAGGCCTGCCATGCAAGCTCCTGCCGAGTCCCTGATGACCATCGAGAGCCCCGAGCCCCTCTCCCGCCTGGCCCGCCTCGTCGCCCTCGACGACAGGTTGTTGCGTCGCCTCGTCCGGTCCCGCCGCAGCGGGGCCACCTTTGGCCTGCGGGTGTTGTGCCGCCTGTACGACCCGGACATGGTCGTCCTCGGGGTGGCCATTGCCCTGTTTTCGCCAGCCCTCGTCGACATCGCCAACCGCGCCGCCCTCGCCCTCATCGTCACCTCGGTGCTGGTCGTCATCGTCAAGCGCGCCGTGCGCCGCAAGCGCCCGGCCCTTGACATCCAGGTCAGCGTTCCGCCCGACCGCTTCTCGTTCCCATCCGGCCACACCGCCGCCGCCTTCGCGGTGGCCGTCGCCATGTCTGGCACCATGCCCCTGCTGGTGCCGCCGCTGCTCACGCTGGCCATCGTCGTCGGCTACGGCCGGATGTACCTGGGCGTCCACTATCCCCTGGACGTGGGTGCCGGCGCCGCGGTTGGCCTGGTGACGGGCTCGCTGGTCGCGCTCTGGTAGCGCGCCCGGCACGCACCCGACCCGTCGAAACCCACATTCACCTACATACTGTTTTCAGTGTCGGCGGCCGCACACCGCTGCCACACGGCCACACGGTATCCACCGGTCGCGTTCTTGCCCGGCGGCGGTGGGCTGCCACCACCTGTGAGCATATTTCTGCTATGTCGCTGCTGCGCAACACGCCGACGGTCGGTCGGTGAGGCACCTGGAGAAGACCATGGCCAAGTCCGTCTACGAACTCTTTTCGAACACTGCCAACGCCCGCAAGGACAAGACCGCCGCCCAAATCAAGGTGGGTGGGACCTGGAAGGACGTGACCTGGGGTGAGATGGCGACGACGGCCAAGCAGGTCGCGGCCGGCCTCGCCAAGCACGGCGTCAAGCCCAAAGAGATGGTGACCATCGTCTCCAACACCCGCCTGGAATGGATCACGGCGGACCTCGGCATCCAGGCCACCGGCGCCACGACGGTGCCCATCTACCAGTCGTCCACCCCCGACGACACCGCCTACATCCTCAACGATGCCAAAGTCGTCGCCATCATCGCCGAAGACGCCAGCCAGCTCCGCAAGCTGCGCGGCATCAAGGCCGACATCCCGACCGTGAAGCTCGTCATCGCCATGACGGGCGACGTCGAAGCCGGCGGCTGGGAGATGACCTGGGCCGACCTCCTCAAAGACGGTGCCGAGTACCTGAAGGACCACGAAGCCGAGATCGTCGCCCGTTCGTCTGGCGTCGTTCCCAGCGACCTGCTGACCCTCATCTACACGTCGGGCACCACCGGCCGCCCCAAGGGCGCCATGCTGGCCCACGACGCCATGATCTACGAGGCTGAGGCCATCCGGAAGGTGAACCTCATCACCCCCGACGACATCCAGTACATGTTCCTCCCCATGGCCCACGTCTTCGCCAAGGTGCTGGAGTGCATCTGGTTCGCCGAAGGCCACGTCATGGCGTTTTGGACCTGTGACATGAAGAAAATCGTCGACGAACTCAGCGAGGTGCGCCCCACCATGATGTGCTCGGTGCCGCGCATCTTTGAGAAGGTCCACGCCAAGGTCTCCTCCGACGTCGCCGCCACCCCCGGCATCCCCGGCAAGATCGCCCAGTGGGGCCTGCTGCAGGGCGAGAAGGCCGCCAAGATCGAGATGTCCGGCGGCAAGCCCGGCGGCCTGGCCTGGACCCTGGCCCAGAAGCTGGTGTTCTCGAAGCTGCAGGCCAAGCTGGCGGCCCGCTTCGGCGGTCGGCTGCGCTTCTTCGTCTCCGGCGGCGCGCCCCTGGGCAAAGACGTGGCCTACTTCTTCAAGTACGCGGGCGTCACCATTTGTGAGGGCTTCGGTCTGACCGAGACGTCGGCGGCGTCGGCCGTGAACCTGCCGAATTCCGTGCGCATCGGCACCGTCGGTCGCGCCCTGCCCGGCACCGAATTCAAGGTGGCCAGCGATGGCGAGCTGCTCATCCGTGGCCGCGGCGTCATGAAGGGCTACTGGAACCGGGAAGACGCGACCAAGGAGGCCATCGACACCGACGGCTGGTTCCACACCGGCGACATCGGCGTCATCGACAGCGATGGCTACATCCGCATCACCGACCGCAAGAAGGACATCATCGTCACGGCCGGCGGCAAGAACGTCGCCCCACAGAATCTGGAGAACCAGATCAAGAGCAAGTCCGGCCTCATCAGCCAGGTCGTCGTCCACGGTGACAAGCGCAAATTCTTGAGCGCTCTCGTCACCCTCGACGAGGAGAATGTTCGCGCCTTCGGCAAGAGCAAGGGGCTTGGCGACGACTACAAGACCCTCACCCAGAAGCCCGAGGTTCTCGCCGAGGTCGACCACGTCTTCAAGGAGATGAACGGCATCCTGGCCTCGTACGAGAGCATCAAGAAGTGGAAGGTCCTCGACCACGACTTCAGCGTCGGCGACACCCCCGAGCAGAAGGGCAAGCCCGGCGCCGAAATGCTGACGCCGTCGCTCAAGGTGAAGCGCAAGGCCGTCAACGACCGCTACAAGGACATCTTCGAAGCCTTCTACGAAGGTGCCGGCGGCGCCGACTGAGCGTCGGTTTTGGTGACGTCATGGAAAGAGGCCGACAGCGTCGGCCTCTTTTCGTTCGGGGGTATGGCCCCGAGGTCGATGCAACCCACAGACTTGGCGCCTCGCCAACGTCTGTGAAGAATCATTCCTGTTCAGGTCCGAAGAACCCGAAGAGCCCGAACAAAAAAACACGGCGAGAACCGACCTGGGGGAAGAGAGGGGGGAAATCTCCTCCAGGTGGTCCGTCGCCGCGGTGGGGTTCCCCACAACACTTGGTGAAGCATTGGCCGTGCCATGTGCGGACGCCGCTCCCTGCTGCCCCGGGCGCTGTCGTCCGTCCGGTCTTCGACTGTCCGCGTCCGCCACACTGTCCGCCGTCCGGACACACGAACCACCGGCAGGTGTCGTCGTCAGCTTCTCACGACGCTGTTGGCTCGGGGCTCACGATTGGGCGACGGCCCGGGCACCCGGGCGCTGCACGGGCGGTGCGGTTGCCCAGGGCGCTGCAGGCGGTTGACGAGGCAAACGTGCTGACGTCCCGTGGGCCATGCGCGTTGTTGCCCCATCCCTCGCCGTCGCTGCTGTTGCTTCCCTCTTGGGCGCCTGCCCCGGGCCCCCGGCGGAGAGCTGTGGCCAAAGCACCGTCCTGCCCACCGACGACGACGTGGCCGACGGCCGGGGCTCCGCCACCCGTTCCGACGGCGTCGCCTTTGACGAGGCCGGCTCCTGGAATCCGACGACGCTGTCGGTGACGGTGGGGACCCTCGACATGACCGTCCCCAATGACGAGACCGGCGACCTGGTGGCGGACCTCATCGCGGCGGCGGCATTTCCGATCTGCATCCCCATCGGGGCCCGTTCGGAGCAGTCCGGCAGCGCCAACCTCGTCGACGGTGGCTTCGTCAGCGACGCGACCCACACGGGTGGCGTGGCCATTCTCGGGCGGGATGGCGACACCTTGTTGGGTCGTTTCTCATTCGACCTGGCCACACCAGGCGGCACCGAACTGACGTTCAGTGACGGCGCCTTTCGCCTCCCCCAACGCTGAGCAGCGTTGACCGGGCCTGAGGAGCGCTGACCAGCGCTGACCGTCAGCGGGGAGCGGGCACCTGGCCGAGGATTTCGTCGACCACCGCCAGGGCCCGCCGCCGGGTGGTGCTGACGGCGCCCCGCAGACCGAGGCGATGCCCGAGCACAGCACCCGCGGTCTTTTTGACGTCGTCAGGGGTCACGAACGTCCGGCCATCCATGAAGGCCATGGCGCGACACAGGCTTGCCCAGGCCAATGAGCCACGGGGCGAACAGGGCAGCTCGATGTCCGCATGGCGACGGGTCGCCGTCACGATGGCCAGCAGGTAGTCGGCGACCACCTCGTTCAAGGCGATGTCGGCGACGACGGCCTGGGCTGCCGCCAGTCGGGGAGCGTCCAGCAACGACGACAACGACGACAGCCCGCCCTCGCTGGTCCGGTTTTCGATCAGCAGGGCCCGCTCGTCGGCGAGGGGCGGATACCCCAGGGACAGGCACACCAGGAAGCGGTCGAGCTGGCTCTCGGGCAGCGGGTAGGCGCCGTGGTGCTCAACGGGGTTCTGGGTGGCGAGCACATGAAACGGCTGCGGCAGCTCCCAGGTGGTCTCGTCGACGGAGACGCTGCGGTCGGCCATGGCCTCCAGGAGGGCCGACTGGGTCTTGGGGCTCGCGCGGTTGATTTCGTCGGCGAGGACGATGTTGGTGAACAGCGGCCCCTTCTTGAACCGCAGCACCCCCTCTTTGGCGTCGAGAATCGGCACGCCGACGAGGTCCGAGGGCAGCAAATCCGCCGTGAACTGCACCCGACCAAAGCCAACCCCAAGGACCCTGGCGAGGGCCCGCGCCAGCGTCGTCTTGCCAACCCCCGGGACGTCCTCGAGCAACAGGTGCCCGCGGGCCAGGATGGTGGCCAGGCTGAGGCGCACGGCCTGGGGATTGCCCCGCACGACCTTGAGGACGGCGTTCTCGACGTCGAGAAAGAGCTGGTTGGAGGCGGTGCCGGCGTCGGCCATGGAGTCCCTTGTTTGCGCGAACCATTCGGCAGAACGGCACGCGACTAGAAAATGTAGCCGAGGGTCAGTGAATAGCGCAGGGGCAGCGTCGACGTCTGGTTGTCGAAGGGGGACCAGGCGACGTCGAAGGCGAGGGGGCCCACGGGGAGCACATAGCGAATGCCGGTCCCGAAGGCGACGGCGTAGCGGGTATCGCTGAAGAACCCACCGACGCCCACAGGGTCGAATGCGAAGTCGTCGCTCGAGAAACCGATGTCGGTGAAGATGGCGGGCTTCACGTCGCCCAGAAAGAGCTGCCGAACCAGCGTGAAGCGGAGTTCGACGTTGGCGACGGCGCCAAACAAGCCCGGCCGAACGCCCCGAATCTCGTTGCCTTCGTCGTCGAAGGACACCGAGAGGTCCTGGCCGTAGATGGTGCCCGGGGTTCCGACCTGGTTCTCCTCCACGCCGCGCACGCTGCGCTCGCCACCGACGCGCAACAGGTCGTTCTGCATGATGGCCCATTCGCAGCGTTCGGTGATTTCGTCGATAATGGGGCAGCTGTCGTAGGGGCTGACGACGCCGGCCCGGATGCGCAGATTGGTCGCCAGGGTGAGCCTGTCGTTCAAGAACGAGAAGTAGCTCCGGCCCTGGGCGCCGACGACGGCGTAGGGGATGAGCCCAAAGGGCACCCCCCGGACAAAGAGCTCGGCGCCGAAGCCGCTTTTGGGGTCAAAGGGGTTGTCGATGTTGGAGAAGGCGACGCGCGGCGTGAACGCGAACACGCTGGCGGGGTCGACGGCGGCGTCGCCGGCAAACAACGTCGTCAGCCCGTCGACGGTCTCCAGGGCCTGCAATGACAATGGCTCGATGTAGGGCCCCGCCACCTGCAGCCAGTCACCACGGGCTTCGACGGCGACGCCGACGGTCAGCTTGTCGTCGATGGCGGCCGCGATGTTGCTGGCCCGCCAATCAAGGGCCACCGAGGTGCTGGCGGCGAACAGCCGACGGCGCGGATCGGGCTGGTCCCAGGCTGCGGATGCTTTCTGGGCGGCCCCCGTCGACGGGGCCTGCAAGATTACGCCCGCGGGCTGGTCGTCGTAGGTCAACGCCAACGGCGTGTACGACAGGGAGAAGTCCGTCCCCAGCATCCGCGGCCAACGCAACTGGTTCCGCACCTGGGTGAAGCGGCCGATGAACAGGCCGAGGTCCAGCGAGGCGCTGCCATCAAACATGCTGCCCAGCAGATTGCGGTCGCGCCCTTCCAGCCGCAGCGAGAACAACTGCTGACTCGAAAAGCCAAGGGACAGGTCCAGTGACGACGTCGGTCGCTCCTCAACACTGATGCGCACATGGGCGGTGTCGTCATGGTCGTCGACGCCAATGAGTTCCACGTCGACCCGCGAGTACAGGGCGGTGCGCCGGAGGCGCGCGACGCCCTGGGCAATCTGATCGGGGTTCAGTCGACTGCCGGGCAGCGCGTCAATGAGCCCCATCTCCCGCAGCAGCACATCCCGCTGGGTGCGCAGATTGCCCTCGACGAAGATCTCGCCCAGCCGCAAGGGTTTGACGTTGTTGATGGCCGGGTTGGCCCGGGCCTCGCCAGCGGCGTCGAACGGGAAGACCGAGATGCGCACCAGGGGCCCCTGGTCGCCAAAGCCCAATTCAACGGCGACCTCGGCGTCGGGATAACCGCTGCCGGCGTAGATGGCCTCGACGCGGCGGGCGTCGGCCTCGAGCTCCCCGGGCAGCAGTGGCGAGCCCGCACAGGCCTTGCCCGTTGGCTTCTCGGTGTCGCGGAGGATCTTCTCGCCAGCGCTGCAGTGGACGATGGCGCGCAAGATCCGCGGTGTCAGCACCGGGTCGCCGCCAGCGACGACGACCTCCGAGAGCAGGAATCGGTCGCCTTCTTCGATGACGAAGACGACCTCGACCTCGCCGCTGCTGTCCTTGGCGGCATGGACGCTGACGTCTGCCTCGGCAAAACCCTGCAGGGCGTACCAGGTCCGCAGGCGCACCACGTCGTCGTCGAGGTCGCGGGCCGTGACGAACCCCGTGGCCGAAAACGTCCGCGGCCGGGCGGCCAGTTCAACGTTGTCGAGGATCATCTCGGTCGGCAGAGTCTTGTTGCCAACGAAGCGAACCGATCGCGTCGGCGTGATGATGCCCGGCGTGAGGTGGTAGTCGACGGCGACACTGCCGTCGTCGTACTCCTGATAGACGAGCCGGCTCGCCGGCGCTGGATACCCCCGCGTGTTGACGTATTCGAGGATCCGCTCCTCGGAGAGACGCGCTTCAGTGGCATCGACGGAGCCGGCCTCGTTGAAGGTCAGCCGCTCCAGCATGTCTGCTTCGACCAAAGTCGTATCGCTGGCCGTCGCGACGGGGTTGGAGAAGGTCAATTGCCAGGCCCGCGACGACGGTTCGCCAAACGTCTCCCGCAGCCAACGGGTGGTACCGCCGATGATGGGTTGGTCCTCGATGAGGCCCCGGCCTTCTTCGACATGGAAGCGGGTCACGATGTGGCGGCCCGCCACGACTTCGACGGTCAAATCCAGGCAGCGGGGTGGAATCGGCAGATGGGCCTTGGTGAGCTCCACGATCTGCGACCGATTGAGGGCGCACCCATCGGTGTCGTTGCTGGCTCGGGCATCGATGAACTTTGGCGTCACCCGCACCCTGCCCTCCGGGTAGCCAAGGGCCCGCAGCTCGGCGTCGAACTTTTCGATGGTGCTCTGCAGGCGCCGTTTGTTGAAGCAACTCTTGAGGTTGCCGATGAACACGCCGTCGATGAAGCCATCACTGGTCAGGCACATCGAGCTGAACGCATCGATCAAGCGATGCTGGGAGAACGGACCAAAGCTCTGGATGTTCACCCGGCGGACGCGCACGAACGAGCCACCGCGGACACGGACGTCGACGTCGACCTCACCACTGTCGTCGGGCTGCCCGACCTCCACGATGACCTGGGCGCCGTAGTAGCCCTCGCGCTCCAGGAAGTCCTCGATACGGGCCCGCTGCCGGGCGATGCGTCCCCGGCCAAGGGTGTCGTCGTCGTCGATGGGCTCACCGGGGCGCAGCAGGATTCGCTTCTTGAGTTCGTTCTCCAGGATGGCCAGCGGCAGCCCCGTGGCCACGCCGTCGATGTTGGTGACGTCGTTGGTCTCGAAGCGGACCCGCCGCAGCACGCGGGCCCGGCGAACCGAACAGCTCAAGACGACACGCTCAGCGTCGAGGGCCTCGCTTCGACACAGCGGTGCCCCATAGCGGCCGAGGAGGTCAAGGCGGCGAGAGACTTCCGCCACCAGGGCAGGCCCCGCAGCAGCGCCCATGACGTCCTTCAAGTAGGCCTCCAGGCGCTCCAACTCGCCCGGCTCGGGGTCGGCAAGGGCCAGCCGCAGCGAGACCACGCGCGGGCCGTTGCCCGCTGGCAAGACGGTGGCCGGCACCGCAGGCGGCACCGGCGGCAGCACCTTTGGCGCCTCAGGGTCCGACGACCCACCTGGCGCCGGGGACGTCGACTGCCCCTGCGCACTCGGCGACTCCGCCGCCGCCGCCGACGACGACGACGACGATACGGCATCGCCGGGAGCGGCGACGAGCAGTGTCAGGAAGAGAGCAGCGACCAGCATGGATTCAGTGGGGCTCAGTCCTCGTACAGTCGCCACGAGAGACGCAAATCGGAGACGAGGCCAAAGCGGCCCTCCGCCGACAACGCGCGTCCCAGGGGGAGGTGGTCATAGAAGAGCAGCCGGACCCGCAGGGCATCGGTGCCGGAGGTGCCAGTGGTGGCCACCGACGTCGTCGAGTCGCTGGTCGCCAGGGCCTGCGAGAAGAGCCCTGGACCTTCCAGCACCAGCCGACGACCCAGCTGCAGTTGAAAGCCGCTCACCACGTCGATGTTGACGTCGACGCCGAGACCGCTTTCCACCAGGGACTCGACCTCACGGTTCACGGGGGCCGCCAGTTCCCGCAGGGCCGCCCGGGACGCGACGTCGACGCTGGTGCTCACCAACGAAGCACCGCTTTCGCTGGTCGGGACGACGCCAAACAGGATGTGGGCGAAGAGCTCCGAGCGCGTCCACAGCCGGGCGGGATCCGACGCCGACAAATCGAGTTGCATGGCTTCAAAGCTGCCGTCGATGGTGAGGTCCACCGGGACTTCGACACTGTTGCCGGCGCTGCCCGGCGGCAACTCGGCCCGCGCCGCCAGGTGCAGGACGGGTTTGATGGTCCCTTCGGCTGCCGTGGGGAACTGCACCTGCAATTCGAGGATGTCGAAGCGGGCCCGCGGGAAGTCGACGGTGCCGGATTCCACTTCGATGGCGCCGTCAATGCCCGGGAACTTGATGGAGCGGCTCAGCCGCAAGTCGCCGCGGACGCTGGCGTCGACGGAGAACGCATTGATCCGCGCCTTGGTGCGGACATTCTGCATGGTGGCCTGGACGTCGAACGTGAGTTCGCCAAGCCCGAAGGGGGCAAGTGTTTGCCACAAGGGCGCGCTCGGTCGCTCGGGGGCCTGGGTCAGGATGAAGTTCCGGACCTGGAAATCCTTGCGAAACAAACCATCGCTGATGTCGAGGCGCCCCTTCAGGATCGGTGCCGGCGCGTTGCCCGTCAGCGACACGTCAAACGAGGTCTCGACCCGGCCAAGGCTGGTCTTCACCTCGACGCCGGTGGCCGAGGCGGCCAGATTGAAGGTGTCGATCCAGGTCTCATTTTCCTCGCGAGAGGTCTTGGCCAGCACATCGCCCCGCAGCTGCACCCGACCGTTCCCGATCGAGGCCCGCAGGGGGCAGAGTTCGCTGCGGTCGTCGCCGCAGGGCGCATCAAACACCACCCGCAGACGGCGAGGGTCGGTGCGGTCTGGCACCAGGGCAATGCGGGCCGCTTCGAACACCACCGCCTGCCCCAATGACCGCGGCATGATCTGGGCACCCGGCTGCGGTTCAATGATGCCCTCGATCAAGACCCCGTCGTCGAAGCGCCCGGTGGCCTTCAGGTGGGCGATGGCCGTCCCCGAGGCGTTGGCGATTTCGTCGGTGAAGAGCTTCAGCGCGGCCAGGGCCACAGCCCCATCGATAGAGATATCGACGTCCTCGCTCCCCACCGACGACCCCGCGGCGATGACGAGGTCGAAACCCTCACGCGCCGTGACGAAGCGCGCCGATTCGCTGCCGACGACGGCCCGCCCGCCGACGTAATCAAGGTCGACGGGGCTGACGAGTCGAATGGCAGGCGCACCCGGTACGCGCAGATTCAGCTCTGAAAGCCGCGACGACAACGCCACCACGGTGTCGCCAGTTTCTGGAACATCAATGCTGGCCGCCAGCCGCACCCGCACCCCGACGGCGATGTCGCGGGAGGCGAGGGCCGGCAGCAGTTCCTGCAATTGGGGCTCGGCAATGCTGGCGTCGATCAACACGTGGGCGGCGATGTCCCGCAGGTTGAGGGTTCCCGACGTCGACGCCCACACCCGTTGGGGTCCATCGCAGGGGCTCTCCAGATCCTCGCCCCCGGTGGCCGCGGTGTCGGGAAACGCACAGACCTGACCGCGGAGGGTGCCATTGTCGAGGTTGCCCCCGAGAAAGACGCTGCCGAGAGACCGCAGGACCACGGGCTCGCTGTCTCCGCCGGCTGTGGATTTCCCCCCACCCGTGGTGGTGGTCGTGGTGGTCGTCGTCGTTCTGGTGGTCGTGCTCGTCGTCGTCGCCGACGTCGATGCCGCTGAGGCCGCCTGCGCGGCATCAAGGGTGGCGGTCAACTCGGGAATGCGCAGCTTGAATGAGCCCGAGGGGCGAGCCAGCGGTCCGCTCAGGGCGATGACACCGTTGACGCTGCCCTGCAGGGGAACCACCACGTCGGTCATCCAGGGGTCGAGCACGCTGAGGTCGACGTCGAGGAGGACGACCTCGGCGGCCACCGCGTCCCGGTCGAGAGCGTAGGAGAGGCGAGCCCGCCAGGTCCCCCGCTGCCACGTCGTCATGGCGGCCAGGGTCACCGCCAGGCTGTCTGTCGGACCTTGCAGGTCTGGCTGCACGCCGACGGTGACGGGACCGTCGCCAAAGCCGACCCCGCCCAGAGAGAGACCACGCACAAACAGGTCGCCCTCCACCGTTGGCCTGGTGGCAAGCCCCGAGAGGACAACGCTGCCCCGAGCCCTCCCCTTCAGCCGCGCCGATGACGCCGCCGCAACGGCGGCCAGGTCGAGGTCGACGACGGCGATGGTGCCAGACAGGCGCAGGTCGTCGGTGGCAATGCGCAATGAATCAGACGATGCGCGCATCAGGGGCGACCGCGCCGTCAACGATTTGAAGGTCACGGCGTCTTTGGTGACCACCAGGGCCGCCGTCACGTCGCCAAGCATCTCGTCGGCCACCATGACCCGCGCGCCCGCGACGCGCACGCCCACCCGGGGCTTGTCAGTGGTGCCACGCAGGTCAGCTTCGACGGTGCCGATGCCCGTCACCGGGAGTGGCTCGCCAGCGGGGGTCTTGATGCGGCCGACGTCAAACTTCTCGACGTGAAATGTGCCCCGCTGAAATGTCGTGGTCGACTTTCCCAGCAGCATCACCAGGGGAGCAGGCTGGGTGAGCACACCGTCGGCGACGCGCCCGGTCCCGCCATCGATGCAGACTTCCGTGGCCGAGGCCCGCACCTTGGCGCTGATGGCCGAAAACGGCGTGCCGTAGGCGCTGCCGTCGGGGATGCGCGCATTCACGTCAACGATGGTGGTCTTGAAGGGTCCAACAATGGTGCCAGTGCCCTCGATGCGCGACAGCTTCACGTCGGCGGGCAGCATCGTCACCAGCGTGGACGGGTTGGCGATGGTGGCCTCAAACTGCAGGGCCGTCGTCTCGGCCTTGAGGTCGACGACACCGCTGATGCTGACCCGGGTCCCGTCGCCGGCCTCCTTGAGGGTGATGCGCGCGATGGAGACCTTGTCCGACGTGGCGGTCAGGCGGACGTCGCCGGCCATGGTGCCTGGCAGGACGAGGTCATAGATCTGGACCCCATGCCCCTGGACGTCGCCCGCAATGAGGACCTCCGTCGCCTTGCCAGCCCGACCCGTGATGTGCAGGGCGCCGCCAAGGGTTCCGCGCATGGGCGTGTCGAGTTCCGCCGGCCCCAGGGCGACCCCCAGGGGCAGGTGGGTGATGCGGGTTCGCAGGTCGAGGATGGCGTCGGCGACGGCGTCGGTGGGAAACGTCACGACGCCGGCAACCCGCGCGGTTCCCTTGCCGGTGCGGAGGGTGGAGCCCTCCTTGATGATGACGTCCTTCGCCGTGATGCGGACGTTGGCCACGCCGCTGTCGACGCCATAGCCGACGATGGTCGTAGAGCCCAGGGCGGCGTCAACCTCGACCACCGGTGCCTTGAACGGTCCTGTCACCCGCACGGTTCCCTTGATGGAGGGCGTCACAAACGGCAGCGAATCAAGACGCTCGGGCCAGGCGTCGGCGTCGGCGTCGACAGTCCCCGTCAGCCGCAAGGCCCCGTCGCCAGAGACATCAAGGCCACCGTTGACGACGAGCCGGGCACTCTTGCCGCCAGGCTGGCCCAGGGCCGTGGCCCGCACGTTGTTGACCTCGATGGCATCGGTGACGATGCGGATGCGCTCCGCCGACAAACCACGCAACGGAATGTCGAGGGGCTGCAGTCGAACGCTGCCGGTGGCGACGCTGACGTTCTTGACGTCGACAACCACGTTCTTGGCGCCCAGGTTGACGTCGACGCTGGCGTGCCCCTCAATGTCGTCAAACACCAGGGTGACATTCTCGCCATCGTTGAAGCGGAAGCCGCCGTTGGTGACGTGGATGTCATCGATGCGGAACGATCCCTCGGCACCCTTGGCGTTTGGGTCCGGCGGCGTTCTGGGGGTCAGGGCCTCGAGGAGATTGAGGCGACCGTCCTCGAGTTCGAGCAGCAAGCGGGGCTCGTCGATGTCGATGCGCGAAATGAGGATGTCGCCGCTGAACAGGGCCCGGACGCTCAACTGGACAAGGGCGCGCTTCACGCGGGCGACTGGTTTGCCACCGGGTCCCGTGAGCACGGCGTCCTCGAGGAGCACGCCGGCGGGGGCCACGAAGGTCACGCTGCGGGGGTCGATGCGCCCCTTCAGTTGCTCGTTGACGAGACGGAGGAAGATCCCGGCGGCACTGGACGCCAACTGGGCGAGGCGAGGCTCATCACGCGTCACGGCGGACGACGACGATGGTGCGGTCGGCGACAGCCCGTCCGGCGTCCCGGTCGTCGCCGCCACCAAAGCCAGAAGGAGCAATACCCGCACGGGGGGAATCTGGCCCGTCGACGACGGCACGGCAAGCGCCACGGCGCCGATGGCCGATTCCCCGGCTGGCACCCCCGGCAAGAGATCAGGGGCGTTGACGATGGGACGGCGGCGGGGGAATCGCGTTGGGGAACCGCAGGTTCTTGGCGCCAGCGGAAGAAGCGTCAGAACTGGTCGGCGAGTCCCTCACGAGGTCGAACATGCGGGTTGGCGTTGTCTTTGGCGGTCGCAGCGTTGAGCACCTGGTCTCCATCCGGTCGGCCAAGACGGTCTGTGACGGCGTCGCCGCTGCCGGCCACGTCGTGGTTCCCCTGTACGCCGACGAGGCCGGCTGCTTTGTCGACGTCGCCACCTCGACCCGCGTCATCGACGAGCAGCGCCCCCACCCGACGGGATCGAATCCCCGGGCGAGCCTTCATCATTTGACGAACGCCACCCTCGACGCGGTCTTCCCCATCGTCCACGGCACCTTCGGCGAAGACGGCACCCTGCAGGGCCTCCTCGAGATGCTCGATATCCCCTACGTCGGCTGCAGCACCGCCGCCAGCGCCGTCGCCATGGACAAGGTCCTGTCCAAGCGGGTCTTTCAGTCGGCGGGCATTCCCGTCGTCCCCTGGACGAGCATCGATCGGGCCGCCTTCGCCGCCCGCGGCCTCGACGACGTCGCCGCCTTCGCCGACGCCGAGGCCCTGCCCTTGTTCGTCAAGCCCGCCGTGGGCGGTTCGTCGGTGGGCTGCGTCAAGGTCAAGGACCGCGCGGCCCTCGTGGATGCCGTCGCCTTCGCCCTGCGCTTCGACACCGTGGCCCTCATCGAACGGGGCGTCACCGCCCGCGAGGTGGAGTTGGCGGTCCTCGGCGCCTCGGGTGGGTCGATGGAAGCCTCGGTCCCCGGCGAAATCGTCCCCGGCGGCGACTTTTACGACTACGCCGACAAATACCTGAAGAACGACGCCAAGCTGCTGGCCCCGGCCCCGGTGGAGGACGCGGTGCTCGATCGGCTGCGGGCGACAGCCATCGACGCCATGAAGGCCATCGGCGGCGCAGGTCTGGCCCGGGTCGATTTCTTCCTGTTGCCAGACGGCTCGTATTTTCTGAATGAAATCAACACGTTGCCGGGTTTTACCAGCGTGTCGATGTACCCCATGTTGTGGTCCTTGAGCGGTGTGCCCTTGCCCGACCTGTGCGACCGCCTGGTGCAGTTCGCCGTCCAGCGTCATGCCGACCAGGCCGGCACCGACGCCGCCCTGCGGGCCTTCGTGGCCAGCGTCGTGGCCGGCAAGGCCATCTGAGCGACGCTCCTCCGGCTGACGCCACAGAAAAACGCTGGCCCCCTGGCCAGCGTTTTGTTTCGAGACCCCGACCGAAGCCGACGTCAGCGGCGGTCGACGTCGTCAGCGGCGGCTCTTTTTCCGCGCGTCCTTCTCGGCCTTGCGCTTGTCCTTCTTGTCTTTGTCGGCCTTGCCACCGGCAGCGCCAGCGCGGGTCGTGGCGTAGTAGCCGGGTGGAGGGGCCAGGGGACGGCCGCCCTGGGCACCGAAGGGGTTCACGCCCCCAAACAGCGCGCTCATGTCGCCAAGACCGCCGCCACCGCCCATGCCGGGCATGCCGGGCATGCCGCCGCCACCGCCGCCAAAGGCCTTGCCCATCTTGGCCATGTTGGAGAAGCCCGGCATGCGGCCAAGCAGACCAGGCTGCATGCCGATCATCTGCATCATCTGCTTCATCATGTTGAAGCGCTGGATGAGGTCGTCGACTTCCTTGTCGGTGCGACCGCTGCCCTTGGCGATGCGCTTCTTGCGGTTCTTCACCTGCTGCACGAGCTCGGGACGCTTGCGCTCGTCGGGCGTCATCGACTGGACGATGGCCTCGAGCTTCACGAACTCCCGGTCGTCGATCTTTTGACCGCCGGTGAGTTCGCTCATCCCGGGGATCTTTTCCATGAGCGAGCTGATGCTGCCCATCTTCTTGACCATCTTGAGCTGCTCAAGGAAGTCGTCCAGCGTGAAGCGCCCCTGCATCATGCGCATGGCGTCTTTTTCAGCTTTTTCCTTGTCGACGACCTCCTCGAACTGCTTCACCAGGCCGACGACGTCGCCCATGCCCAGGATGCGGCTGGCGAGGCCTTCGGGACGGAACTCCTCCAGCTTGTCCATCTGCTCGCCCATGCCGAGGAACTTGATGGGCTTGCCGACGATCTGCTTGATGGACAGGGCCGCGCCGCCGCGGGCGTCACCGTCGAGCTTCGTCATGATGAAGCCGTCGATGCTCAGGCGCCGGTCGAATTCGACGGCGGTGCGCACGGCGTCCTGACCCATCATGGCGTCGACGACGAGGATGACGTTGTCGGGCTTGGTCAGCTCCTTGACCTGCTCAATTTCGACCATGAGCTCGTCATTGATCGACAACCGGCCGGCGGTGTCGAACAGCACGACGTCGCATTGCCACTCCTTGGCCTTCTGCATGGCCCGCTTGCAGAGCTCGGGCGGCGACACACCCTCTTCATGGTAGAAGCGCACGTCGAGGCGCTCGGCCAGGGTGCGCAGCTGCTCGACGGCGGCGGGGCGGTAGATGTCGGCGCCCACCAGCAACGGCCGGTGCTTCTGCTTCTTGAGCATGGCGGCGAGCTTGCCCGTCGTCGTCGTCTTGCCGGTGCCCTGCAGACCCACCATCATGATGGTGCCAACGGGCTTGCTCAGGCGCAGGCTGCTGTCGACGGGGCCCATCAGGGCGACGAGTTCCTCGTAGCAGCACTTGATGAAGTGCTCCGCGGGCCCGAGCTTGACCTTCTTGCCCTTCTTGTCGGTGCCCTCGACGGCGACGGTGTTGCCGACGGTCTGCTCCTTGACCCGGGCCAGGAAGCTCTTGACGACGCCGAGTTCGACGTCGGCCTCCAGCAGACTCAGCCGCACCTCGCGAAGCGCCTCGTCGGTATTCGACTCGGTGAGCTCCGCCTGGCCGGCGAGGAAGTTGCGCGCGTTCCGAAAGCCTTTGCTGACCGTCTCAAGCATGGATTCGGCATAGCCACGGCGGGGCCGTCTGACGAGGGGGCATTAGCCGACGTCCAGCCAGACCGCGCGCCCCCCCACGGTCCTGGCCACCCGGTCGAGGACCAGCTGGGCATAGCCGGCCACCTGGGGCGACACCTGGGCCTCGACGACAAAGGGCCGTGGGCAGTCCAAATCGGCGCACGCGGCCTGAACCTCCCGGTCGAGGTGCCGACGGGGATTCAGGGCGTGGTCCAGAAACAGCCGCAGGGTGACCCGCAGGGCCTCGTTTTGGACGCCGGTGCCGCTGCGCAGCCGGGCGAGGGTCGCCGGGTCGTGGGGACCACGAGCGATGGCGTCGTAGGCCTCGCGGGGAACGGGCAACGACATGGGCTGGGCCAGGTCGAAGGCGAACACGACGACGTCACCGGAGGCCAGGAAGATGTCCTGCCGTTCGGAGCGGGGGTGGCGGGCGCTCCAGGTCTGCTGGAAGCGCCGGGCGAACGCGACCCGCGCTTCCTCGTCGACGAGGCCGTGGATGAAGTAGGCGTCGATTTTGTCGGCGAGACCTTGGGCGGCGGCGAGGGCGGCCTTGATGGCGGCGGAGCCCTTGAACAGGGGCGCACCGACGGAGAACTCCACCCCGTCGACGCCGGTATCGGTGATCAATGCACGCAGCAGCCGACGGTGGGCGTCCAGGTCGCGATAGACGAGCCCGACGAGGGCCTGGCCGGCTGGAGCTGACGGATCACTCATGGGGTCGGCCCCGACAGGAAACGGTCGGTGGTGGCTCGCAGGCGGTCACGCATGGCCTGGAACAGCACCCGATGAATGCGCAGGGCCAGCGCATCGTTGGCGGCCATGACGTTGAGGAAGCCAACCTTGTCCAGCCGCAAGGCTCGACCGGGGGCCGCCACCACCACGTCGACGCCGGAGGCAGCGTCGTCAAACAACCCCATCTCCCCCACGGGGGCCCCGGCGGCCAGCCGCGCCACATCGCGGCCACCGGCGCCGCGGACGTCGACGATGGCGGTCAGCAAGACCCACAGGGCGGGGCTTGACGTGCCGGCCTCGACGAGGCGGGCGCCAAAAGGCAGGTCGACGACGTCACAGAGGTGGTAGATGGACTTCAATTCCGTCAGCGACAGCTCTTCGAACAACGGCACCCGCCGCAGGGACTCAAAGCCCTCCATCATCGTGACCCGGTGGCCGTCGGCGCCGGCACCGCCAACGGCGAGGTCGATGCCGCCGACGGCCATCATCTGCCCGGTCTGGGCCCGCTTGAGGCCAAGGCGTGCTTCAAGCTCCTTGGCCTGCCGCTCGGCGTGCTTCTTCTCGGGGCTGTCGTCGGCGATGCCATGGTAGATGCTCAGGGCCTTTTCGATGCGCTCGGCCTTTTCCCAGGCCATGGCCGCATCGTACAGGCGCCCCGCCCGCTCAAAACACATGGCCGCCCGCACGGCATGATCGACGCCACCGCCCCCCTGATGCAGTTGGAGGTGCAGTGTAGCGGCCTCGATGAGGGACCCCGCCTTTTCGAACATGTCGGCGGCTTTTTTGCTGTCGCCGATGGTCGCGTACATCTGGGCGGCAGCGGCGAAGTCGTCGGCGCGCTCATAGAGGGCGGCGGCCTTGGCGGGTTCGTCGAGTTGTTCGCAGCAGTAGCCGGCCCGCTGGTAGTCGCGGGCCTGGAAGAACAGGTTGGCCACCTGGCGAAACACCTCGGTGTTGCCCTGGGTCCGACCAATGAGCTGAAACGCAACGTCCTCGCGAATCTGCGCATACAGGGCGACAGCGGCGTCGACGCGCCCCGCCGTCAATGTCTGGATCAGACCGTCGAGGACGCGGTCGAGGGTGTAGGAGTACTCGGCGCCGTCAGGCCCGCGGATGGTCACGGTGTCGCTCATCGCGCCTCACTTGTCGTCGTTGAAGATAGCCGATAGCGCCATAGCATGCAGATTCGACATGCAGGTTTTGTCGCGGTCATCTCGGTCGCCACCATCGGCGGCACGGCAAGCTTCCTGGCGGCGGGGTGCGTGACCACTCAGCCCGTCGACGCCGACAGCCTGCTCCGCCTGCGTGACAGTGCCCCCGGCACCTACCTGTCGGGTAGACCCCTCGGCCTTGATGCCCCGGAGGTGGTCAACCGCCGGGACTTCGCCTGGGCCATCGACTTCGACGACACCTCCCGGACCCTGGCCTTCGTGCACCATGTCTCCACCGACATGGAGCTGACGGTCACGGGGATTTCGCCCCTGGCCCCGGTCTTTCAAGAGAAGCTCAACAAGAGCGAGTTCGACAATGAGGACGTTGTCATCGACGGGGATCGGGTGCTGGTGCCGTCTCGACAGGGGCTGTTGCGGGCCATCGACCGCGCCACCGGTCGCTTGCTGACGGAGGTCTCGTTGGGCGAGCCGCTGTTGCGCGTCGCCGTCAGCGGCGACCGGATCTTCGCCGCCACGTCGGATGGCCGGGTGCTGGCCTTTGACCATACCCTGGGGTTCATCGGCGAGAGCGTGCTGCACAAGGACGAGGTCCGCGGGCTCGTCGCCCTCGGCGGCGGGCGGGTCATGACGGCGTCGATGGACGGAACCCTGGTCATCAGCCACACCGCCCCCGCCGATCGCCCCCTGGTGCGCCTGCCGACGTCACCCCTCGCTTCGGGAGACCAGGTCTTTTTGACCCACCTCGACGGCCGGCGAGCCATCGCCACCATTCGCGACGCCCGCCAGCCCTCGACCGTCATCTCCCGGGCGGCAGTGAAGCGGCTGGAATTGCGCGGCACCGACGACGGCCGGCTGCTGACGGTGATGACGGCCGAGGGCGAGCAGCAGTTGCCGGCCGTCTCTCTGGGCGAACTGCGCCTGCGCAGCTTGTCGGCCGGGGTCCTCGTCGCCGCCGTCTGCGACAGCTGCGTCCCCGCCGGCGCCGAATTGGTCCTCGGTGCCGACCTGCTGGCCAGGGTGGCCCTCGTCGAGGACGTGGCCGCTGGCGAACTGGTGGCTCGCCCGGTGGAGGGGGCCCAGGGCGTGGCGATGACACCGGGGGCCGTCATGTTCGTCGTCGAGCAGACCACGACGCTGCCCGGACCGGCCAACGACCTCGACGCCAGCCATGGCCGGGCCCTGGTGACCTTCAGCAAGGACAAAGCCGAGCGCAGCTTCGACGTGCATGACCAGGAGCGCAAAGGCGCCTTCCCGCCGCCGTCGGCGACGTCGGGGGCGGCCCTGGTTGACGTGGTCACGGGAGCCATTGGCCAGCAGTATGTCTCCCAGCACCTCGGCTACACGGTGACCGGGGCCCTGTCGCCCGATGGCAAGACCGTGGTCACCGGCGGCTGGGATCGCCGGATCCTCGTGTGGGATGCCGAGACGGGTGACGTCGTCACCGAGCGGTCGTTTGCCTGGTTGGTCCGGCGGGTGCGCTTCTCCCCCGACGGCCACCTCCTCGGCGTCGCCGCCTGGACCCCCGTGAACGCTCTCAACGAAGGCGACAGCGAACCCTCGGTGGTGCTCTATCCGGTGTCCCTGGCAGCGGCGACCCTCGTGACGCCGTCAGCGCCAACGCCGTAACCGATGCTCGTCTGGTTCCCGCTCCCCGGTCAGCGACGGCGGCGATCGCTGCGGTCCGTCAGGCGGGGCGCGATCCGTGCCGAGGACGGATCGGCGACGAAGGCCTCGACGACGCCCCTGGCCCAGCGCTCGTTGGGCACGTCGGGTCGGTAACGGCCGGGGTTTTTGTCGACGTCATGGCCGACAAAGGCCGCCAACTCCAGCAACACCTCGGCCATCTTGGGCCAGGCCACGTCGTCGCTGCCCGGGATGTCGGTGGCCGTGAACCAGCCGATGCCGTCGACGGGGGGCGCCGGCAGCGACAGCAGCGCCGTCAGTCCCTCGGTCAGGGCCTTGTCGCGACGACGGTTGCGCCGGGAAAAGAACCCGAGGGCCCGGGTGTGGGTGGCGATGAAGAGCTGCGTCATGGCGAGCAGTTCGGCAGCGACGGGCAGCTTGGACGCAAAGCTGGTGCACAGCTCGCGAAGCCCCTCAAGTCGCTCAAGGTCGGCGCTGGTGTCGGCGCTGAAGAGCAGGCCGGGCATCGGGGGAATGAGGCGGTTGAGCCCCTCATCGAACGCGCGCAGAACTTCGTCGTCAAGGTCGAGGGCCAGCTCGATGTCCTCCAACTCGAGGGCGAGCTCGGCAAATTCATCGGAGTCAAAGAGGTCGACCTCGATGAAGCCTTCGTCGATGTCCATGCTGCGCTCGGCCACCGTCCGTCGGTCCCGCGCCATGGCGTGGGACGACAACTCGGCCCACAGCGCGGCCACCGTGACGCTGATGGCGGCGAGCTCGCGGGCGGGGGTCGCGTCTCCCCGGGCATCCCTGGCAATGAGTTCATCGAGAGCCGGCAGCAGCAATTGCAGCTCGGTCTCTCGCCGTTCATCACCACGCCGGGCCAAATCAAAGCACAACACACAGGCCGCGACCTGGGCCTTCTCGCCGCTGCGGCCCCGCAGACCTTCGAGATAGATGGAGACGCGCAGCGCGTCGGAGGCGCTGGCGTAGCAGAGGTCCACGAGGTCATCGACGTCGAGGGCCGTTGCCGCATCCCGCAGGGCGGCCATTGCCGCCGGGCTCGGGACAGACTTTGGTCGCTCGGCGTCCATGCCCGGAGTGTGTCACGACTTCAGCGGCAGGCGAAGTTCGCCACCGGGGGGTTCCAGCGTCGTCGCTGTGGGATCAGGGGGTGTTGTGACGCCGTCAGCAGGCTCGTTCGGGCTGGCTCAGGCTTCAGCCTGGCAGCAAGCCCGCTTCGACGGGGCAGAAGCGCCGCAACAGGGGCAACACCAGCAGGACCGGAAAGCCCAGGACGGCCTGCAGATTGCCGTCGACGTGCTCGATGAGTTGCGCCCCCCGGTTCTCACTCTCATAGCCACCACAGCTGCCCTGCCCCTCACCGGTGGCGACGTAGGCCCGGGCCACGCCCTCGTCGAAGGCCCGGAAGGTGACGGTCACGACGTCGGAGACCTCAGCGACGACATCGCCGTCCCGCACCAGGGCGACGGCGGGATGAAACGTGTGGCGACGACCCGCGAGGGCCCGCATCATGGCGACGTGATGCTCGACGTCTCTGGGCTTCTCGAGCAGGAACGACGGTCCGGCGGCGTCGGCGATGACGGCACCGACCTGATCACCACCGAGGACCCAGGCGCCCGGGTGCCGTCGGGCCACATGCAGCGCTTTCGCGCGCGCCAACATGCGGGCCTGCTCGCCTGGATCGACCACGCCGGCGACGAGGGCGTCTTCGTCGAGGTCGGCAGCGTCGGCGTCAAAGGCGACCCCGACGTCGCGCAACAGCTTGACCCGGATGGCGGAGCGCGAAGCCAGCACCAGACGGCTCACGTTTTCGGTGCCTGTCGAGGGAAGCATCAAGCCTTGTCCTCGGGATCGAGCTCGGCCAGGGCCACGGCGAGATCGCCTGCCAGGCGAGCGTTGTTCTCGATGAGGGCGACGTTGGCCTCGACGCTGCGGCCGTCGGTGAGTTCGTCCAGGCGCTTGAGCAGAAACGGTGTCAGGGCTTTGCCCCGCACACCCTTTTCCTTCGCCTCGGCGAGGGCCAGGCCGATGCCGGCCTCGATGACGGCTGGGTCGAGGGCGAACTCCTCGGGGATGGGGTTGGCGATGAGGATGCCGACCGTGGGGTGGATGCGCCAATGGGCGCGCAACACCCGTGCCAGGGTGGGCACGTCGTCGACGCTGAGGGCCAGGGGCAGCCCCGAGCGGCGGGTGTAAAACGCCGGGAACCCGGTATCACGCGTGCCAAAGCCAATCACGGGCACGCCGAGGGTCTCCAGGCGCTCCAAGGTCAAGGCGAGGTCAAGAATGGCCTTGGCGCCGGCGGAGACGACGGCGACGGGGTAGCGGGACAGGGCGGTGAGGTCCTGGCTCTCGTCGAAGGTTTCGTTGGCCCCCCGGTGGACGCCCCCGATGCCGCCGGTGGCAAAGACCCGGACCTTGGCCCCAGCCGCCAGCGCCATCGTTGCCGACACCGTGGTGGCTCCCGTCATCCCCAGGGCCATGGCCGGCCCGAGGTCGGAGGCATTGAGCTTCAGCACCGTGTCGGCACCGGGTTCCTGGGCTCGGGAAATCCGATCGAGTTCGTCGTCGGAGAGCCCCACCTTGAGGTCGCCGTCGATGACGGCGAAGGTTTTGGCCTCGGCGCCGGTGGCCGCGATGGTGCGGGCCAGCTTCCAGCCCAGTTCCACGTTGCTCGGGTAGGGCAGCCCAAAGGCGTAGATGGTGGATTCAAGGGCCACGCTGGGGCGGCGGCGTTGTTCCTTCAGGCGCGTCACAGGCATGGCTGCAGGGTCTACGGGCGCCGGGCGCTCTGCAACCGGTCGCTGGCCCTGCCCTGAATGGGGGCACCCGGGACACCGTCCCTCAGGGTCCGTCCTTTTCAGCCGCGCCCGTCGGTTCTATCGCTGCCGGGCCACCCCACCTGTTGGAGGATCCCATGCGCACGCCCCTGTCAGCCGCCCTGTTCCTTGCTGTCACTGCCGCCGGCTCGGCCTTCGCGGGCGACGTCACGTTCACGGACCCCAAGGGCGACGACAACGGCCCCGGCACGTACGTCTACCCGACCAAGGCCGACTACAAGAAGGGCTCCTTCGACATCGTCAGCGTTGAAATCAAGGACAAGGGCGCCGACCTCGAGATCGGCATCACGGTCAACGCCCTCATTGAAGACCCGTGGGACAGCGCCAAGTGGCCGACCCCCGGCAACGGCTTCTCGCTGCAGATGTTCCAGCTCTACGTCGACACCGACGGCAAGGCGGGCTCCGGCGAGAAAGACGCCCTCCCCGGCATGAACGCGACGTTCGCCGACGACAGCCGCTGGGAGAAGGTCGTCATCATTTCGCCCCAGGCCAACAAGGAAATCGCCAGCCGGGTGGAGCAGAAGGCCAAGGCCATGAAGGCCGCCGTCGTGCTTCCCACCAAGGTCTCGGCCAAGGGCAAGAAGATCACGGCCATCGTCAAGAAGAGTGATCTCGCCATCGATCCCGCCAAGGTCGGCTTCCAGCTCCTCGCCTCCAGCAACGAGGGTTTCGACAACCAGCCCCAAAACGGCATCCTGGCCCGCACGGTCAATGAGTTCGAGGGCGAGCACCGCTTCGGCGGCGGCGACGACTCCGACGTCGACCCCCACTTTGTCGACTGCCTCGCCGGCGCCGGCAAGGGCGTTGACGACGAGGTCAAGGCCCAGCACCAGATGCTGACCTACGACGCCAAGAAGAAGCAGCGCGCCGTGCTGAAGATGGTCCGCTCGAACTGAGCGCCCTCGTCAGCCGTGGTCCACAGGCCGGCCTGCGCCGGCCTGTTCTCTTTTTGGCGTCAGCCACAGAAGCGTCGGAACTCTCTTCGCCCCATCCGTCCCTTGGCGGATGGATGCCCCGGGCGACGGGAATCCGTCGCGAAGCCCTTTGACGCTGGTCCTACATGCACCTACCCCCCTGCCTGTGATGCGCCTGATCCTCCCCCTCGCCATCCTGCTGACTGCATCTGCCGGCCGCGCCCAGGACCCGGCGGCACCGCCGACGACGGACGCGACGCCGACGGCCGACGCACCGCTCGACGCCACACCACCCCCCGTCGCTGACGCGCCTCCCGCTGTGCTGCCCGCCACACTCGACCCGGCCATGCAGGCGGCCATCGAGGCCCTCGTCGACAAGAAGCTCGAGGAACGCCTCGATGAGAAGAAGGGCCAGGGCTTCTTCGACAGCGCGCCCCTGCCCGTGAGCCTCAGCTGGCGCGGCGACTTCTTCACCAAGATGCTCGTGCGCAACAACCAGAGCGGCGGCTGCGTCAGCTACGGCAATCCGTCCCCCGAGGGCGACAACTTCTCCGGCGACAACGGCATCTGCTCGGAGCTTGGCCTCACGGTCACCGGTCGGGTCAGCGATCGCGTCGAGGCCGGCGCCCGCCTGCAAACGCGCTTCGGCGCCCAATGGGCCGATTGGTACGAAAACGGCGACGAGCGCGACACCGGCGACGGCTCCGGCGAATCCCTCGGCCAGAACCACAGCGCCTACCTGCAGTTGCGCGGCATCTATCTGCGGGTGGCCCCGCCGATTCCGACGGTGAAGTACGTCCACTTCGGCGCCAGCGACCTCAGCATGTTCAACGCCTGGACCATCGGCAAGTCCCGCTACATCGACCGCGACAACGGCCGCGGCATCTTCATCGAAGGCAGCTTCGGCGAACCCCTGAGCTACACCTTCGCCCGCGTCGCCCTGCCCAAGCTCTTCGCGGGTCCCGGCTACACCACGGGCATCGCCGACCCGATCATCGAGAACCCATTTTGGCAGCGTGATGCCGCCTGGGCCTACAAGCTCAAGAGCGAGTGGGACTGGTTCACGGTCGAGCACATCACGAGCTACGTCGTCGACGAAGAAGCCGACCAGGACGACCCCGACGCCCTCGGCTCCACCAACGCCATCGACGCCAGAGACGGCGCCGTCACCACCAATGCCCGCTACCAGAATGCCAACAGCACCATCGAGCTCACGAGCAACGCCATCGATTGGCTCGGCATCAAGCTGCTGGGCGCCTACTCGTACTCAAAGACCGACGACCGGCTGGTGTTCAACTCGGTGTCGGGTGCCCAGGGCTTCACCCCAGCACCCATGGGTGAGCACCATGGCTACGCGGCCATCGCCCGCTTCGAGCTCTTCGATCCCCTCGGTGCCGACCTCGACTTCCAGTTCGAGTACTTCAACATCGGCCGCGATTGGGTCTCGGTCTTTGGCGCCCGCCGCGAGCAAGACCTGCTGTTGACCGACGGCTTCGTCGACGGCCAGGTCGCCACCCTCAACGTCGCCAACGAATTCCAGGATTTCTCGGACCCGTTTTATGAGCCGATCATCGGCTGGCACGGCGGCACCGGCGTCGTCACCTGGAGCCCCGGCGCCCTGGAGCTTTCCGGCGAGGGCACGTTCATCGAGTACAACACCGACACCGGCAACACGCCGCTGGACACCGACAAGGTCTATCCCGACTTCCTCTACACCGACGGCATGACCGACACCGAGCTGTTCAGCTTCGCCAACACCAACGACCGGGGTCGCGATCCGCGCAGCGTCTACCACCAGTTCCAGAACCGCTCGACGTTCATCGGCGTCGCCAAGGGCGCCTACACCTTCGACTTCTGGAAAACGGTCACCGTGCGGGCCCGCCACAAGACCATCGTCGACAACGACCTGCGCAATCCCGGCATTACGGGCGACGACGACTACGCCGGCATCCTCCTGTTCAACCGCCTGAGCATCGAAGCCCCCATCACCGACGAGTTCTCGGCCGCCGTGGGCGGGCAGTACGACTACTGGATCGAGCAGAAGCGCTCAGGCGAAGTCGTCGCTGGCGTGGCCAACTACCCCGACTACACGACGGCGCGGGCCAAGGTGTTCACCGACCTGCGCTACACGTTTGGCGGCATCAGCCTCTGGTACCACCTCGAGTATTTGAACAAGGACCTCGACGCCTCCGACGACCGCCTCGACCAGCGCAGCCTGCACATCATCCGCTCCCTCGCCATGTTGTCGGCGTCGTTCTGAACCAACGCCCTGAGCGCCCAAACGGGGACTGGACATCTGTTCACGTCGACCGCTAGGGTCGGGGCATGAAGGTGCGAGTCATTGGCATCGACCCCGGCAGCCGCAAAACGGGATGGGGGGTCGTCGACGTCGACGGCAGCAGGGTCGTCCACGTCGACAACGGCGTCCTGATGCTCGACTCCGACCCCGACCTCACCATCCGGCTGACGGACCTCGCCCACCGCCTCAACGACGTCATCACCACCTACGGCCCCGACCGCGCCGCCGTCGAGGACGTCTTTGTGCAAAAGGGCGCGCGCTCCGCCCTCATCCTCGGCCAGGCCCGGGGCTGCGCCCTCACCACCCTGGGCCTGCGTGGCCTGCACGTCACGTCGTACTCGACGTCGATGGTGAAGCAGCGGGTCACGGGGGGCGGCCGCGCCGACAAGGAGCAGGTGGCAGCGATGGTGACGACCCTGCTGGGGCTCCCCGAGCACCCCTTTGAAGACGCCGCCGACGCCCTCGCCGTCGCCATCTGCGCCGCCTTCGACGGGCCCCTGCCGGTCGTCCGTGGCAGCGCCCCCATCCCCACCGTGCGCCCCAAGACCCGGGGCCGCGATGCCCTGCTCGCCCTTGCCGTCGCCCAGGGCAAAGCGCTCTGATCGCTGAAGAAGGACTCCCGTCGTGATTGGCTATCTCGCTGGCACCGTGCAGTTCTCCGACCTCGACGCGGTCTGCCTCAACGTCGGCGGCGTCGGCTACCGGCTGCTGATGCCCCTGCCCGACCTCGCCCGCCTGGCCAAAAACGGCACCGCCGCCGAGGTCTACGTCCACACCCACGTGCGGGAGGACGCCATCGTCCTGTACGGCTTCTCCAGCCGCGAGAGCCTCTCGCTGTTTGAGCGCCTGACGGGGGTCTCTGGCGTTGGCCCACGCACCGCCCTGGCCCTGTTGTCGGGCCTGGACCCCGACACCCTGGTGCGCAGCATCGCCGAGGGCGACGAAGCGCGCCTCACCAAGATCCCGGGGGTCGGCAAAAAGACCGCCCAGCGCATCATCCTCGAGCTGGCCGACAAGCTCGCCAAGCAGTCGTTGTCGTCCATCGTCGGCGGCGGCGTCATGGCCGGCCCCCTCGACGACCTCCGTTCAGCCCTGGCGAACCTTGGCTACAAGACGCCGCAGATCGACCGGGCCCTGCAGAAGCTCAAGCCCCTCGTCGAGGCCGGCACCACCGACCTGTCGGTGCTGGTGCGCGAAGCCCTCAAGCACATGTGATCCCGAGATCCTTTGACCTTCGCCCACGACGTTGGCTCACTCAAAGGACTCTGGGATGTGCTTTGCCCCTCGCCCACAGGGGAACCCTTCGGGCCCCGGGGCGCGGCGTGGGTTCCACTGATGGCCAGGTTGGCTACAGGCGTTGCCCGCAATGGTGGCAAAAGATGGCCCGGTGGTCGTGGCCCTGCCACCCGCATTCCGAGCAGCGTCGCTGGTCATTGCTCATTTGCCGGCCAATCTCGGCCGTGACGACGCCGGTCGGCACGGCAATGATGGCAAAACCCGTCAGCATGATGATGCTCGCCATCAGCTTGCCGAGGACCGTCACCGGCGTGACGTCGCCGTAGCCCACCGTCGTCAACGTCACGACCGCCCAGTACATGGCCTGGGGGATGTTGGCGAAGCCGGGATTGTGGTTGTGCTCGATGACGTAGACGACGGTCCCCTCGACGCACACCAGGGCGATTATCGAAAACAGGAAGACCGCGATTTTGTGTCGTGACGCCTGCAGCGCTGCCAACAGGGTGCCGACTTCGCTGAGTTGGTGGGCCATCTTGAGGACCCGGAACATGCGCAACAGCCGCAGCACCCGCACCGTCATCAAGAAATGGGAGCCTGCGAACACCAGTTCCAGAAATGACGGCAGGATCGACACTAGGTCGACGACGCCGAAGAAGCTGAAGAGGTAGCGAGCCTTCCTGCGGACCACCCACAAGCGCAGCAGCAGCTCCACGGTGAAAAGCGCGGTGAACACCCACTCGATGATTCGCAGTGGCCCCGCCCAGACCGTCGCAATGGCCTGCACGCTCTCAAGCATCACCACCAGCACGCTGAACGCGATGGCGACCAGGAGGCCAATGTCAAAGGCCCGACCTGCCGGCGTGTCCGAGAGAAAGATGATCCGCCACAGTCGCTCACGGCGGGTATCAGGGTCTGGGACCTCAAGACCAAACGACGCTGCTGACGGTGGCGACGACCTTGATGCGGGTTCAGGCATGGGCGTTCAACCCGGCAGCATTGGCTTGACGATGACGAAGTAGGCGAGCACCCACGGCGCCACGAAGAAGACGGCGTCGACGCGGTCGAGCATGCCGCCATGGCCCGGGATGAGGTTGCCGGAGTCTTTGACGTCGTAGGCCCGCTTCCAGAGGCTCTCGCACAGGTCGCCGATGGGCCCGAGGAACGTCATGGGGATCGACAGGATGATGATGTCCGTCGTCGTCAACGGCGCAAACGTGTCGGGGAAAACGGCCCGACCGGCAAACAAGAAGACGGGCGGACCAAACATGCCGCCGACGAAGCCTTCCCAGGTCTTCTTGGGGGAGATGGCGCCCGCCATCTTGTGTTTGCCGAGGAAGCGGCCCGCGAAGTAGGCGGTGGTGTCGTTGGACCAGGTGCCCACCATGGCCACGAGGAGAAAGCAGGCCGCTGCCGCCGACGGATACGACGACCCCAGGGTGTCGCCAAGGTCACGCAGACGCCCGAGGCTGATCATGCCCGGCGTGATCCACACCAGCGAGAAGATGAGCAAGCCCATGGAGCGAAACGCGACCTGCAGGTCGGCGCCGGGGCGCAGCACAAACAACGACGCCAGCAGCACAAAGGCCACCTGGATGGCCATGATGAAGACGAGGGCGTCATTGGTGACAATGCCGACCCAGGTGACAAACAGGCCGGTCACGAAAAGCAGCAGCCGCGCCAGCCAATCGCCCTTGGCGACGACGGCGCCGAACTCGAAGAACGACGCCGCGGCGGAGACCAGCGCCAGGCCGCGGGCCCACCAGCCGCCGGCGGCGAAGCAGGCGATGATGGTGGGCAGGAGCACGGCGGTGGACGCCAGGCGCAACTGAAGATTGCTCACAGGCTAGGCTCCTCGGGGCGGTGTCGACGACGATTTGGGGGGACCGGCCTTGAGCTGGGCGCCCGTCTTGCCGAAGCGACGCTCCCGTTGGCCAAAGGTGGCCAGGGCCCGGTCAAGCTCGGCGCGGGTGAACTCGGGCCAGGCCGTGTCGGTCACGTACAGCTCGGCATAGGCGATCTGCCACAGCAGGAAGTTCGAAATCCGCATCTCGCCACTGGTGCGGATGACGAGGTCGGGGTCGGGCATGCCCGCCGTTTCCAGCCGAGCCGCGAAGGCCGCATGGTCGATGGCGTCGACACTGATGACGCCGGCTTTGACGTCGGCCGCGAGCTTTTTGGCGGCGGCGACGATTTCGTCCCGGGACCCGTAGCTCAGGGCCAGGGTGAGCTGCATGCCCGTCTCGTGGGCGGTGGCCATCTTGGTGGCTTCCAGCAACGTGCGCACGACAAACGGCAGGCGGGCGGTGTCACCGATCGAGGCGAGGCGAACACCGTTCTTCTTCAGGGTCGGCAGCTCGTCGCCCAGGTAGACCCGCAGCAGGTCCATCAGGCCCTCGACCTCGTCCTTGGGGCGGGACCAGTTCTCTGACGAGAACGAATAGAGGGTCAGGTACTTCACGCCCAGCTCGCGGCAGGCGGTGGTGATCTCCCTGACCGTCGCCGCGCCGCGCTTGTGGCCCTCCAGGCGCGGCAAGCCTTGCTGCTCCGCCCAACGCCCATTGCCGTCCATGATGATGGCAATGTGGTTGGGGACGGCGACAGCGCTCATCCGGCGGCGTTCGCCCACAGAGCGGACCTCGTCAACGCCGACGGTCCCTTGGGACAGTGACCACTTGTTCACCTTTGCCGCCAGACCTGAACTTCTGTCTCGATCACCCATTGGCAGGCGGAGATGTGGGTAAAGCACCGACACCACGAAACCCCAGGCGACGGTGGTATTGCCGAAAGCGAGGTGTCTGGTGCGCGTCGTCCTCATTCACGGCATGGGCCGCACCAGCATGTCCCTGGCCCTGTTGGCTTCCCGCCTGCGCGACGCCGGCCACACCACCACCACCTTCGGCTACTTCGTCAGCCGCGACGCCCTCGACGTCATCGCCGACCGCTTCGTCGACCACATCGCCCGCACGGGCGGCACCGGGTTCAACGACGCCGGGGCCGGCTACGCCGTCGTCGGCCACTCCCTGGGCAACGTGGTCACCCGCCTCGTCCTTGATCGGCTGCCGGGCTTGTCCCGCCTCGTCATGCTGGCGCCGCCCAACCAACCACCGGCCCTGGCCCGCCTCCTCCAGCACAACCTGATTTTCCGGGCCCTGACCAAGGACGCTGGCCGCCGCCTCGCCAACGTCGACGGCTTCTACCCATCATTGCCCGTGCCCACCGTCCCGACGTTGATTGTCGCGGGCACGAGCGGCCCCCGCTTCGCCAGCTCTCCCTGGCAGGGTGCCGCCAATGATGGCGTCGTCGGCGTCGACGAAACCCGCCTGGTGGGCAACGCCGTCGAGCATGTCGAGGTGCCGGCGGTCCACACCCTCATCATGAACAGCGCCGAGGTCACCCGGCTGACCCTGCGGTTCCTCGGTGAGCGGCTGCTCCCCGCAGTGCCCCTTTGACCCGCCGCGTCAAGTGCGGCGGCCAGCTGTCTCACTTGCGTCCGGATTGATCCTGTGGGCGGCCGAAGGGCCTACAGTTGAGATATGGCGTCACATCGCGGATTCACCCTCATCGAAGTCATGGTTGTGGTGGTGATCGTCGGCATTCTGGCGGCCGTGGCCGTGCCGTCCGTTGTCACCGCCCAGGCCCTGCGTGCCCGCCAGGAGACCGAAATGCGTGCCGAAAGCGGGCTCAGCCTCGCCCGTGACACCGCCCGCTCGGAATTGCGCTGCGTCACCGTGGCCCGCACGACGGGACCAGCGCCTGGCCAGCTGGCCGTCGTCGGAACGACCCACCCGTGCGCGGCCGACGTGCTCTACGCACCGTCGTACGCCAACGGGATTCCCTCCAATGCCGAGCGCGAGGTGTTCCGGATTCCCCTCGACCCCGGCACCTTCAGTGCGTTCGAGATCCAGGAGCAGTTGTGCGCGCCCCCCGGGGATTGCCCGGCGGTGACCTGCCACGGCTTCGGTGACCTGTTTGAGTACCGCCCCGACGGCAGCACCGACGCCCCCTACATTCTGCGGGTCGTCCACGTCGACGGCACCGACGAATTCTGGGACGTCCATGCCGCAACGGGCACCGTCAGGCGGCGCCCGTGAAGGCACGACGCCGTCATTCCCGGCGGGCTCCCCGGCGCGGTCTCCACCGTGGCTTCGGCATCCTTGAGGTGATGATCTCGGGAACCATGCTGGTCCTTGGCCTCGCGGGCGTTGTGTCTTTCGCGGCCCAGGCCAGCGGCTCCGCAGGGCATCAGCGGCACATCACCATCGCCGCCCATGTGGCCGAGATGCAGATGGAGAAGCTCGTGCTGCTCTTTCCCGACGACGCCCGCCTGAGCAACGGTGCCCACACCGGACCTCGCTACGACGACGTCGGCAACCCGGCGGCCACTGGTCGGTACCGAACCACCTGGCAGGTGACGACCGGCAGCCCCATCCCCGGTGCGCGGAGCGTCACGGTCACCGTCACCTGGAACGAATCCACCGGCACCCGCACCACCTCGCTGACGACGATCCGTTCATGATCAAGCACCGGGCCTTCACCCTGTTGGAGATGATGGTGGCCCTCGCCATGGCCGGCATCATCGCCGCCGCCGCCGTCGGTGCCGGCATGGCCATCAACCGGGTCATGGTCGACACCCGTCGACGGGCCACGGTGTGGGACGAGGCCAAGCGCCTCGAGGAGGCCCTGCTCAGCCGGGTCCAGGAAGCCGGCGGCGATCCGATGGCGTCGTTCCAGTCGGTCTTCGTCGAGGACAACTGCGTCGCCGACGGCACCCGCAACCTGCCGGACTGCGCCGGCGCCGACCGCCTGACCATCCTGGCGGCAAAGCCGGGCCTCCCGGTCTGCGCGGTCGAGGTGTTGGGCGCCGTCTTGAAAGGGGTCGCCTCCCCCTGCTGCATCACGGCCGACTTCGTGGGCCCGGCGGTGTTGGTGCGCGACGACGGCGTCGCGGTGACCGTGTCGCTGCACAACCCGAACCTGGCGTCGTGCCAGGTGAACGCCCCGCCGGGCCAGGGCAACCCCACGCCCCAGGCCCTCGGCGACGGCAAGCTGGCCCTCATCACCGCCCAGACCATCTTTCCCCGACCCAAGGGCGCCAACGGCGAGTACGAACTGATGCTGTGGACCGACAGCGGCAGCCCCGCCAACGGCCTCGTCGACGAGGTCGAATTGGGCCTCTTTGCCGATCGCGTCTACGACTTCCAGATTGCCCTTGGCTACGACAGCGCCCCCGAAGATGGCGACGTCGTCGACAACGGCACGACCACCGACGAATGGCTGGGCAATGCCGAGCCGATCCCCGCCACGCTGCCGGCATCGATTGCCCCATCACAACTGCGGATGATCGACATCGCCGTCGCTGTCGGCACCCGCGCCGAGCAATTCACCAACATCGCCACCAAGCTGCACAACCGCAGCGGGGTCGGCGTGAACCCCACCAACGTCTATCTGGCCCCCACCCGTGGCCAGATCGCGTTTCGCAACCTGAACATCTCGGTCCCCTGAGACCATTCGAGGAGCTCGCGATGCGACTACGCGGATACACCCTGCCCCTCGTCATCCTGGTGCTTGGCACCCTGGCCACCGCGATGACGCTGATGGTGTTTGTCCTTGGCGCCAGCGCCAAGACCACGGGCTCCATGTTGGGACGTCGCGAGACCCTCTATGCCTGCGACGGCATCGTTCGCGGCTTGATGGTGAAGTCCCGCGACTACTTCGCCGAGACGCCGCTGCCGACGGCCGCCGGCCTGCGCGATCACCTCTGTGGTCCCTTGACGGCGCCAGGCTGTCCCCCCACCGCCGGCTGGATTCCCGAGTTCGTGGTGGAATCGGTCACGGCGACCACTGGTGAGTTCGACAAGGTGGAAGAAGTCCCCACCGGCCCCTTTCGCGGCCAGATGGCCCGCCGGACCGACATCGAACTGACCGTCGTCGCCAAGAAGGTCACCACCGCCCAACGCTGTCGCGTGAGCCAGACCGCCATCAACAGCGAGATTGGCCTGTTCCAGTTCGCGGTCTTCTCGGCGATGCCCATCGAGTTGCTGCAGCCACCAAACATGGACATTCGTGGCCGCGTCCATGTCAACGGTGACTTCGAAGCCGGTGGCACCAATTCGTTGATCATCGAGAAGGTCACCGCGGCAGGCCGCATCTTTGCCACGACCGACGGCTTCAAGATTCGGGACGCCACCGACGACGGTCCTGAGCCGATCACCAGTGGCAATGACGGCGACTCGCCAGGGTGGCGGGCCAATTCCGAGAACACCTGGCACGGCAATGCCCAGGACGTGTCGTGGGGCGTACCGTTCTTGCGGCTGCCGGTGGCGACGTCGGCCATCGTCCAGGGAGGCAAGAACGCCAATGGCACCACGGTCGGCAACAGCGGCATGCTCCGCGTCCTCGTCGACCCGCCGCGCAGCGATGACGACGCCGCCACCGCCGAGGAACGCCTCGCCAACAAGGCCCTCATCCGCATCATCAATGGCATCTGGTACAAAAAAGACGGCGCCAACTGGCCCGGCATCCCGATCTGGTCTGACCACCCGGCACCCTACGACTCCATCGTGACCCAGGACCTCGAGGAGAGGGCCTTGGTGGGGTCCACAACCCTGGCCGCGGCGCCGACATCGGGGGCGGGTCCCAAGCGCTATTCGCTCTATGAGACCGTGGCCGGGGTGGTGGCCAATGACCCCGACCCAAACAAGCCTTCGGTGATTTCCTATGGCTCCCTCGCCGTCAGCGGGGGAACGTGGGTCCCCGGGCACCTCGACGCCGGCAACATCGTCGCCGCAGGCGTCGACGCCGAGAGGCTCGTTGATGGCACCCGCAGTGGCTTCGTCGATGGTCGGGTCGAAAAGGGCATGGCCAACGGAGTCACCAACATCGACATCAGGCGGGGTCGGGTGCTGCCCCTCAACTTCAACGTCGACGCCTTTGTCGAGGCGCTGCAGGACACGAGCCCGGGTGAGCTCGGTTCCCACTTCCCGTTGGGGCTCGGTGACGAGGCCGTCGTCTGGATCGCCAACACCTGGCCTGGCTGGCTGAGCGGCTTTCCCAACGGTGCCGCCACGAAACCACCCCTGCAGCCAAACGCTGAACTCATGGACCTCCTGGGCACCACCCCGCGCTTGCCCTTGCCCCTCTGCGGCGGATCGGGAGCCCTCGCCGGCACCGTCAACAAAATGGCCTGTGCGTCGTCGGGCATGGTCGCGCCGACGGCGGTGCGGGTCTGGAACGCCCAGACCATCAAGCCGGATGTGCTGCCCAGGGGTCTGACCATTGTCAGCAACGGGCCGATGTACGTGCTCGGCGACACCAATGTCGGTTCGCTCACCGCGGGTGTGCCGGGCCTCGCCCGCACCGAAGACCCCGCGGGCAACTGGGTTCCCCTGATGGTCGGCGGCGATGCGGTGACCCTGTTGTCGAACAAGTGGAGCGACCAGGAGCGTCGGTGGTCGGTGGCGTCCGTCGCCGCCAAGTACCCGGTCGCAAACTGCACGCCGGCCGACACGGTCAAGACCACATTTGTCTTGGCTGTCCTCGGCGGCCATGTGGAGCGGACGTCGAGCAATGCCAGCGGCGGCGTGCAGAATTTTCCGCGCTTCCTCGAGTGTTGGAACACCGTTGATGCCGTCATCCACGGCTCCCTGGTGGCCGGCTACCGCAGCGTCTACCAGGACCAGGGATTCAGCCTGGGCCCCTACCGACCGCCCAATCGCCTCTGGAAATTCGACCCGAACCTCGCCAAGCCCGCCAACCAGCCCCCGGGGACGCCGTCGTTCTTCGTGTCGGCGGTGGAGCGCTGGCAGCGCGACTGACTCAAGCGCTTCGCGCTTGATGTTCATGGCAGTCAACCGCCAGCGCGGTTGACCTGGTAACATCACAACATGTTGAAAAAACAGAGGTTCTTGTGGGTGCACCCCTGGTGGATCCAGAGACTCAGTAACCAGTTACATATCTGATGCACATCAGAAGGGACTTGAACGGATGTATAGGTGAGGGATAGCTGTGTCCATGCTCTCGCACCTGACCGTCAAGAACCTTGCCCTGATCGACCACGTCGAGCTGTCGTTTGCGCCGGGCCTCACGGTGCTGACGGGCGAGACCGGCGCTGGCAAATCCATCCTCGTCGAGGCTCTGCTGTTGCTGCTTGGTCAACGGGCCTCCGCCGACGTCGTCCGGCAGGGAGCCAGCGAAGGCGTCGTCGAAGCCGTCTGGCACCTGCCCGAAGGGACGGTCGCCACCGACGTCCAGCGCGCCCTCGACGACGCCGGCCTGCCTCCCCTTGAAGACGGCCAGCTGGTGCTGCGGCGGGTGGTGTCTCGTGAAGGGCGCCACAAGCAGCAGGTCAATGGTGCGCTGTGCACGGTGACCCAGCTGAAGACCGTCGCCGAGAACCTGGTGGATTTCACCGGCCAGCACGCCCACCAGCAGTTGGTCCGCCACGACGCCGCCCTGCCCCTGGTGGACGGGTTTGCCGGCCACACCGCCGACGTCACCGCCATGGCCGAGGCCTGGCGCCGGGCGCGGGCGGTGACCGCCGAGCTTGCCGAACTGCGGACCAAAGAGGCCGAGAAGGAGCGACGCCTCGACGTCATCCGCTTCTATCTCGACGAGATCGAGACCCTGAACCCCCAGCCTGGCGAGGATGTTTCCCTGGAAAGCGATCGTCGTCGGCTGCTGAACGCCAGCAAGCTGCGAGACGCCGTGGCCGAAGCCAGCGCCCTCATCACCGACGGCGACAACGATGCCCTCACCAAGGTGCAACAGGCCCAGCAGGCCCTGCGCCGCGCCGCCCGCGACGACGACAGCCTGCTCGCTCTTGTCGAGAGCCTTGAAGGCGCCATCGCCGTCCTCGACGACGTCGCCCGCGACCTCGCCCGCCGCGCCGACGTCGAATCCGATCCCGCCCGCCTTGAGCACGTCGAGGACCGGCTCGATGCCCTCAAGAAGGTCATGAAGAAGCACGGCGGCGACCTCGAGGCTGTCCTGCACGCCCAGGCCGAGCTGCAGGCCGAGCGCACCCTGCTGCAGGACGCCACCGAACGGATCGCGGCCCTCGAAGGCGAGGTCGCTGCCGCCGTCACCGCCGCCGCCAGCATCGCCGGCCGCCTGAGCCTGGCCCGCACCGCGGCCGCCGCTGAGCTCGGCCGGGCCATCGAGGCCGAGCTGCCGGCCCTCGGCATGCGCAATGCCCGCATCCAGGTCGTCGTCGAGGCCCTGGCCAGCGGCGAAGGCTCCCTGCGGGCCGGCGACGGCCGGGCCCTCTCCCAGACGGGGGCCGACCAGGTGGAGATCCGGTTCTCTGCCAACGCCGGCGAAGCCCCCACGACGCTGTCGAAGGTCGCCTCGGGAGGCGAGCTGTCGCGCATCCTGCTGGCGGTGAAGCGGGTGCTCCTCGATCGTGATCCAGTGCCCGTCAGCGTGTTTGACGAGGTCGACGCCGGCGTCGGCGGCGCCATCGGCGAAGCCATCGGTGAGAAGCTCGAGGCCATCGCCGGCCGCAATCGCCAGGTGCTGTGCATCACCCACCTGCCCCAGATTGCCTGCCGTGGCGAACACCACCTCGTCGTCAGCAAAGAGGTTCGGGAGGGTCGCACCGTGTCCCAGGTGCGCCTCATCGACGACGAAGCCCGCGAAGGCGAACTCGCCCGCATGCTCGGCGGCCGGGAAATCACCGCCACGACCCTCTCCCACGCGCGGGAAATGCTCCTGCACGCCCGCGAAGGCCGCGCCCGGCGAGTTGCCGCCGCACCCGCACCAGCAGCACCAGCTGCACCAGCCAGTGCCCGCGGGAAGGCCGACCCGTCGGCGATCACACCGGCCGACAAGGCCGACAAGGCCGACAAGGCCGACAAGGCCGACAAGGCCGACAAGGCCGACAAGGCCGACAAGGCCGACAAGGCCGACAAGGCCGACAAGGCCGACAAGGCCGACAAGGTCGACAAGCCGGGGAAACCCAAGAAGACCACGCCGCCCCGCGCCGCCGAAGCCTGAGGGCCGGGGCAGGCTGACGCCCCCGCCCGGTGCCGGGCCGCGAAGGGAGCATTGCCGACGACGAAGCGGCGGGCCACACGGGGTCCGTGCCCTGGTTGCTGCTCGATACCGCCATGCCCCGCGCCATCGTTGCCGTCGTCGGCGGCGCGGTGCCTGGCGGCGCCCCGGACGGCGACGTCCTTGCCGAGCTGTTTCTCGACGACACCCGTCGCCACGCCGAATCCCTCGCCGGCGCCGTCGACGATGTCATGGCCCGATCCGGCCTGGCCTTCGCCGACCTCGACGGCATTGCCGTTGGCTGCGGCCCCGGCTCGTTCATCGGCGTACGCACGGGGCTGTCGTTTGCCCTCGGCCTCGGCCGCGCGGTGGGCTGCCCCGTCGTTGGCATCGACGGCCTGATGGCCCTGGCCGGCAGCGTCGATGGTGACACTGGCGACGTCGTTGGTGAGGTCGTTGGTGAGGTTGTCGGCGTGATCGATGCCAAACGGGGCGAACGCTACGTCGGCCGGATCGCGGTCTCGGCTGGAGCCCCTCGTCAGGCGCTGCGGGCCGTGGCTGCACCGGTCGCCCTCGCGCCCGAGCTGGTGCGGGCGGACGCCGCCAGGGCCGTTGTGGGGGCCGTGGATGGCCTTTTCAGCCTGGCTGGACCGCCAGGGCTTCTGGTCCTTGCCTTGGCGGGGCCCACCGCCCGGGGGCTCCAGCGGGCCCTGCTGGCCAGCCCCGAGACAGCCCCCGTCCCCGTGTATGTCCGCGGCGCCGACGCCAAGGTACCCTCCGTGGACCCGGCGGCCCGGCGCCAGGCGATTTTGCAGGACCTCGACGCCCGGGGCGTCATGCCCGACGACCGCACCGACGACCGCACCGACGACCGCACCGACGACCGCACCGATCAGGGAGGCACCCCATGACCAGCACCACGCTCCCCGACAGCGCCGACCGCTCCAGCGCCCTGCGGCTCCGCCTCGACGCCCTGCTCCGCGAGCACGCCGAAGTGAAGGCCCGGGTGCAGGAATACCAGCGACGTCGATGGCTGTCGGCGGGGGAGACCCTTGAGTTGAAGACCCTGCAGCGTCTCAAGCTGCACAAAAAGGACGCCATCTCCGCCATCGAAACCGAGCTCACGGCCATCGAACTCACCTTCCAGCTCGATTGACCCCGCCTGACACCGATTGCCCCCCGAATGAGCCCGTCGTTACGTCGTCGGGATCCCGGCTGAACGCATCCGAACGCATCCGAACGCATCTGAAGGCATCTGAAGACGACACCGGAGCCGCCATGCAATCGCCCCAGACCACCACCATCGAGCTGTTCAAGGAGGAGATGAAGTTCTCCGCCGGGCATTTCACGATTTTCTCGGCCGCCGAGCGGGAGAACCTCCACGGCCACAACTTCACCGTCTACGTCGCCATCGAGGGCACGGTGAACGACAACGGCATGCTCGCCGACTACGGCACCTACAAGCGCTGGGTCATCGGTCGCTGCACGGCGTGGAACGAGACCTTCTTGTTGCCCGGCGAGTCTCCCCACCTGCGCGTCGAGCACCACGACAGCGGCCGGGTGACGGCCTGGTTCGCCGACGAAGCCATCCCGTTTCTGTCCCGCGACGTGACGGTGCTGCCCGTGAAGAACGTCACCCTCGAGGAGCTGTCGCGCCTGTTCGGCGAAGGGCTCATCAAGGACACCCAGAAGCTCGATGACGACGGTGTCGTCGGCTTGACCGTCAAATGCGCCTCGGGCCCCGGTCAGTGGGCGTCGTGGCAATGGAAGCGCACATGAAGACCCTCATCGTCACCGGCGGCTCCACGGGCATCGGCGCCGCCACCGCCCAGATCTTCGTCGCCAACGGCTGGCAGGTGCTGACCCTCGCTCGCCGCCCCTGTCCGGTGAAGGGTGTCGTCAGCGTCGCCGTCGACTTCGCCGTCGACGGCTGGGAACGCACCGTCGAGCGTGATGCGGTGTCACGGGTCAACGACGGCGTCGTCTGCCTGGTCCACAACGCCGCCCTCCTCGAAAAAGACAGCGCGTTTGCCGTGTCTGCCCAGCGCATGCGCCACATCCTCGAGGTCAACGTCGTCGTGCCGGCGGTGTTGAACGGGCTGTTCCGGCCCCGCATGAAGCCGGGCTCCAGCGTGCTTTATGTGGGCAGCACGTTGTCGGAGAAGGCCGTCGCCAACTCCGCCAGCTACGTGACCTCCAAACACGCCCTGGTGGGCCTGATGCGGGCCACCTGCCAGGACGCCGTCGGCATGGGCATCCACACCGCCTGCATCTGCCCGGGCTTTGTCGACACCGAGATGCTGCGGGCCCATGTGGGGGCCGCTGGCGACGTCAGCAACGTCATGCGCGCCCTGCAAGCCATGAGCAGCCACGGGCGCCTCATCAAGCCCGAAGAGATTGCCCAGCTGTTGCTGAGCTGTGCCCAGCAACCCGTCATCGACGGCTCGGTCATCCACGCCAACCTCGGCCAGGTCGAGCGCTGACGGTGGAAGGCATCGGGCCTCAGGCTGACGCGGGCTTGACCTCGCGGCCGGTGCCTTCCTCGTCGATGAGGCTCTTCAACAGGGCCCGGGCTTCGTGGCGCTTGTCGGGGTCCACAAACAGCCGCCGCATGGTGGCGGGCTTGCGGTAGCGCTCGTATAGGGGCGTGTATTCTTCGAGGGGCACGGGCTTCGACGACGACGACGCCACCACGAAGATCGGCTGCTTGTCGACGCGATCGAAGTACTTCGACAGCACGCTGCGGGAGCGGGTGGCGATGTGCTCGATGCCCTTGTGGTTCAGGCGCTCGACCAACACGTCGTGGGACACGCTGGTGGCCTGCTGCTGGTGGCCGTCGTTCTGTTCGTCGAGCAACACGAAGGGTTTGCGCTCCACGATGCGGCGGGCCCAGATGTTCTTGGACTTCCGCAGGGTGGTGATGAGGTCCATGTCGTCGAGCTGGGTGTATTTCTCGATGTCGGCGGGCAGGTGGAATTCCGCCCGACCCTTGTGCAGCTGGGTCTCGAAATACTTCGCCAGCATCTTCTCGAAGATGACGGGCGTGTAGTGCAGATAGACCGTGGCAAACATGTGGTAGCGCGACAGCAGGAAGTCTTCGAAGGAGAAGATGGCCCGGGAGCGGATGCCCATGAAGATGCCGCCGTCCTTCTCGACGGCGACGACGTTGTCGATGAGCCAGTCGGCGTCGAACTTGCCGTAGTTGACCCCGGCGAAGAACGAATCCCGCTGCAGGTAGTCCATGCGATCGGCGTCGCACTCGGAGCTGACGATCTGGCGCAGGGCCGGCGCGTAGTCGAGGCCGCCGTGGCGGAAGCGGGCGCTCAGGCCCTGCCAGGTGGTGCCAACGATGAGTTCGGCGACGTCGCGGGCGCTGATGTCGCTGTCTTTGAACTGGGCCTCGATGAGGTGTCCCAGGGGGCTGTCGAGGACGATCTTCAGCGTGTAGTCCTCGTGGCTGGCCCGCCGACGGACGTCGTCACCGGCGAAGGTGCCGAGCCCGAGCTCGCCCACCGCCGGCATCAGCACCTCGGTGGTGTGGCTCAGGGGGGCATGGCCAAGGTCGTGAAACAACATCGCCAGGCGAACCGTTTGCCGAAAACGTTCGCGCACCCGCTCGGGAAGCTCGGGGGTCGAGCCATCGCCGCGCACGGGCAACAACCGGTCGAACAGGCGCGTGGCGAGGTGCATGGCCCCCAGCGAGTGGCTGTAACGGGTGTGGGTGGCGCCGGGGAAGGCGAGATCGGCGAAGCCCAGCTGCTTGATGGAGCGCAGCCGCTGAAACGACGGGTGATCGATCAGGCGGATCTCGCGCTGGGTGACGGGCAGGGTCCCGTGGATCGGGCAACGGATATGAATGCTCTCGTCACGCTCACGCATGGGGCCTCATCGCCCGGCGCGCCGACGTCCGCAAGAGCGCGCAACGGCACTTGGTTGTCGCCGACGCCGTCGTCCGCTACGTCGTCGCCATGAGCGCCTTCAAGGTCACATTTCTCCCCCTGGGCAAGACCGTCGAGGCCAAGGCCGGCCACACGGTGCTCGACACAGCCTTGCTGCATGGGATCGAGCTCGACCACGCCTGCGGTGGCGTCTGCGGCTGCTCCACCTGCCATGTGATCGTGAAACAGGGTTTCTCGTCGCTGCCGCCGGCGTCGGACCGCGAAGAGGACATGCTCGACAACGCGCCGTTCCTGCAGGGCACGTCGCGGCTGGCTTGCCAGATCGAAGTCACCAGCGACCTCGTCGTCGAGATCCCGCCCATGAACCGCAACCTGGTCTCCGAAGGCCAGCACTGACCGTCCGCCGGGTGCCATGGCACGTCGCCACGTCGCCACGCCGCTCCCCAGCACGACGTCGAGAGGGCCTGCCATGCCTGTCTTTCGCAACGGCCCCCTGCCCGGCGGCGCCTTCACCCGGGGACTGTCGGTCACCGTCGACGGCAACGGCATCCTCGTCGGCAGCGCCGCGCCGGGCGCGGTCATCGAGGTCAACAATCTCTCGACCCTCCCCACCGGCGACGGCGTCGTGGAAGACGGCGTCGAAGTCGCCCGCGCGGGCCTCGACGGCCGCTTCCAGGCCACCGTCACTGGTGCCGTCGCAGGCGATGTGTTGCAGGTGCAGGTCCGGGTCCCCGGCCAGGCCGTGACGACGGCGGTCCAGGTCCGCGTCGACGCCGCCCGCGCCGCCTTCGATCCCCGTGCCCCCATGCTGCGGGCCGAGCGCCTGCGCGCCGAGCTCGACGCCAGCGGCACCGTCACCATCGCCCCCCGCACCCGCCAACCCATCACCGAGCCCGATGCCCTCGTGCGCTTCACCAATGCCCGCACGAGCGCCGTCGTCGACGTCGTTGCCGACGCCCTCGGTCGCTTGCCAACCGTGACGCTGTCGGCGTGGCCCGGCGACAGCATCACCGTCGCCATCTCCGACGGCACCGGCAACAGCGACTTCAGCGCCGTCGCCGGCACCATCGACGTCGTCGGCCGCGGCCCCCTCGTGCAACCCGCGCCCCTGTTGAAGGACGGCGGCTTCGTCGGCCTGCTCCCCCTCGACGGGCCCTTGTTTCTCGTCGGTGGGCCCGGCTACGGCCGTCAGGGCAGCATCGGCAACTGCCCCGTCCCCGCCGCTTGCGTGGCCCTCGCCGCCGTCGACGAAGCCGCCGTGCGAAACCTCATCCGGGAAAACCGCGACGGCAGCTTCACGGTGACGTTTCATCCCCCGGGCCAAAAGCCGGTGGAGGTCGTCGTCGACCACCAGGTGTGGGGCCGCGGCGGACGCCCCGCCTACGGCAGCGCCGAGACCGTCGTCGGGGCGGCTGGAGCGCTGGTTCCCCCTCGTCGAGAAGGCCTATGCCGCCTGGGTCGGCGACTATGAGGTGCTGGGGCAAGGCACAAGCGTCGGCAAAGTCCTCTCGGAACTCACGGGCCGCACGACCCGAGAGGTCTGGACCAACAGCACCGGCGTGGACGACGTGTGGCGCGAATTGCAGCGCGGTTCGGCCAATGGCCTGCCCATGGCCGCCGGCACCTGGGGCCACCAACACGCCGCGCTCTATCGGGGCACCGGCGTCTACAGCAACCACGCCTATTCGATTCTGGCGATTGAGGAGCAGGCCGGTCGGCGCCTCGTGACCCTGCGAAATCCGTGGGGAACCGGAGCCCCGGGGCCCGTCAACGACGGGGTATTTCAGATGACGGTCGACGATTTCTGCCGGCTCTTTCAGGTGCTGAACGTGAGCTGAGGCGCCCACGGTGCGGCCTTCCCTTTCGGCCGGTCGGTGCTCGTGACAGACCCTCGCCGGTGGCACGTGCGCTTCTCCCGATTCTGACAGCCCTCGCCCTGGGATGGTCCGTCCCCGGCGGCGCCTCTGACACGGGCCCCGGCGATGCTGGCCCTGCCGATGGTGGCTCCGTCGTCGATGTTGCCGATGCCGATGCTGGCGCTGTCGCCGACCTCGACGGCGGCCCCGACCTCGCCGATGGGGGCACTGAACCGACACCTGCCACTTCGGACTACATTGCCGCAGCGACACCCACCGCCGAGGCGATGGCCGCTGCTGTCGCCGACCGCGACCGTGGCTTGTTGGAGGCCCGGCAGGCCCTGGAGCGTGTCCGGGCTGCCCAGGCCGCCTGGCGGACGGGTCTACAGGCCGAGCGCGCCCAGCAGGCGGCCCTGGACGCTGTGTGGCTGGCCATGGCCGAAACGGCGGCACGGGAGCTCGTCGGCGCCGATGCAGCGAAAGCCGACGCCACCTTCGATCGGATCGTTGTGGAGTTGGCGGGGCTCGGGGCGGCCCTTGATGACGCCACCAGACGGGCCCGGGCGCCGGCCCTCGCTCCCCGTCCGTTGCCGCAGCCACCGCCCACCGCCACGGCAAGCAGCGGGGCCGAGGCCAGGCTGGAGATGGAGCGGGTCATCGCCGAGCTCAACAGCGCGGCCGACGCTCTCGACGACGAGAGCGCCCAGCTGGCGATTGCCCGTGCGGAGCTGACGTTTCGGGCCGTCGACCGCCTCAACACCGTGCGCATTGCGACGCTGAGCCAGCTGAGCCCGGGCAAGCGCATGGGGATCCTGCGGATCACCGAAGAAGACCTGGCCCACCTGCAACGTGAAGTGCAGCAGGCTGCCGTGGTCGCCCGGTTCCTGTGGCACGTCGAGGTGCCGGCGGCCCGCAGCCATCTGTCGTCGTTGCCCAGCCTGACGGTGACGCGCCTGTCGGTGCATACGCTGTTGCTGCTGGTGGTGGGGGCGTCGGCGGCGGTGTTGGTCCATCGCGGCCGTCGCTGGCTGGCGTTCGTCCGGATGATGAGCCTGAGGCTGTTGGGTCGGCGTCTGGCCAGCAGGTGGATCGGCGTGGCGGTGGCTGCCATCGACGCCGTCTGGGATCCGCTGGTGGCGGTGCTCGCCGTGCTGGCCGCAGGTGTCGTCGTCAGTCCGGTCCTCGCCTTCGCCGCTGGCGCCCTCGCGTACCGGGTGGTCCTCGCCTGGACGGTGCTGCGGCTGCTGGTGCAAGGCGTCCATGAAGTGATTCGTTGGCTGGCCCGCCCCCAGCTTGGAGCCCTGGGGGCCGAGCGCAGCGATCGCGCCTTCACCTCGGTGCGCTTCGTGGGGCGCTTCGCCTTCGCGTTGTCGGTTTTTTTGAGCACCACCGAGGCCATGGTGGGGCGCGGCATCCTCTACACCGTTGCTGTCCGCCTGGGCTGGCTGATCGCGGTGCCGGTGGCGTTGATCCTGATTCGCCGCTGGCAAAACGACATTGCCACCACCTACCTGCTGCTGGTGCCGGCGGGGCGACTGGCGGTCGCCGTCACAGACACGCGCACCCGCTGGTTCGGCTTCTTCGTCGTCGTCGCCGCCTTTGTCTTTGTGGCCTCGCGCGCCGTCGTTTCCGTCAGCAGTCGTTTTGTGTTGCAGTTCGATCAGACGCGCAAAGCCCTGGCCTTCGTGTTTCGACGTCGCCTCGAGCGCCGCGCCAGGGAGATGCCCGACGACGAGCAGCAGCCATTGCCGGCGTCGGTTGAGGAGGCGTTGCGCATCACCCCCGCCGACCCCGACGACGCCCTCCCCGAACGATTGGTTGAGCTTCCTGAATGCGTGGCCCGCCATGCCCGCTGGCTGCACGACGAAGGCGTCGTCGGCGCCATCGCCGTCGTCGGCCACACCGGCATCGGCAAGACCACCTGGCTGCGCTGCTTCGTCGCTGGCCTGGGCGCGAGTGAGCGGAGCACCGCCAGCTGGGTCTCGCTAACAGAGCGCCCCGCGGATGGACCCGAACTCTGTCAGCGCCTGGCGCTGGCCGTCGGTGGCGCGGCCAGCACGGTCGACGAGCTGGTGCTGCTGCTGCGCGCCGGTCCGCGGCGTTTGTTGGTCATCGACGACGCCCACCAACTGTGGCTGCGCGGCAGCCTCGACCGCACCACCTGGCATACGTTCAACGCCATCATCGCCGCCGTCGGCGACCACGTCTTCTTCGTCTGCGCTTTTGACGCCTGGGCCTGGGCTCACCTGCGCTGGGCTGAGCCCACGGGCGGACGGTTCCGCCAGGTGGTCACGCTGGGGCCCTGGAGCGAAGCCGAGATTCACACGCTGCTCGTCAGCCGGACCGCCCTCACTGCCCACGAGGTCTTGTACGACGACCTCGTCATCGCCAAGGCTGACGTCGAAGACCGGGAACTCCAGCTGCTGACCACCGCCCGGGAGTATGCGCGGTTGCTGTGGGACTTCGCCGAGGGCAGCCCGGCCACGGCCCTCGATGCCTGGCGACGATCCCTGCATCCTGTGCACCTGAAAAAGCACCTGCTGCGGGTGCGCCTGTTTCCCCAACCTCCAGACCATGTCCTCGACGGCCTCGACGCCACCGGGCGCTTCGCCCTGGCCGCCGTCATGTGGAACGGCGTCATCAGCGCGGCCCAGGCGAGCCGGGCCCTGCGGCTTCCGGGCGCCGACGTCAAAGACGCCCTGCGGCGGCTGCGCGAAGACGGGGTCCTCGTCGAGAACGGAGGCCGGTACCGCCTGCATGTGGCCTGGTGGTCCATCTCGTCGCGCTTCCTGCGTCGCAAACACCTCATCGCTGATTGACCGGAGGCTCCATGGACCCAGCGACGCCCCTCGACATCTCTGCGGCGATTCTTTTTCCCGGCGTCCTGTACGGCCTCGCCGTGTTGGGCCTGACGTGGTTCGGCAGCGGCGCCCTGACCCGCGCCCTGGTGGGCCTCGGCAATCGCTTCACCGACAAACGTCCCCTGTTGAACCAGGTGATGACGGTCGCCCGTTTCACGGTGTGGTCCATCGGCTTCGCCATCGCCGCCGCGCTTTCTCTGAACCTGTCGAAAGAGGTGATCATCGCCGTGACGGGCACGGCGGCCGTCGCTGTCGGTTTCGCCCTCAAAGACCTCGCAGCCTCGGTCATCGCCGGGGTCACGATCATCGTCGATCGCCCCTTCCAGGTGGGGGACCGCGTCACCTTCGGTGGCATCTACGGCGAGATCTCAGCCATCGGTCTGCGCTCGGTGCGGCTGGTCACCCTCGACGACAACGTCGTGACCATTCCCAACAACAAGTTCCTGACCGACGTCGTGGCGTCGGGCAATTGGGGCGCCCTCGACATGTTGGTGCAGACCGATTTCTTCATTGGTGCCGACCAGGATCCAGCCCTGGCCAAGCGCCTGGTGAGCGAAGCCATCACCTCGTCACGCTACGCGTTTCTGAAGAAGCCCTGGACCGTGCTGGTGAACCAGGTCATCCACGACGGCTACTTCGCCGTCCGTGTGCGAGCCAAGGTCTATGTCCTCGACGTGCAGTACGAGACCGAACTCTCCACCGACATCACCGAACGGGTGCTGCAAGCCTTTGCCGAGCACGGCGTCCGGGCCCCAACCCGGGTATTCCAGCACCGCGACCACGCCGCCTGACACTGAAAATATCTTTGATATCAGACACTTGCAGAAATCGACCGTCAGGTGCCTGCGTTGCGCTTTTTGTCGCTTTCGACGCTGGCGATGAGGCTGTGGGCAACCACGGTGCGGGCATTCTCGAGGAACTCGGTCTCCAGCCGCAGGGCGCGCACCTCGGCAAGCAGGCGGGTCCACGGGTCGCTGGCGGTGAGGCCCCGGATGCCCATGAGGTCCGACACCGCCAGGCAGGCGGCCTCGGCGGCGTCCTGCGACAGCTGGCGGGCCATGGTGGTGCCCTTGGACTCCCGCGACGTCGTCGTATCGCGACGGTAGGCGGCGTTTTGCACCAGGCTGAAGGCCGCGTCGACCTGGGTGACGGCGTCACCAAGCCGAAACAGCGCCGCCTGTTGTTCCCGCAGGGGCCGCCCGGAGACGCCGCGCTTCAAGAGCACGGCGACGCCGTCGCTGAGGGCATGGCGGGCAATGCCGAGGCAGGCCGCCGCCGCTGGCAGCCGCATCATGTCCAGGGAGGTCTGGGCAATCATCAGGCCCTGGCCTTCGCCACCCAGACGGGAATCGGCGTCGACCTCGACGTTGTCGAAGCTGACGGCGCCCACGGGCAGCGGCGACACGAAGGCGTCGCGGGTGACTTTGCACTGGTCGGCACGCACCACGAACATCGAATAGCGCGGCACCTCCGTCGGCGACGTCGCCCGATGGCGGGCCAGCACCACGAACTGGCCCGCGATGGGCGCCAGGGGCACGAGCTGCTTGCCGCCGCTGAGGACGTAGCCGCCCCCCGCTGGCGTCACGACGCAGGGAGCGTCGCCGTCGAGGAGGGCGACGGCGACCACAGTCTGGCCCGACGCCATGCCTGGCAGGTGGATGGCGCGCTGGTCTTCGTTGCCGCACAGGGCGATGGGGTACAGGCCCTGCACATGGGCCCCGAAGGCGCCGTCGCACAGGCCCGAGGTGCGGGCCAGCAACGAGCGCACCACGCACAGGGCCCGCAGATCGGGGCGGGGGGCGTCGCCCTCGAGGGCGCCACCAAGGGCGGGGTCAAACAGCCCCTCCTGGCCCAGCAACGCGATGTAGTCGATGGCGACGGCATCGGTGTCTTCGAGTTCCCCCGACGCCAAAATGGCGAGGCGCTCGTCGCACAGACGACGAACCTTGTCGTTCATCTGGCGGTGGCTGTCGTCGAAGACCGGGAGGTTCAATTCCATGATGGGGCGTCTTGGCTGGAGGGCGGTCTGGGCGATCAGGGACGGACGGGAACGGGCGGGGACAGGACAGGCGGGCGGCCGTGACGGTAGCAGAGGCTGGTCCGCAGGCGGGCGTCGGGTGATAGTGAGGTCCCCGTCGCTCCACAACACACCAGACGGCGCCTGATGACCGACCTCACTCTTGTCGACCTCTCCCTGCTGATCCCGGCCAAGCTGCAGAAGATCGTCGTCGATCGCCAGGGGCGCGCCGTCCTCGAGGTCTTTGGCGGCTGCCGACGCTGGCTGACCATCGACCACGGCACCGTCGACGTCGTCGAGGGTCGACCGGCCCGCGCCGACGACACAGACCTCGACATCAGCCTGCAGGGGATGCTCCGCAAGGAATTGCTCCCGGGGATCTTGAGCAAGGTCGACGTCGACACCGCCAAAGGCCTGATCTGGCTGCGCATTGCCAGCAGCGGCCACGCCGGCCGCTGCATCGTGGTCGAAACGGACGCCCGCGAACCCCGCTGGGCCTTGCTGGCCACCACGGACGACGGCCACCGCATCCTCGGCGCATCTCCTCCCGGGCGTCCCACCGACGAGCGCGACACCCGGCGGGGTCGGCCGTACGAACCGCCCCGCAGACCACCTGCCCTGCGCGGCGAGGGCGCAGCGGCAGCGGCGGCGGCGACGCCATTGCCGTCGGCGTCCCCCGTGGACCCCACGTTGACGACGCTGCGGGCGCGTTTGAAAGCCGAGCATGATCGCCTCAAGCGCCTGCAGAAGCGCCTTGAAGGAGACCTCTCCAAGCACGGCGACCCCGAGACGTTCTCGCGGTCGGGAGAATTGCTGAAGACCGTCATGGGCACGTTGCGCCGTGGTGCCGACAGCGTCGACGTCACCGACCACGACGGCGTCGTCCACGTCATCGCCCTCGACCCTGTGAAAGACGCCAGGGGCAATCTGCAAGCCCTGTTCGAGCGGGCTCGACGAGCCCGGGCCGCCCGGCTTCACGTGGCCCCCCGCCTCAAGGACAACGCCGACCGGCTGGCGAAGGTGTTGGCCCTGCGGGAACTCCTGCTGACGGCCCCCGTCGCCGACGACGTCATCGCCGCCGCGGGCGTGTTTCTCGACGCCCCCGAGGCTGGTCCCTCGGCCCGCCGCAAGGCCGCCACGACGGGGACGCGCCAACCCTGGCGGACCTTTGTCGTCGGCGCCGGCGTCGTCCGTGGCGGCGTGCTGGTCCGGGTGGGGCGCAGCGCCAAAGACAACGATGCCCTCGTCAAGAGCGCCCGTGGCAACGATGTGTGGATGCATGTCCGCGACAGCACGGGCAGCCACGTCATCGTGCCGTCGTCGGGGTCGGTGGTGCCCGACGAGGTCATGATCGACGCGGCCCACCTGGCGGCCTGGTTCTCCAGGGGGCGCGGCGAGACCCACGTCGACGTGCAACACACCCGGGTCAAGCACTTGAAGAAGCCGGGGGGCGGGGCGCCCGCCGGGCTCTTCCTCGTTGCCAACGAGACCGTCATGCACCTGCGGGTCGACGAGGCGCGGCTGCGGCGGCTGTTGGCCACCGAGGTGGCGGCGGTGGTGACCACCCCGACGACGACAAAACGAAGCCACTGAATCGTCCCGCGGGACCAGCCCGGGCAATCCCGCAAGGCCTGCGGCGGCGCCGGCGGGACGCAAGACGCCGGGGCTCCAAAGGGGTATGGTCGCGTCGTGGCATTTCCGCGTCCCTATGGCCGCTACATCCTCGAGGACCGCCTGGCGATGGGCGGCATGGCGGAGATTTTCCGGGCCCGCACCGCCCAGGCCGGCTTCGAAAAGCGCGTGTGCATCAAGCGGGTGCTGCCGCACTTCCTCGAAGACGACGACTTCGTCACGATGTTTCGCGATGAGGCGCGCACGGCCGCCCGGCTGCAGCACGCCAACGTCGTGCAGGTCTTTGACTTCGGCGAGGTCGACGAAGACTCGGGGACCACGCTGTTTCTGGCGATGGAGCTCATCGAGGGCGCCGACTTGCGCCGGCTGGCCGACCAGAGCCGCAAGAAGAAGAGACCCTTCACCATTGGCGAGGTCACCCAGATCGGCATCGACGTCTGTCGCGGGCTCCACCACGCCCACCAGCTCAAGGACGAAACCGGGGCGTCACTCGGGATCGTCCATCGCGACATCAGCCCCCACAACATCCTCGTCAGCCGACAGGGCGAGGTGAAGATCACGGACTTCGGCATTGCCAAGGCGGCGGAGCGCGCCACCCATACGTCGACGGGGATCGTCAAGGGCAAGGTCGCCTACATGAGCCCCGAGCAGGCCGAGGGCAAGCCCTTCGACCACCGCCTGGATCAATGGGCCCTGGGCGTCGTCCTGTGGGAACTCCTGTGTGGCGAACGCCTGTTCCGGGGCGACAACGACGCCACGATTCTGCGCAAGGTGCTCAACGTCGAGGTCCCCCCGCCGACCACCATCCGTGACGACGTGCCCGCTGGTCTGGAGGACATCATCCTGCGGGCCCTGGCCGGCACGCCGGAGGAGCGCTTCCGGGACATGCGCGAGATGGAGTTGGCCCTGTCCCGCTTCATGTTCTCGGGAGCCGTCGACCCCCACACCGCCGAGGTCAGCGCCGCCTATGCCCGCATCATGGACGGCGACGCGCCGGCGACGCCACGACGGACGGCCGTCCTCGACGTGCCAGACCTCGCGCGCAGCGCCGCCAACCCGCCCTCCTCACCGGGGCCGATGGCCCAGATCGCCGTGCTCGCGGCCCCGATGGCAGCGCCTGTGGCACCGGCGGTGGCGGCCCCGATGGAATACCCCCCAACCATCGAGATGGCTCCCCTGCCCGAAGGCGGCGTGTCGTCGACGGACGAGCTGGCTCGCGACGAGAGCCAGGTCTTTGTCTCCAGCGAGCGCCATCCCGTGGCCCCTCCCCCCGGCGCCCCCGACTCACGACGAAACGGCGCCGCACCTGGTCTGCCCACCCAGCTCGTCGACAACCCCGCAGAATTCCAGGCTGCCGCCGCGGCCTTCGAGCAGCAGCGGTGGTCGGTGTCGTCGTCGCAGTCGTCCTCACCGTCGTCCTCACCGTCATCACCGTCGCGCAAGAACATGCCGTCCCCAACCGGACCGGGCCCCGACAGCCGCGAACCGTCGCGGCCGTCTCGTCGCAGCCCCGTGTCGCCCACGGAGACCGTCGTCGGTGAAGGTGCCCTCCTCGACGCCGAGCGCGCCCTCGCCGCCGACGGCGACGACGGCACCCCGGCAACCCGCACCTTGATTCCCGCCGAACACAAGAGCGCCCCGAAACCCGCCTCGCTGCCGGCCCCCCTGCCCCCACCGGCGTTGACGCCACCCAGGCCGGCGTCGACCCGCACCTTCGCCGCCGCCGGCATCGTCGTCGCCGCCGGTGCGGCGGTGGGCCTGTTCATCGCGTTTGGTGGCCCCGCCGACGTGGCCCCGGCACCGGCGGCGTCGACCACCGTCGTCGTTGGCCCGTCATCCACGCCTGTGCCGTTGCCGCCTGTGACGACGGCCGCCCCCGTGGCAGCCAGCACAACGCCTGCGCCGACGACGCCAGTGCCTGCGCCGACGACAACGCCGACGACAACGCCGACGACAACGCCGACGACAACGCCGGCGACGACGGCGACGACGGCGACGACGGCGACGACCACGCCGCCGGCCATGTCGACGACGACGGCAAAGACGACGACGACAAAGCCAGCGACCAAGACGGCGCCAGCGACGACGTCGGGGCCCGTTGACGCGACGGCCCCAAGGCCCGTCGACGACACAGCCGAGGCCCCCAAGGCCCCCGGCTTTGTCTACGTCGACGTCATCGATGCCTGGGCTCTGGTGAGCATCGGCAAGAAGCCCTACGGCGAGACCCCCCTCAAGATCACGCTGACGCCCGGGCGCTACACGATCACGCTCACCAGCGGCGATGGCACCAGGAAGAAGAACGTGCCGGTGACGGTGACGTCGGGCGGCAAGGTGCAGGTGCGGGAGACCCTCTGAGCCCCGCGCGCAACAGCGCCAGCGGTTGCCTGGCCTGAACAAAGGCGCGAAGGGCTCGGCTCAGGCCCGCGGATCGTCGGGGCCGATGGGGTCTTCGTCGTCGAAGGCGAGGCCATCGCGGCTCACGGCGAGATACACGCAGCCCCGGACGCCGGCACGGGTCTCGTGGGCCGACGACGCCGGCCTGGGGGCTTCCATCCCCGCGACCACCTCACCGTGCTCGTCGCTGAAGCTGCCTTCGAGGACGAGGACGTCTTCGAAGCCCACATGGCGGTGGTGGGGAAACGTGGCCCCGGGGGCCAGCCGGACAAAGCCCGTGATGGCGCCAGCGACGGCGGGCCCGGCGTCGATGTGGAACAGCTCGATGCCGTCACCGGGGCCCGGCATCCAGCGGTCGGCGTCGTCCATCGCCGTGAAGAGGGTGCCCATGGCGTCGGCGTCGACGTCGAGCAGGCTGGCAGCCCGGCGGACAAAGGGAGCCCACCATGGCCCGGCCACCGCTCCCAGGAGCGCCTGCAACACGTTGGCGGGCGGGGGCAGGTCGTCGACCAGGGCGAGCAGCAGCTCGATGTCCTGTTCACTGTCGACCTGGCTGTCGCCGTCGACGTCGGCAGTGCCTGTGGTGTCGTCATCCGTCGGCATCGTGACCTCCTGCGGGCCCTGGGCCGGCGACGCTTCCGAGTGCTCGGCTCAGTTTTTCACGGGCCGCAAACAGTCGCGACTTCACGGTGCCCCGGGGCACCCCGACCAGCTCGCCGATCTCCTGCGTCGACAGGCCCTTGAAGTAGGCCAGCTCGACGACGACCCGTTGCTCCTCGGGCAAGGTCGACAGGGCGTCGCGCACCTGCTGACGCTCCAGGCGCAACATCGGGTTCTGCTCGGGAGCTGGCATGCGGGCGGCGGCGCTGTCGTCGAAGGGGACCCGGCGGGCCACCCGGGGCGACTTCTGGCGGTCCAGGCAGCGGCTGCGCATCCGCATGGCCAACCAGGTCCGGACGCTGCCGCGGCTCGCGTCGAAGTCGGCGGCCCGCTTCCAGACCTCGACGAAGACGTCGTGGAGCACGTCTTCGGCCTCGGCGCGGCTGCCCACGATGCGCACGCCAACCCCCAGCAAGACGCCGCCATGGCGGTCGTACAGGCCCGCCAACGCCTGCTGGTCACCAGCCGCCAGGCGACCCATGAGGGCGATGTCGACGCCGTCGTCGGGACGTGTCTGCCGCTCTGCCGCCATCGACCACCCGGGCTTCATCGGCACCACGCCGCTGGAGTGTGGGTCTTGGCACATCGCCAACGGGACCGCACCCCGCCGTACGGGGACCTGGAGCTGGACCAGCGTGAAGGGAACGGGAGCACACACCTGGACACTACGGACCGTCGTCGCCAACGGTTCACGCCCGCCCGGCCGATCCGATGGGCGATCCCGGCGGTCCGTGTGGGTTCCAGTGGTCCATGTCGTCCATCTCCCCACACCAGACACACCGCCATGGCACAGTCGCCGGCATGGTGATCCCGCTGCTCCTGCTGGCCTGTCTGTCCGCTTTGGCGCCGCCCGCCGTCGTCGACGCTGGCAGCCTTGAGCAACCGCGCCAGCGGTTGCGTGCCATGAACATCAAGCCCGAAGCGCTTGATCGCTTGCTCGAGGACGTCAGGGCCGCGTCATTCCCCGAGCTGCGCGACTCGCCCCTCACCATCGAGCGGTTCCGCAGCGACACGGTGTTTTTCATGTCCAACGTCGACGTCGCCAGCGCCTTCGACGACGACGGCCCCCTCGTGTTGCAGGTCTTCATCAACGACGCCGTGCTGCAGGACGGCCCCGGCGACGAGGCCCTGCGCGCCGTGCTGGCCCACGAACTCGCCCACAGCCTCGACTACGTGCAGCGCGACGCCGCCGAGGGCCCTGGCGGCCTGCTGGCGTTGCTGCCGATGCTCGTCTGGCCCCCCGCCGAAGAAGTCGTCGAACGGCGGACCGATCTGGTGGCCGTCCGCCGCGGCTACGGCGTCGGCCTCGCCGCCTATCGCCAATGGCTCTACCAGAGGCTCCCCGCCGATGCGGTCCTCGAAAAGCGCCGGGTCTACTATTCGCCGCTGGAGCTGCTCTTGTTGCAGCGCCTCCAGACGCGGTGTCCGGACGCTCTGGAGGCCGCCCTGGAACACCCGCCCACCACCGCCGCGGCCATCGCCCGTCTCGCTCCGGCCGGATGCTTCGGGTGACGGCTTGACAGGTTCGCTGCCCTCGCTACGTTGCTCGACGTTGGGTTCGCCGACATAGCTCAGTTGGTAGAGCAGCTGATTCGTAATCAGCAGGTCCGCGGTTCAAGTCCGCGTGTCGGCTCCACAGAAGTTCCTGTTTGATATCAAGGGCTTGAACCGCATGGTTCAGGCCCTTTTTCTTGGTTTGCCGGCAGGCAGGCCCCCACCGGCCTCACTGGCGACGGCGACGACGACGGCGACGACGACCCGGGACCAGCGCGGCCGCCCCCGCCGTCACTGGCGACGGCGACGACGACCCGGGACCAGCACCACCAACACGGCGCCCAGGGCCCACAGGGTGCCCGCTGACGCGCCGCTGCTGCAGGTCGGTCCGCCGCTCGTTTCGAACTCATCTTCGAAGTTGCGGCCATTGCAGAGCACGGCAGTGGCATCCACCTCGCCATCGCCCAGGACGCCGTCCCCGGCACTCTCGCCGCCGGCGCCGTCGTCGAGGCCGCCTTCGATGCGCTGGCCCCCGGCGACGCAGCCTTCGTCGCCGGGGTCCACCGCCGACGTGCGCAGCAGCGACGAAAAGCCGGTACCGCCATTTTGGCCGGGCTGGCCATCGGTGCCGTTGTCGCCGTCGGTGCCGTCGCGGCCGGGCGTCCCGCCGGGCCCGGCAGCACCGTCAGCACCGTCAGTACCGTTGCACAGGTGGTCGGTGCGATCGCGCTCGCCAACCTCGAGCACGCCGTTGCCGTTGTCGTCGCTGCCGCTGTGGACCTGCAGCCCACCCGTCGCGCAGGTGCCGTCGTCGTCTTCGACGGCGACGGCCGTCTGCTGCGCAGGGTCGTCGCACAGGAAGATCACCGAGTCCTCTTCGGGCCCCGACAACGTGCCGTCACCGGCGTCGGCCAGGATGCCGTCGCCGTCATCGAGCCCGGCCGCGATGCGGTGGCCACCGTCGGCGCAGTTGGCGCCGGCGGGCTCCACCGTGGCCGTCATCGCGGTGGCCAGGAAGGTGCCGCCAACCTCGACAGCGCCGCGGTCGCAGGTGGCGATGTCCCGCGACGCGCCCCGTTGATCAACGCCGCCACAGCGGGTGCCGACGCCGATGATGGTCTCCACGAGGGCCGCCCCCGGGATGGGCAGCAGGGTTTCCGTGGGCCCGCCGTTGTCGGTCAGGGGACCAAACACCGCCGCCGTCAGCGCCAGGTCAATGATGTCGCTGCCGGCTTCCATCGGGCAGTCGGTGTCGTCGTCGCTGGTGTTGTCGCCCACCGAGAAGCGGTCGCCGACGAGTTCGACGCAGGTGGCCCCCACGGGGGCCGTGTTGTCGATGAAGACCGAGTTCCGGACCGTCATCGCCGATCCGACCACCATGGCGCCGCCCTGTACGACGGCGCTGTTGCCGACAAACGTCGAGCTCTCGATGGTGGTGGGGAGAACTGCGACGCCGACCGCGACGGCGTGTTCCCACCCGCAGACACCGACAACCAGAATCCCTGTGTCCCCGACAATCAAGACGTCTTGTGCACCGATGATGATGACCGGGACGGCATCCGCAATGCCGCCGACATCGACGACACCAACCCCTGCATCCCCGACCGCGAGTCCCTGGCCTGCGGCGCCGATGACGATGGCGACGGCGTCATCAACCCCTTCGACCCCGCCGATGCGGACCCCTGTTCGCCCAACCCGGCATCCCCCACCTGTACGCTTGACACCGACAACGATGGCGTCACCGATGCCTTCGACCCCGTCGACGACAATCCTTGTGTCCCAAACCTGTCGGCCACCGTGTGTGACGCTGACGGCGACGGCGTGTTCCCGCCAACCGACACGGCCAATCAAGACCCCTGCGTGCCCAACGCCAACAATGCGCTGTGCACCAATGACGACGACCGTGACGGGGTGTTGAACCCCGCCGACAGCAACGACGCCGACCCTTGCATCCCCAACAGCAACGCCCTCACCTGCACCGCGGACGACGATGGTGATGGCGTCATCAACCCCTTCGACCCCGATGACGCCGACCCCTGTTCGCCCAATCCCGCTGCTGCTGTCTGCAGCAGCGACAGCGACGGCGACGGCGTGACCGATTCGTTCGACCCCGTCGACGACGACGGCTGCATCCCCAACCTGACTGCCACGGTGTGCGACGCCGACGGTGACGGGGTATTCCCGCCTGCAGACGCCGCCAATCAGGACCCCTGCGTCCCCAACGCCAACAATGCCCTGTGTACCAACGACGACGATCGCGACGGCGTGCTGAACCCCGTCGACAGTGACGACACCAACCCCTGCATCCCCAACAGCAACGCCCTCACCTGCACGGCCGACGACGACGGCGATGGCGTCATCAATCCGTTCGACCCCGCCGATGCCGATCCCTGCTCGCCCAACCCGGCCTCGGCCGCATGCAGCACCGACAGCGACAATGACGGCGTCACCGATGCCTTCGACCCCGCCGACAACGACCCGTGCATCCCCAACCTGACGGCCACCACTTGCGATGCGGACAACGACGGCGCCTTCCCGCCAACCGACGTCGCCAACGATGACGCGTGCATTCCAAACGCCAACAACGCCCAGTGCACCGACGACAGCGACAACGACGGTGTGTTGAACCCCGTCGACAGCGACGACACCAACCCCTGCATCCCCAACGACAATGCCCTGACCTGCACGGCCGACAACGACGCCGACGGTGTCGCCAACCCGTTCGATCCCGCCGATGGCGACCCGTGTTCTCCCAATCCGGCATCCCCCGCCTGCAGCCTCGACAGCGACGGCGACGGCGTGACCGATGCCTTCGACCCCGTCGACAACAACCCCTGCATTCCCAGCATCGTCGCCGTCAACTGTGACGCCGACGGCGATGGCGTGCTGCCCCCGACCGACGTTGCCAACGACAACCCGTGCATCCCGAACGCCAACAACATCCTGTGCACCGACGATGACGACCGCGACGGCACCCTCAACCCCCTGGACGCCGACGACGCCAACGCGTGCGTGCCCAACAGCAACGCCCTCACCTGCACGGCCGACGACGACGGTGACGGCATCATCAACCCCTTCGACCCCGAAAGCGCCGACCCCTGCTCGCCCAATCCGGCCTCGAGCGCTTGCACCATCGACAGCGACGGTGACGGCGTCACCAACCCCTTCGACCCCGTCGACGACAATCCCTGCATCCCCAGCATCCTGGCCACCAACTGCGATGCCGACGGCGACGGCAGCTTCCCGCCGACGGACGTGGCCAACCAGGACCCCTGCGTCCCCAACGCCAACAACGCCCTGTGCAGCAACGACGATGACCGCGACGGCGTGCTGAACCCTGCCGACAGCGACGACGCCAATGCCTGCATCCCCAACAGCAACGCCCTGACCTGTACCGCTGACGACGACGCCGACGGCGTCATCAATCCATTTGATCCCGCCGATGCCGACCCCTGTTCGCCCAACCCCGCCTCGCCTGCCTGCACGGCCGATACGGATGGCGACGGCGTCACCGACCCCTTCGATCCCGTGGACACCGACGCCTGCGTCCCCAACGTGGCGGCCACCAACTGTGACGCCGACGGTGATGGCGTCTTCCCGCCGACCGACCTGGCCAACCAAGACCCCTGCGTCCCCAACGCCAACAACGCCCTGTGCGGCAATGACGACGACCGCGACGGCGTCTTGAACCCCGCCGACAGCGACGACGCCAATGCCTGCATCCCCAACAGCAACGCCCTCACCTGCACCGCCGACGACGATGGCGATGGCGTCATCAACCCCTTCGATCCTGCCGACGCCGACCCCTGCGCTCCCAACCCCGCCGCGACGGCGTGCACCGCCGATGCCGACGGCGACGGCGTGACCGACCCCTTCGACCCCGTCGACAACAATGCCTGCGTGCCAAGCATCGTGGCCACCAACTGCGACGCCGACGGCGACGGCGCCTTCCCCCCTGGCGACGTGGCCAATCAGGACCCATGCATCCCCAACGCCAACCATCCCCTCTGCACCCAGGACGCCGACAGCGACGGCGTGTTGAACCCGGCGGACCCCGTCGACAACGACGCCTGCATCCCGAACAGCAATGCGCTGACGTGTACGGCCGACGACGACAACGATGGCGTCGCCAACCCCTTTGACAGCAACGACGGTGATCCATGCATCCCCAACAACGCCGCTGCCACCTGTGTGCAGGCACCGACGCTCGCACTGGTCGCGCCAGGTGAGATTCACGCACTGGTCACGGGCGATACGCTCACCGTGGTGGGCACCCGCCTGAACCCGGTGACCACCGTCGTGGTCGTTCGCGTCTCAGACGGCGCGATCACGCCAGCCAGCATCGTGTCGAAGACCGACACCAGCATCGTGCTCAAGCCGAGCGCCGTCCTCGACGACAGCATCGACGTCGCCTCGGCCTACAAGGTCCGGGTCACGGCCCCCGCGGGGACTGCCGAGGCAGGCACCTTCGAGGCCAAGCGCCCCCGAGTGGCCAACGGCTTCGACGAGTCCGCCCTCGACATCGGCTTCAACGGCGAACAGCTCAACCCGACCCGCCTCGCTGATGCACAGCTCAGGGACGCCCTTGTTGGCACCGTTGTGCCCCTGACCATCAACAGCAAGAGCGAGACGTTCTTGTCGGTGCGCATCAACGGCACACTGGTGGCCAACGCCCGCTACCAGGTGGAGCTCGTCTACAACCTCGACGGCGGTGGCACGACGACGATTCGCGCCGGCACGCCGCGCAACTGCTCACCGGCGGAACCCCAGGGCGACCGCTTCCTTCGCGTCGCCCCCAACTGGGTGGGCCAGGCCTGCAGCGACAACGCGATGACAAACGGCAGCTTCGAACTCGACTTCACGAGCTGGACCGTCGCCGACGAAAGCACGTCGACGAGCGGCATCTGGGGCATCGCCAACAGTGGAACCGTCCTTGCCGATGGACAATCGTTCTTCGACTTTGCCGGCGGGACGACCGGGACGACGACCTGTCTGAACGGCAATACGATGCCCTTGACGGCGACCGACGGCGGGAAACTCGCATTCCTTACCGTGCAATTCGGGGACAACCACCGTGCCTTCCAGGACATCGCCATTCCCCCCGGGGCGACCACCATCAGCTGGGACATGATCTACCAAAACACCAGCAGCTTCGAGGTCAACAACCAGTTCATTGCCATCAATGTGCGCGACGCAACGACCGACGCCCTGTTGGCGACGGTCTTCAAGACGACCGAGGGCGTTGACCCAGCCATCATCAACATGACGGCGTTCTCGGCGAATATCGCGGCGTTTGCTGGTCAGACGGTGCGCATTGAGCTCCAAGTGCGGATCTTCAATGCCTGCATGACTTCCGCGTTCGACGACTTCCGGCTGTTCTGAGCGACCGACGCTGCGATCTCAAGATCGCAGCGTCGGGATCGCACCCGACGGGATCAGCAGGCGAATGGGCCCGCAACCCCTTGAAATGTCGGCCCTCTGGTCTTTCTGGTTTTTTGGCACGAAACCTGCTTTCCGTGAGACCATCGGTCCCGATGTCTTCGGAGCGCAGCATGTCTACCCAAGCCCGTTTCCTCTCCTCGTCGTTGCTTCCCCTGAGCGGGGCGGTGTTCCTGCTCGCCGTCACTGGCGGCTGCATCATCATCAACGACGGGGGCGACGACGGCGGCGACGACTGCGTCGACCTCAACGACGCCTGTCCGAACCTCACCTGTGACACCGGCAACGTCGTCGTCGACGGCTGTCCCATCTGTGAATGCGCACCGGTGTGTGAGCCGGGCCCGGCGCCCGAGTGCGCCAACCCCATCCTCCTCGACGACTGCACCTGGACCTGCGGCACCAGCGAGTGCTTCAGCGACGTCGACTGCGGCGACGGCTTCTTCTGCTCGTTCACCGACGGGACCATTCCTCCCGGCGGCGACGTCCCCGAGGGCGCCCCCGACGCGGCCCCCATTGCGCCGGGCGGGGTCTGCCTGCCCCTCGAACAGCCCCAGGGCTGCTTCTCCGACTTCGACTGCGGCACCGGCTTCTTCTGCGACCTGACTGCGGCCGGCGGCGGCTCTGGCGGCGGCGCCAGCGACCCCGCTCCTCCTCCTCCCGACGGTGGCGGCGCCGAGCGCCCGGCTCCCCCGCAGTTCGAGGGCTTCTGTGCGCCCCTCAACGAATGCTTCTCCGACGTCGACTGTGCCGAGAGCCAGCATTGTGAGTTCCCGGGCCTGCCAAACGGCCTGGTGGCCATCGGCGGCGTCTGCGTCGACGACGTCGTCAGCGAGTGCTCGGCCGACGAGGACTGCGGCGAGGGCTTCGTCTGCGCCGTCGAGTGCGGCCAGGATCCAGGCTGCCCCAACTGCGACGTGTGCTTCTTCATCGGCACCTGCGTCGAGGTCGACCGCCCCTGCGGCAGCGACGCCGAGTGCAACGTCGGCGAGTTCTGCGACTTCAACACCGCCGACCGCATTGCCTGCATCGACGCCGACAACGACGGCGTTTGCGACACCGACCCCGTGCCCGCGCTGGGCGTCTGCCGCGCATCCCCTGTGACGGGCTGCGAGGTCGACACCGACTGCGCCGAAGGCCAGATCTGCGCTCTCACCGACCAGTGCGTGTGCGACGCCCAGTGCCGCGACGACGGCATGGGCGGCTGCCTCCCCTGCGAGTGCCCTCCCGCCGGCGGCATCTGCATCGACCAGCCCCTGACCCCCTGCGCCACCGTCCGCTGCAACGCCGACACCACCTGCCAGGTGGCCCTCGACGGCACCGCGGCCTGCGTCCCCAATGAGGGCCAGTGCGCCAGCGACGCCGAGTGCGCGGCCGGCACCCACTGCAACGCGGGCATCGATTTCTGCCTGCCCTCGCCCACCTGCGTCGACGGCCAGAACTGCATCGACCTCTGCTACGGCTTCTGTGTCGTCGACGTCGTCAACTGCTTCGACGACGCCGGCTGCGCCGCCGACGAAACCTGCGTGTTCGACCCCACCATCGACGGCGGCGCCAACCGGCCCATCATCGCGCCCCAGGGCACCTGCCAGCCCCGCGACCCCGCCCTCGATCCCTGCGCCGCCGTCCGCTGCGCCCAGGGCACCACCTGCGAAGTGAACGCCGCCGGCAACGCCGAGTGCGTGGCCACCGTCGGGACCTGCGCCAGCGACAACGACTGCCCCGCCGACACCCGCTGCAATGCGGGCGCCGAGGTCTGCAACACGTCTCCCGACTGTGTGGCGGGCGAGCCCTGCATCGACGTCTGCTTCGGCTTCTGCGTCGCTCCCTGAGCACCGCCCACGCCCGCAAGCGCTCATGACGCCCACGGTTCGCCGTGGGCGTTGTGCGTCTCCGGGCAAATAGCACCATAAATTCAAGGGATTGCGACACCAACTGGGGATGCATCGGGAGCCGAACGACCCACGACGGCGCCATGGCATACTCCCCCTGTGCGTCTCTTCTCCGCCCTCTGCTGCGCTGTCGTGCTCCACGGTTGCCAATGCGATGAGCCCCTCGCCGATCTGACGGGCATCATCGACGTCGACCCGCGCGTCCTCGACCTCGGCACCGTCCGCACCATCGTGGCCCACGAGACCTCGGTCACCGTCGGCAACCGGGGCACGGGCTCCCTGAGCCTGCTGGAAGTGGCTGTAGAGCCCGCAGACGGCCCCTTCCGGCTGGTGTCGGCGCCGACGTCGGTCCGCCCGGGAGAAGCCCTGCCAGTGGCGCTCACGCTGCAGGTGGAGGCCCCGGGCCCGGTGGCCGGCACCCTCGTCATCCAGAGCGATGATCCAGCCACCCCGCGCCTCGAGGTCCCCCTCCTCGCCGAAGGCGGCGTGGCCCGCCTCTTTGTCAGCCCCGACCCCATCAGCTTCGGGCGGGTCAACGAAGGCGCCGGCGCCGCCCGCACAGTCACCCTGGCCAACGACGGCCTCGACGACCTCATCATCGACAGCATCGGCTTCGTCGACGACGCCGGCTTCGACCTCGACGCCACCGCCCTTGGCACCCTGCCCCGGCGGCTGCTGCCCGCCGAGAGCGCCCTGGTCACGGTGTCCCTGGCGCCGAGTGCCCAGACCATCGTCGACAACGGCGGCGCCGACCTTGGCGACGTCCTGCGCATCGGCACCAACGTCGGCCCCACCGACGTCGTTGTCACCGCCACCGTCAACCTGGCCCCCGTCACCATCGCCGTCGAACAGCGGTCCCGCCGCCACGTCGTCAAGGCCGGCGTCAGCGACATCGTGTTCGTCGACGGCTCTGACACGGCCGACCCCGAAGGCGATGCCTTCACCTTTGGCTGGAGCGTGTCTGAACGGCCAACGACGTCGGTGACCACCATCATCGGTCAGGGCCAGCCGGTGGTCCGCGTCACCCCCGACGTCGTGGGCCGCTATGTGGTTCGCCTGCGGGCCACCGACGTCCACGGCGCCTTCGCCGAAGACACCGTCGAAATCCTGCCCCGGGACCTCGGCGTGGTGTTGTCGTGGTCGCCGGCGCCCGATGCACCCTGCCGGGCGTTTTCCGAGGCCCAATGCGCCGCGTTCACGCCCAATGAACGTCGACAGCGGTGCTGCGGCCAGAGCGATCTCGACCTGCACCTGGTGGCCCCCGGTGGCGCCCTCGGTGACTACGGCAGTTGCCCGGCGACGTGTCCGACGGTGGACTTCTGCGCCGAAGAGAGCGACGAGCACGTCGACGACTGCCGCAGCACGGGCCTCGACTGCGCCTTCGCCAACCGCTCGCCAGAGTGGGCGGCCAGGGGCCGTTTCGATGATCCGAGCCTCGACATCGACGACGTCGGCGGCGACGGCCCCGAGGTCATCTCCCTGAACGACCCCGCCGATGGCACCTACCGCGTCGTCGTCCACTACTGTCAGGACCGCATCGGCGAACCCTCGGTGGCCACCGTGAGCCTGTTTGACCAGGGCATTCCCCTGCAGGTGACCTCGCCCCAGCCCATCGTCGCCGGTCAGGCCTGGCTGGCCGCCGTCCTCGTCCGAAGCGCCGGCGCCTGGCAGGTCATCGCCCAGCCCAACATCTTCGAGAGCGGCGTGCCTGCGGACCTCTGCGCCCAGTAGTACCAGCGGCAAGGCCTCCCGCAGCGAACACGGTGTGCGTGGTCGCCGCGAGAGGCCTCAGGGTCGGGCTCAAATCTTCAGCTCCAGCTTGGTCATGGCGTCGCCACCGAGGACGACGTTGACGGTGCCGACCTTGCTGGCGAGGTCCTTGTAGGCCTCCAGCTCCTTCAGGCGGATGAGCAGCGGGTTCTCCTGCAGCACCTTCGCCGTCTGGGCCAGACTGCGCGTGGCCGCGGTCTCCTCCCGTCGGGTGATGACGTTGGCCTCGGCCTCCTTCTGGGCCTCGATGACCCGGTTGAGAAGGGCCCGCATCTCACCGGGGAGCACGAGGTCCTTCACGCCCAGCTCGAGGAGTTCCAGACCGAGCACCTGCGCCCGGGCCTTCAGCACCTCGGCCCCGTCCTTCACCAGCACGTCGCGATCCGCGAGGATCTCGTCGAGGGTGCGCACGGCCACCGCGTCGCGCAGCGCGAGCTGGGCAGCGAGGTAGATGGCGGCGGCGGCGTCACGGGCCACCGTCGCCAGCCGTCGGGCATCAATGACCCTGACCGTCGCCGTCACGTTCAGGCGCAGGGTCACCTTGTCCTTCGTCATCACGTCCTGGCCGGTGACCGCGATCTGCCGCTCGCGCAGATCAAGCACCGTCCAGCTCACCTTGCGCTTCACGGTCCAGGCGCCGTGACGGCCCGGACCAAGCTCGGTATCGAGGGCACCGTCGACGAGGCGCAGCCCCACAGCCCCCACGGGGACCGTGGTCTCTGTGTACTCGCCAGCGGGCACCAGGGGACGCACATCGTCCGCCAGGACCCGGGTCTCGATGCCCCCGACGTCGATGAGCTCGACGTCAATGGCGGGCACCATCACGCGGGTGCCGTCGGCATCGCGCCGGCGCCCGATCTCGACGAGCTCCACGTTCCACAGGGTCCACACCCCCGGCTGCAGCCAACGCACGGGCCGCCCCTTGCGCCGGATGAGGCCCCGCTGCCCCTCGGCGACCTCGACGACGCGCACGGCATCGCGGTCCAGCAGGGTGGCGTGTTCGACGGGGAGGTCGACGACGATGGCGCGGGTGTCGTAGCGGACCACCTCGACGGGATCGAGGGTCCACACGACGTGACGGCCCGGGCCGAGGGCCTCGCTGGGACGACCGGCCTTCAGGAGAATCGCCCGCTCGGCGAGGGCAACGGTGACAACAGTGCGAATGGTGATGGTCATGGGACACCTCGACAGGAACGAAGGACAGCGCCCATCGACGACGACGGCGCAACGAACAAAAAGAAAGGGAGAAGATGCTGGCCGACAGCGGCACAGCGCCGGTCGCCGCCACCGACGTCATCCCCGACGCGTCACGACGTGATCCACCAGACGGGCCCCGTCGGCGGACCGACGGCGATGGCCTGGCGATGACGGCGTTTCGGGCCGGAGCAACGGCGGTGTCGACGTCGACGACGACCATCCCGGTGGACGACCGCCATCGAAGGGCCGACCACACGGCCGCCGACCAACACCTTCAAAGGTCCTGTGTTTCAGACAGGGTTGGAAAGGAGATTCGAACTCCCAACAGCAAGATTTCAAAGTCTTGTGCTCTACCATTGAGCTATTCCGGTGGATGTCGACGACGTCATGCAACACGTCGACACCCGTCGTCCCACCGTCGACCAGAACCCACAGAGCCAACGTCAGGCAGCAGGGCAGCAGGGCTGCAGAGCTGCGCAACGGACCCGTGGACCGCCCGGGTCATGACCCCGGTGTCTCCGACAAGGCGTGGTGCCCTGCCCGCCGACGACGACGAATCGCTTGGTGGCGACCGCCGCTGCCTGCGCGCAAGGTCACCTCAAACGCCAGCCAGGACGCGCTCATTCAGGTGATCCGGATCAAGCCCCGCCCCGGCGACACACGAGGCTCAGCGCGCGGGCATGCGTTCAACGATGGCGTGGGCGGTGGCGCAGGCGGCGCCGACAACGGGACCCCAGGCCAGGCGCTCCTCCCCGTAGCCCTCGAAGCGGGCGACGAAGTGGGAGTGCTTGGCGCTCTTGAAAGTGCCCTCGACGCTGGCGACCTTCTGCAGACGCTCGCGCAGGGCGGACACCCCGGTTGGTCGGCCGCGATGGTCGCGGCGCGGTCGGCCATGGTCGCTGGGCTGCCCGCCCAGGCGCCACGCCGCCCTCGTCCAGGGCCACCGGGTCGCCTACCGCGAGGCCCACAGTCGTCGTCTTTGGTACCGTCGACCATGACCAGACCCATCGACTTCGTTCCGCGGCTCGAGGCCTTGCGCGCGACAGCGCCCATCGAGGGACTCGCCGCGCTCAAGGAGCTGAGCCTTCGCATGCGCGAGGAGCTCGACCCTGAGGACAAGGATGAAGCGGCGTTGGAGCAGGTGTGGAACGTGTTCCGCGCGGTGCAGAAGTACCTCGAGGGAGAGCAGCTGATGGGTGCTCCCGACCCGATCGTGGCGGCGATCGCCGGCAATCGGCCCGACATCGTCGGGCGCGTCGGCTCCGATGCGGCGTTCGGGGCCGCGCTCGAGCAGTGCGCGGCGCACATCGCCAAGCCCTACTACACGACGAATCCGGGCTGGATCCACCTGGTCGCAGCGATGGCGACGACGGAGGAGCGTCGCGCGAGTGTGGTCGCCGAGCTCGGTGCGGCACTCCAGAAGATGGTGCAGGATCGTCTCGCCGGCGGCGATCTCGTCAACAGTGTCGCGTTCACGGCCTGCGCCATCGCCTTCATCCGCCTTCGCGCCGTCGAAGCCGTCGTGCAAATTGAGGCGACGCTGCGCTTTTGCGTCGAGAGGAAGTGCCACTACGAAGCGTTCCAGGCGGGCGGACCGCTCGCCATCGCGCTGACGACGGCTGGCGGGAGCGCGTCGGCCGTTCGCGTGTACCTCGCGCGCTGGCAGAGCGTCTATCCGGGAGAGCGCTTCGTCATGGAAGCGCTCTATGCGCTCTGGCTGCTCGAGGGTGACGCCGCCGCAGCGCGCGCGTTCCTCGAGGACACGGCCAATCCGAAGGGTCACGCGTACGCGGCCGCGGCGCTCGCCGACCTCCACGACGTCGGGGCCTTGCCGGTCATCGAAGCGCGACTCGCCCAGGTGCAGAACCCCGTGACGGTCGAGGCCTTCACAGAGGCGCTCGCGAGGCTGCGGATGCAGCGTGCCGCCCCCGCGCTCCCCGACCGGATGATCTTCTTGTTCGGCTCAACCACGCGCACCGAACAGGCGCTGGGCGCCGACAGCGACGATGTCTTCCTGGTGCGCGCGCGGGCGAAGCTGCGAGACCCCACGATGGGCCAGGTGACCGAGGTCGACGACGCCGCAGAAGACGATTGAGAGTGCGGTTCACCGTCGCTGGCGAAGCCGGCTGTCGCTTGCGTGGAGGCTTCGCGCGGGTGCTCGGGGATCATCCTCGTCCGCCGCGACGGTGACGACTGGGCGGCGCTGCTGAAGCGGGTCTTCGCAGTCGACGGCAACGCGTGCGCTCGCAGCGAGGGCCCATGCGCGTCATTGAGTACCTCGAGGAGCCCGCGGTCGTCGCCCGCATCTTGCGGCACTTGGGTCGTCCACGAAGCCGTTGCCGACCGCCAGCGCCCAAGCCCCGCCCGTCACGCTCGCCGATCCCATCCGCGACCCCGGCGGTCCATGTGGTTTCCAGTGGTCCATTTCGTCCATCTCCCCACACCAGATGCACCGGCCTGCCTTGCCGCTGCGGCGCCACCCACCGTCTGAGCTGCATCCCGGCCGATGACACGTTCGCTGGGGCCCAACTGCCGGACCCGGTGAACGGGTGCCACCGCCTCACGAGTTGGCGATGCTGGCCAGATGTTCAGTCGGCATTATCCGAAAGGTGCGCCCATGCTTCCCATCCGCCGACGGCGGTGTCGTGGATGAAGTCGGTCTCGTGCATGGTCCCCCCGCGCGATGGTTTCCCGCGCGATGCCAGGGGCCAAGCGCGGGCGCTCCGCGGCCCGCGGCGCGGTAGCGTCCGGCTCATGTCCACGACCGGCGACGGCACAAACGAAGACGACCGCGACGACCGCGACGACGCACCGGTGTCTTGGACGCGCCTGGAGTACGACGACGGCCGGGTCATCCGCGGCCTCGAGCTCACCCAACAGGGCGCCACGCTCTATGTGCGGGTGGAAGAGGTCTTGGTGCGCACGAAGCAGCCCGAGCGCCCGGCGCAGATGGAGATCGTCACGATGAAGTCGGCGGCGAGCGCCGAGCGCAGCCTGGCCCTGCGCATCGAAAACGCGCTCAAGAAGGAGCATGTGCTGCGCGCGCCCGTGCTGCGGCCGCTTCCCTCCACCTCGACGGCGGACGAGCGGGCGGCGCGGCGGGAACAGAAGCAGGCGGAGCGGCTGCGGCGGCTGCGGCGCAGCGAGGACGACACGCTGGCGTTCTTTCTGGCCTGGCACGCTGCGGGTCACGACCCGGGGCGATCTTTTCGACAGGAGGCACAGCACCGCAGGCAACGGGACTGGAACGAGCTCGCCGCAGCCTGCGTCGGCCTATGCGCCGAAACCTTCGGCGTTGTGTTCAGCGAACGCATCGTTGTCGACGAAGAGCACGGCTATCGCGGCGAGATTTCCTTTCGCCACCTGGCGGACATCTACGAGAGTCCGACGGCGCTCGCGCGCCTGGCGATCGACTCCATCGACCAGGGGTTCCGTTTCGTGCAGGCGGACTACCCCAGCGAAATCCCTGAGGCGGTCCGGAGCGCGGCGCCAAACGATGCGGTGAGCCGCGCCCTCGCGCGCTTCCGCGCCAGTACTTCCGCATCGCGTAGCCCGTGACGACAGGCCGGCGCCTCGGCGACAAACCCCAGAGCGGGTTTCTCTTCGAGGCTCAGCGCGCGGCCACGTCACGGTAGAGGGCGTCGACGTCGACGGCGAAGCTGCGGCGCACGGCCTCGTCGAAGTCGCGCCCACCCTTGAGTTCGCCAATGAGCTGGTTCAGGCCCCAGGCCCCTCGACGCTCCACCATGCGTTCAACGATGGCGTGGGCGGTGGCGTAGGCGGCGCCGACGACGGGAGCGGGCAAGCGGGTGAAGGGCACATCGAGGTGCTCGCGGGGGGCCACCCCTGTCTGGTCGAGGACCCGCGACGGCGCCGTGCGGCGCGCTTCAAAGTGTTGGGCGAGCCCCTCGTGGAACCACGACGGCACCGTCACCGGCAACGTGTGCAGGGCGGCGTGGACGTACTCGTGGACCAGGGTGTCGTCGAGGGTGCCCTTGTCGGCGGCCAGCAATCCCTCGCGGATGCGGATCTTGCCGTCGAACAAGCCCGTCGACCAATCAGGCGCTGCCGTCGCCGTGCGGTACTGCTCGCCGGTGTAGATGACGACCGTGATGGGGTCGCGCGGATAGAGGTCGATGGCTTTGCCCACCGAGAACCAGGCCTGCTCGAGGGTGTCGAGGGCCCCCCAGGCCAGGCGCTCCTCGCCGTAGCCCTCGAAGCGAGCGACGAAGTGGCTGTGTCGGGCACTCTTGAAGCTGCTCTCGACGCTGGCAACCTTCTGCAGACGCTCGCGCAACGCCGACAACCCCGGCTGGTCGGTGGCGAGGGTGGCGGCTCGGTCGGCCATGGTCGCTGCTTCACCAGGCTCGTTTTGCTTCTCGAGAAGCAGGGCCAGATCGACCAGGGCTGCCACCCCCTCAAACGTCGCCACGCTCTCTCGCAGCAGCGGCACGCGGGCAGCTTCGTCGTCGAGGGCCCGGGCCCGGCGCAGCAGGGTGTCGGCGAGACCCTGCTTCAGGGCCTGTTCACCGGGACAGTCCGCCAGGGCCGCCCGCAGATCACGCTCCCGGCCCCGAAGTTCGACCGTGGCTGCGGCCCGTCGCGACAACACCGCCGCCCGCTCGCAGCGGACAGCGACGACGGCAGGGTCGTGGGCGGCGTCGGCGTCGGCGATGCCGCTGTCGAGGACCGCGAGTGCGGCGTCGAGGTCCCGTTGTTCAACGAGGGCGAAGGCCCGGGCCCGCGCCTGCTGGAGCGGCGATGGCGCCGCAGGTTCGACCTGGCGCTGCACCACGACTGCCTGGGGACGGAGTTCGGCGGGCCGTTCACACGCCGACGCCAGGCACCACAAGCACAATGCCGAGGCCAACGCCGACGACAACCACAACGACGGCCGACGCGGAGGCAGGCGCGTCACTCGCCGTCGTCGAGGCTGTCGGTGCGTTCGCAGATTTCGTCGATGCAGGTGTATTCGGCGGCGCAGGGGTGGTCGACGTCGCATTGGCGATTGGCGATATCGATGGGGTCGATGGCGCAGCCCGCGCCCAGCGTCGCCATGACCATGGCCAGGACCAATGGCCTCACGGCTGGTCGACCCCAAGCACCGACGCCACCGCCAGCCCGCCGCCGGCTGCGACGAGGACGCCGCCAGCGCCGTAGAGCACGTTGGCCCACATGGCCCCTTCACGGGCCTTCTGGTACTCGCTGATGGCCTCGGACTGGAACGCCTCCGACGCCGCCGAATCCCGCTTGGTGACCGCAGCCAGGCCCACCATGGCGCCGCCGCCGACGGCCAGCACACCTACCGCGGCCACCGCACCGCCCCCAAGAAGAGCCCAGCGGGGGCGCTCGGGGAGGGGCTGGTCGAGGTAATGGGTGGCCGTGAGAGCCGAACCCGCCGGTCCGGGGGCTGCCGGGACGCCCGTGACCCTGACCCGCTCTTCGTCCATCAGCCGGTGAATGGCTGGGGAGAGGTTCACCGAGACGGGAACGTTTCTGTCGAGGGCCAGCGCCTCATGGAAGCGAAGGCGGGCACTGTTGAAGTCAGCGTTTTCAGCAGCGATGGCCCCGAGCCACACGAGGGCAACTGCTTTGTCTCCCGGGGTGGGTGCAAAGGCCGCAGCACGCTCAAACGAAGCGCTCGCGTTGGCGAGATTGAAGCGGTCGAAGGCCGAACGACCGGCTTCCAGGTTCGCCTGGTAGCCCGAAGGTGCGCCTTGGAAGCAAAGGACCATCAGGAGTGCCGAAGCAGTGACCATGTGGACAGTGTATCGACCATGCGCGTCATGATGGTGTCGGGCAATCGCCGGATCTGATCTCGGGACGACGACACTGTGGGGAGATGTGGGACATGTCCGCAGCGCTCATCCGTCGGATGGCCCCAAAGCGCCCCCGGAGGCCTCGACAGATGGCCGCCGCCGGGCGAACGATGGCCCCGATGTCGCCCTTTGTCGTCCTCGCCATCCTCGCCACCCAAGCACCAGATCTCTCCGGCTTCGCCGCCCTGGCGCCCGATCCCTCGCCGGCCGAGATCACCCGGGGGTCCCATTATTGGATCGGCAACGAGCATCGCCTCGACCTCTTCTTTCCCGAGGTCAAGGGCAAGGGTGGTGTCCACGTCGGCGTCGGCGCTGAGCAGAACTGGCTGATGTGCGGCTGGTCCCGCTGTGAGGCGATTGTGCTGATGGACTTCGACCAGTCGATAGTCGACCTCCATCGGGTCTACTTCGCCGCCTTCGCCACCGCCGAGACGAAAGAACAATTCCTGGCGCTGTGGCTCGACAAGAAACGCACGGGCCTGCGGGCCGCCCTCAAGGCCCGCTACCAGGGTGCCGAGCTGAAGGGGGCCCTCGCGGCCCTCGACGTCGCCCGCTGGAACGTTGAGCGGCGCTTTGGTGCGCTGAAGACCCAGCTCGTCGACAAAGGCATCCCCACGTACTTCAGCAACGACGGCGACTACGCCCACGTCCGCAGCGTCGTCGTCGCCGGCCGCGCCTTCGCCGTCCGCGGCGACCTGACAGCGAATCGTGCCATGCAGAGCATCGGCGCTGCGGTCACCAGGGCCGGGATGACGGTGCAGACCTGGTACCTCTCAAACGCCGAGCAGTACTTCAGCTACGACAAGCAGACGCGCGCCAACTATCTTGGGCTGCCATTCACGGAGACCTCGGTGGTCCTGCGGACCCACGGCTGGAACAGCCTGCGCTACGCCAAAGACGGCAACAGCTATCACTACGGGATCCAGACGGGCCCAAGCCTGCAGGCGTTCCTGCGGGAGCCGGCGGTGACGTCGTCACGGCAAATCCTCCAGTGGGCCGCCCTGCACGGCGAAAAGGGGTGCTCCCTGCAGGCGTCGACCGCCCCCCTGGCCGCGAAGGCGACGTTTGAGGCCTCACGGCCAGCGAAGCCAAGGCCCAAGACCGCTCCAGCGGCGACGACGGCGTCGACGTCAGCGCCTGCCACGCCGTAGCCGTCGTCAGCGACGCAGGCGCTCGGCCAGGGCGCCAATCATCAGGCCGCAGACCACACCGGGAACGACGAACAGGGCCGCCGCCGCGAGGGGACCTTCCACCAGGTTCATCTGCAAGGCGAGCCAACCGGGCAGGTTCAAGAATGCCAGGGGGACGGCCACCAGGACGCCGAGGACCTTGAGGGACGGCGGCTGTGGTGCGGGCATCGTTGCCGACACCGAGACGCCGACCGACGCCGTTGCACCCACGGGCGCCCTCGACACCAGGCGACGCAGGGCACCGTCCATGCGGGCAAACGCCTGCTGGAGATGACGGCTGCGAGGCCACAGCCGCAGGACAAGGTGAACGCCCCCAAAGGCCAGCCAGGCGAGGACCATCGCGGGCACCGCGCAATACGCAAAGGCGAAGGCGACGACGTAGGCTGGCATGATGTAGGACGGCGTGACGAGGCCCCCCAGCAGCGCGCAGGTCAGCAGGGCGGCTGCCACCCCGGCCACGCCGATGAGACCCAACACGACGGCGATGCCGAGACCACGAAGAACGCGCATGGATATCGAACCTGGCTGGGTCGGTATTGATTCACCGAAGCCAGATCGTGCCACCGGGAACCGTCAGGCGCTGACGGTCCAAGTGCGCCCGCTCACAACGATTCGGTCACCGACCAACAACAGGGTGTCCAGGCGCACATTGTCGGCGTTGAGCCGGGCCCGGCCGTCGGCCACCAGGCGCACCCGACCGCCGTCGATGCGCACGGCGAAGCCCAGCAGCGGATCGTCCAGGACTTCGCTGCGCATGCCGAGGGTGACCTCCCGGGGTCGCAGTCGGGGCCGAATCAGCAACCGGGCGGCCGACACCTCGTAGTCGACGACGACGCCGGCGAGGTCGATGGTCCCCGCCGCCGACAACGGCGTGGGCCCGCGCAGGGGGGTGCCGTCGAGGAGGGTGCCGCCCGACGACACGAGGTCGTTCAACACGAGTTCGCCGGCCCGGCGCTGGATGTCGACGTGGGCCCGCGACACCAGGGGGCTGTCGATCCGCACGGCGCTGTCTTCGGAGCGACCAAGCACGAGGGGATAGCGCGACGTCAGCCGCACGGTGTCGCCCCCCGCCGACAACGTCACACCATGGGCCGCCGGCAAGCGGGACCGGAAGCCGGCGAGGACCTCGACATAGATAGGGTTGTCCCACAGCTGCACCGCTCGTTCGAGGCTCTGCAGGGCTTCGTCGCGCCGCCCCACGAGGAACAACGATTCGAAGCGTTCAAAGGCGAGGCGGGCATCGAAGCGGGCGCCGCCTTCGGCGAAGGCCAGCTCGGCGTGGGTCTCTTCGAGGGCCTCGATGGCACCGGCGCGGGCGAACAGCTCGGCGGCCTGGTGACGTCGACCAATGCGCGCAAACAGGCCGCCAGCTTTTTCGTCTTCGCCGGCGGCAATCAACGCCGCCGCACAGGCCTGCACGCGCCCCTCGAACAAGGAGAGGTCGATACCAGCGTCGGTGACAAGGGCCACGAGCTCTTTGTGAAACGCGAGGGCCACCAGCCGGTGGTCGGGGGTGCCGGGAGCCAACTCATTGAGGCGACGCTCGAAGGCGTCGAGGCGGGCGGCTCCACGGGGGAGGGCCAGGATGTCGGCGACGGGGTCGACGTGGAGGTACGCCGGCTCGGGGGGCGGCTTCTTGCCAAACAGCCGGGCGAACAGGCCCCGTTTGGGTTCTGGCGGCGGGGGCGCTGGCTGGGGCCGGTAGCGCGGATCGGTGGCGAGGGTGAAACGTCCCCGGGCCCCCGGGTGGGCACCGTCATCGACTTCGTCACCATCATCGCCGTCATCACCACCGCCGTCGTCGTCGACGGCGGGCAGGATCGGGCCCAGCGGCGCCACGACGTCGCCCGGTTCGCTGCGACGGCGACGGCGACGCCACAAGCGACGGCCAACGGGTTGTCGAGGCTCGCGCGCCACCGGGGCTCCTACTTCATGAGCTTGCGCAGCTTGGCGACGACTTCGAAGTAGGTGCGCTTGTCGTAGGGCTCGTTGAGAATGTGGAAGTCCTTCTTCGACAAGCCGACACAGGCAAAACAGTACGTGCAGTCGGCGCAGGACTCACAGTGCTCGAGGTACTTCGAGCCCACGCAGCGTTCACTCTTCTTGCAGTAGGCGCTCTGGTGGCAGCCCGTGCAGTCGACGCAGTGGGTGCAATTGCTGCACTGGACGCAGCCCGTGCAGTGGGTGCAGCGGTAGCAGGACTCACACCCCGTGCAGAACATGCAGCTCGAGCAGTAGCGGCAGTTCTTGAGTTCGAATCCCTGGGGGTTGTCGCCGGCCCCCTGGTAGCTCGCCTTGAGCGCCGAGAAGGCGCGGTCGAACTCCCGGGACTCCAACGGCGGGAGCTGGCGGTCGTTGGCCACGTCAGAGCTCCAGCTGCAAGATGGCGGTCCCCCGGGCGTTGTCGAGGTCGCGCACGCCCTCGCCGAGCTCGGTCAGCAGCGTCGCGTCGACGATGAGGGACAGGCCCTGCAGGGGCGTATCCCAGCGGAGGGCCAGGGTGTTTTCCAGCAGGGTGTCGTCGGCGAAGGACGACGACGGATCGAAGTAGCTGATGCGATAGGCGGGGCGCAGGCCAAAGATGTCCATCCCCAGGGGCTTGTCGACGGTGAGCCAGGCCGTGGCGCCGAGGCCGGTCTCTGCACCTTCGGCGCCGATGGTCGGGGTCAGGGAGTCAAACGCGACGTCCTTGTAGATGCCCTGGGCGGCGAGCGCGAAGCCGGCCACCTTGAGTTCGACGTCGACGAAGCCGACGGACTCGGTCTCCAGAAACAGATTCGGCAGGGTGCCAACCGTGCGGGGGTTGTAGCGGCCGCCGACGCCAACGCGAAACTCCAGGCCGTCGTCGTCGACGTAGCCGGCACCGAAGCGTCCGTAGGCCGCCGGGACCTTGTTGTCGTTGCCGAGGATGTTCTGGCCGTTGCCGTTGCCGACGCCCACCAGGTACTGCAGGGCGATGTTGCCGAGACGGGCTTTCTCCGTCGAGCCGAGCACGAGGCTTGGCTGGCGGGCTGGCGAGAGGCCGTCGACGGCGAAACCATGGCCCGGACGAACCCCCGAGGTGGCCACCGAACGGCGCGTGAAGGGCAACGAGGCGATGGTGGTGGTGCCCTCAAGGTCAGCGGGCATGAACTGTTGGCCCGCCGACACAAAGAGCCAATCCGACGGCATCCAGGCGACCCAGGCGTCACGGACAGCGGCGGAAAACGGCTGCACCGGGTCGTTTTGGGCCGAGCCCGGCAGCAAGCTGACGACGTCAACGATCATGCGGAATCGCAGGTCGTCCTTGAAGGCGCCATCCAGACCGATGCGGTTCTGGTCGAGGAAGAAGCCGTCGTTCTGTCCAACGGTCAGGACCTGGCTGTCGGCTTGGACAAACTCGAAACCGTTGCGCAGTCGCAGGCGGGGCCAGAGGGCAAAATTCTCATTGGCGATGCAGATGGCGGCGCCGGGGCGGCAGTCTGGCCGCCCGTCCCTGGGACCTTCCAGCTGGGGACCCGCCGTGGGGGCCCGCGCCGCCGCCTTCGGAGACGCCAGGGTCGGCAGGGCTTCAGGGGCGGGCGCAGCTGGCGCTTCGGGGGCCTGCGGCGCTGCTGGTGCGGCGGGCCCCGGGGTCTCGGGGGCCGCGGGCTCCGTCGGCGGGGGCACCGTCGGCAGGGGATCGGCAGTGGGGGCTGGCGGCGGCGCCACCTCGGGTGCGGCGTCCTGGGCGCGGGCAGCAGAGGCATGGGTGACGCCGAGCGTCACGGCCAACAACGAAGAGAAGAATGAACGGCGCATGGTGGCTCCGACGGAGGATGGGCACCGTTACCCCCCTTTCCGCCGCTGCTCAAGTCGCAGAGGTGACGGGTCAAGTCGCGGGTGCGCGGCCGGGGTCCGTTGCTGTAGGGTCGAAATGAGAGCGTGATGACGGTGGAGTGTCCCAAGTGCGGTCGCGATGTGGTGGAGGCCGGGGCGTTCATCTGCCCTGGTTGCGACTACATTCTCGATGCGACGTTCCTCGGCGACGACATCACCGACGATGAGCGGGACAAACGCCCGGTCAAGACCGACGAGCCACGCAAGAAGAGCAAGAAGCCCGCCCTCGATTTCGGCGAAGACGCCATGATCCTCGGCAACGTCGACGACGTCGCCGCTGAGGTGAGTTCGTTTCAGTCGCGTGACGCCGGCGTCAGCCAGCGCGAAGTCACCCAGGCCCGCTTCTATTTTGGTGGCGCCGTCGCCCAGTTGATGGAGCCTGACGCCATTCCCGAGGTGGGCGCGGGCGTCGGCGGCGTCAGCATTCGGATGACGCCGTTTGAGCGCCACGTACTCGGCTTCGTCAACGGTCGCCGCAGCATCGCCCGCATCCAGAAAAAATCGGCAATGGAGGAGACAGAGTTCAAGACCGCCGTCGCCATGCTCGCCGACAAAGGCTTCATCAAGCTGCGAGGCTGGAAGAAGCAGAAGGCCACCAGCGCCTCGTCGGGCCTTGGGTCCCACATCTCCCAGGCGGTGGTGCGGCCCCCGGAACCGGAGCGCACCGTCGTCGCCAGCATGGAGCATATCGAGGCCATGGCCCGCCAGCAGCGGGTCGAGCGGTCGCGCTCCCTGTCGTCCCGTCGGGGCCTCGTGCCCGAGGAGGGGAGCCAGCACGATACCCCCGCCGAGCATCATGCCGAATTGGCCACCAGGATCGTCGCCAACCCAACGTTGTCGTCGCCACCGGTGGTGCCGCGAACCCGTTTTGCCTCGTTGCAGGCAGACCTGCCGCCGTCCGAAGGTCAGGCAGACAGCGGCGAGCCCGGCCCCACCGACGAGGTCCTCGCCGCCGTCAAACCAGCGGCGCCAGCCTGGGACGACACCAACAACCAAAGCTCGGTCTTCGCCGACAGCGGCCCGCGACCAATCGCCCCCCGCCCGGTCAGCATCGTCGAGCCACAACCCGAGCCCGACTTCGACCCCGACGGCTTCGACGACGGCCACACCGGTGCCCTCGCCGCCCTGCGTGATCCCACCGGCATGGGCGACAGCCTGGCCGATGGCCCGGCGGATGGCGCCCCCATCGGCGACGAGGACGACGACGGCGACGGCGACGGCGACGGCGACGACGGCGACGACGAAACCGGCGTGGCCGACGAAGGCGTCGACAAAGACCGCGACGACGACGCCGATGATGATGACGACGATGGCGTCATCGTTGACCCGTCGTTTGTCAGCGCCGAGCAGGTGGTCAGCGCGATCGGCCACGACGACGACCACGACGACGACGACGACGACGACAACGACAAAGACAACAACAACAACAACGACAACGACAACGACGACGACGCTGCCGGTCGCGACGTCGACATTCTGGGGCCGGCGCGCCGCATCCACGACGAAGTGACCGCCCCTCCCCAGCCCATGGGCTCGGGCCTCCAGTCGGATGGCGAATTTGACGTCGAGCCGCCACCCACCCTCCAGCTACCCCGTCCCCTGACCCTGCCTTCTGAGGCGTTGAGCCCGGTGGTGCGGCCGCCGCCGCCCACGTCCGCCTCCCTGGCTGCCCTGCCCGGTCAGGGCCTGTCGGCACCCTCGCCGCCACCGCCGAGACCCGTGGTCTCGACCCCCATGGCGCCACCGCCGATGGCCCCGCCACCACTGGCCCCACCCGTTGCGGCGCCGCAGTTGGCCTTGCCCGGCCAGTCCCTGGTAACCCGGGACGCGCCACGGGCCCCCGCGGCCCAAAAGCCCGCAGCGCCCACCATGCGGGTGTCGGCGACGTCGTCGGTGCCGTTTGAGCTGCGCAAGAAGGCCGAACGCATCTACGAGCAGGCCCTCAAGGACCAGGCCGAAGGACGGCTGTCGTCGGCCCTCATGAACGCGAAGCTGGCGATGAACTTCGACTCCTCCGTCGAGGCCTACGGCGAGCTCTTCGAGGCCCTCAACAAGGAAAAGGCCCAACCCAAGGGGCCCCGTCCCCAGGAGCTGGTGCTGTTTGAACAGGCCAGCGAAGCCGAAGGCAAGGGCGAGTACGACAAGGCCGCCAGGCTCCTTGGGCAGGCCATCATCATCAACCCGCGCGCCGCGGCGTTGTTCAATCGACTGGGCGTCGTGCTCTCCATTCGCCTGAAGCGTCACGACGAGGCGCTCGCCCATCTCAAGCGGGCCATCGAGCTGGAGCCGGGCTCCATCGTCTACATGAACAACTTCTCCAAAGTGACGGGCCTCCTGGAGTCCGTCATTGAGAAGGGGCCCCAGAAAAAGAAAAAGGGCCCCCAGGCCGACGAAAAGGTCGCCATCAAGAAGATGCGGCCGAAGATGTTCTGAAGGTGGCCCGTCGCCAAGCACCCGAAGAGACACATCAATTCATCGGCGCCAGCCGATGAACGTGTAGACAATTCACCGACATGGGCGAAGCCCGTGTTGGTGAATTCATCGCCCGCCGATGGACGTCCGGACAACCCACCGTGGCGCAGCCCGACGGTGACGGGTCCTTCGAAGAAGTGGCTGCCGTGATCTTGGGAAAAGCGCCGTCCAGCAGTGACTGGATCCGACCACCTTGTGAATCGCCGCTGCCTGGGCGACGTTTGCAGCCATCGCTCCAGACCGGGATGTCCCCGGTTCGACACCACGGCCACGGCCGCAGTGTCGCTCTCAGGAGCGCCGCAAGCACACCCCGGTGTCCTTGCAGAAAGGAGGGTCGGCATGGCCGACGGTTACAATGCAGGCTCGTATTCCCTTCGTGGCATCACCTTGCAGCCACATGTGCTGCAACAGGTACTGCACCAGCCTGGCAGCGCACACGCGCACCAGTTCACGTGCGTGAAAACGCGCTCCGTCGTCGATGTCGACGCCTCCTGTGATCCGGCCTTCCGGCGCCCGAGGCGACGTCCAACAGACGAAGCGTGCGGCTGACAGCCCACCCTCCTGTTCGTTGCTGTGTGTCCTGACGGCTCGTCGACGGCCTCGCCGCCGATGACACCGCCGCCGAGTGCTCTTCGCCCCAAACGTGTGTCGTTTCAGACACCGTCTCACCCGTACGACGGCCTCTCATGTGGGAGCGGCCGGGGTGGGATGTCCGGTGCCCCGCGTGTTGCCCTCTGGCAACCCGCACCCCACGGTCGGGCACCTGTGGACCGTCGGCTCTGCCGACGCAAGCCGACGCGGCCCTCGCCGTCGTCAGCCTTCGTGCCGTTCATGCGAGGAACGCTCGGCGCCGGCGCAGCGCCCGGATCATGTCCCTTCGCCGACGACGTGCCGATATGCGGTTTTTCCGCGTCGGCACCAATGGCCAGAGACGTCCACCCGCGCGCCCCGTCCCACCCGTTGCTGCAGCGGCGCTCGTGAGCGCCGCCGTCACCGGGCCGCCAGAGTCATGGGTCCGTCAGTGGACCTTGGCTTCTTCTTCGTCTGCCCTCGCCCCGCTCTCGCGGGGCTTTTTCTTGAAGGCGCTGTCGTCGAAGACGTCGCTGCCGACCTGCTCGGACAGCTTCTTGAAGAAGGCGTCGGGGTCGTCGACGGCGAGGGCCACCCGGAGGACTTCATCGACGGTGTCCACGGGGACGAAACGCAGCTTCTTGCGCACGGCCTCGGGGATGTCGGGAATGTCCTTCTTGTTGTCGCCGGGGATGATGACGATTTTGCAGCCGGCGCGGTGGGCCGCGAGGGCTTTTTCCTTCAGGCCACCGATGGGCATGACGCGGCCGCGCAAGGTGATTTCGCCCGTCATGGCGACGTCGTGACGCACCGGGATGCGGGTGACGGCGCTGACCAGTGACGTCGCGATGGTGATGCCGGCCGAGGGACCGTCCTTGGGGGTGGCGCCTTCGGGGACGTGGATGTGCACGTCGATGCGCTCGTAGAAGTCCTGGCTCAAGCCGAGCTGTTTGGCCCGGGCCCGCACGTAGCTCATGGCGGCCTGCGCGGACTCCTGCATGACGTCGCCAAGCTTGCCGGTGATGATGAGCTTGCCGCGACCGGGGGTGACGCTGACCTCGGTCATCAACATCTCGCCACCGACGCTCGTCCAGGCGAGACCATTGGTGACGCCGATCTGGTCGACGCTGTCCTTGTCGTGACGCTGGAAGCGTTCGGTCCCCAGGTAGGCGCGCACCTTGGCGGCGTTGATCAGGAGTTCCTGGCCTTCCAGGCGGTTGCGCAGGGCGGCCTTCTTGGGGTCCTCACCGTCGATGGAGCTGCCTTCGTCGGCCTGCAACGATGCTTCCAGGACGTCGGCGTGGTCGCCGCCGTCGACGGGGGGGCCTTCGTCGGTGTCGGCGTCGTGGTTCTCGGCGCGGGCGGGCTTGGCGGGAGTCTTGGCGGCCGCCTTCGCCGGAGGAGCCAGCACCGGCTGTGCTGTGGCAGTGGCAGCAGCAGCAGCAGCGCCTTCGCCAACGCGCTTGAGCAACTCAATGGCCGCCTTGCGCACGCAGGTGCCGATCTCGCGCTCGAGATTCCGGACGCCGCTCTCGCGGGTGTAGCCGTTGATGATCTTCTTGATGGCGCTGTCGTCGAAGGCGACCTGGGCACCGCCCACCTGGGGCCGCGACGTCCCCGACACCGTCGGCACCGGCGAATCGGCGAGGTCGGCGAAGCGGGCCAGCCCGTTGGCCTCAAGCTGCTTGGGGATGAGGTACTGGCGAGCGATGGCCAGCTTCTCGAGGTCCGTGTAGCCCGACAGACGGATGATCTCGAGCCGGTCCTGCAGTGGACCGCTGATGCCCGACAAAGAGTTCGCCGTGCAGATGAACAACACCTTCGAAAGGTCGTAGTCGAGGTCGAGGTAGTGGTCGACGAAGCTGTGGTTCTGCTCGGGGTCGAGGACTTCGAGCAACGCCGCGGCCGGGTCGCCGCGGAAGTCCGTCGACATCTTGTCGATCTCGTCGAGGAGCAACACCGGGTTCGACGTGCCCGCCCGCTTCAGGCTGGCGATGAACTTGCCAGGCAAGGCGCCGATGTAGGTGCGGCGGTGGCCGCGAATTTCGGCCTCGTCACGGACGCCGCCGAGAGACAAGCGGACGAACTCCCGCCCCGTCGATCGGGCGATGGACTTGGCCAGCGACGTCTTGCCGACGCCGGGAGGACCCACCAGGCACAGGATGGGGCCCTTCATGCGGTCGACGAGCTTCTGCACCGCGAGGTGCTCAAGGATGCGCTCCTTGACCTTCTCGAGGCCGAAATGGTCCTCATCGAGGATCCGTTCGGCAGTGCCGATGTCGATGGGGTCTTCGCTGTACGCGCGCCAAGGCAACGCGGCCACCCAATCCAGATAGCCCCGCACGACGGTGGCTTCCGCGGACATCATCGACATCATCCGGAGTTTTTTGAGCTCACGGGCGACGCGTTCACGAGCCTCGTCGGGGAGGTTCTTCTTGGCGAGGCGGGCCTCGAGGTCGTTCAGTTCGTTCTTGAACTCGTCTTGCAGGTCGTCCCCCGAGCCTTGTGACGGTGGCGCCGACGACGTCGGCGGGGTTTCGCGCGCCTGGTCGGTCCGCTTGTTGAAGCGGCCACGGACCTTGCGCTGCATGCGGACCACTTCGCATTCGGCATCGATGAGCTCGATGAGGCGCCGAATGCGGGTTTCAACGGACATCTCCTCAAGGAGGCCCTGCTTGTCCTGGGGCCGAATCGGCACATAGCCAGCGATGACGTCGGCCCGACGACCGGGCTGGAGGATTTCGCTGACGTTCTTGGGCACTTCGGGCTGCAAGCGCTTGGAAAGACGCGCGAATTCCTCAAAGGTCGCCATCAGGCGCGGCATCAACTCGGCGGTGACCTCGGGGTCGGGCTCGACCTCCAGGTCGGAAATGCGCTCGACTTCCACGACGAAGGGCTCGATGCCGCCGTCGATGCCGAAGCCAGCCTCCGACGCTGGCACGAAGCGCTTGATGCGGGCGCGCTCCTCGCCGGCGACAAGGACCTTCATCATCGAGTTCTGCAGGGGCAGCAGCGTGCGCACCACGCCGATGGCGCAGATGGCGTGGATGTCTTCGGTGCCGGGCTCCTCGGCCTTGGCCGTTCGTTGCGCAGAGAGCACGATGCGCCGCTCGACGTCGCCGGAGGCGCGGATGGCCGCCTCGAGGGCCGCGACCGAGCGGGGGCGACCGACAAACAGCGCCTGCAGCGAGTCGGGGAACACGACGATGTCGCGCAGTGGCAGCAGGGGGAGAAGGATCGTGCTCATGAAAAAAGTGTCCGTTCATCACCGGGCGGTGCTGATTCCCGGGGGTGGTCCGTCATAATCCCCATCGACACGTCCGTGCGCAACCAAAGCCGGTGACAATCGATCCACCACCGACGGCGGATTGACGGTAGCGCCATGGTGGGCAAGCAGGCCCGGCATGTCCCGGCGCATCGCGCTGCTCTCGACGGGCGGCACCATCGAAAAGACCTACAATGAGTCCGACGGGACCATCAGCAACCAGCGCTCGGTGCTGGAGATCATGCTGGCAGGGCTCATTTTGCGTGGGGTGCAGATCGAGCGCATCCCGGTGATGAACAAAGATTCCCAGCTGATGGACGACGACGACCACGATCGCATCGCCACCGTCGCCGGCGTCTACCAGGCGAGCCACGACGGGCTGGTCATCACCCATGGCACCGACCGCCTCCAATACACAGGCGAGTTTCTGTGTCAGCGGCTGGGCACCCCCCGGGTCCCCATCGTCCTGACCGGGGCCATGCGCCCCTTCGAGCTGCGCAACACCGACGCCCTGCAGAACCTGACGGAAGCCCTGTTGGCGGTGCAGTTGATGCCCCCGGGCGTCTACGTGGCCATGCACAACCAGGTGTTGCAGTTCCCGGGCGTCGTCAAAGACCACGCCGAGCTGCGCTTCTTCAAGCCCTGACGGCAGCGTCGCGCAGGCGGCTCATGACGACGAAGCCGCCAGCCTGGCCTTGCTTTCGGCCCGGGTGGCCATGACGGTGCCGCACGCCTTGCAGGTTCGATGGACGACGTCGGCCTCGTACCGCTCGAAGACCGGCGGCAGGTCTTTCACGATGGACCCCAGCTGCAGGTCCTCCCGGTACAGGCGTTCCCCGCAGCCCTGGCAGTACCACTCGAAGGCATCGAGTTCACCGGGCTGACGACGTCGTTCGATGACGAGGCCGACGGTGTTGGCTTTTCGTTGGGGGGAGTGGGGCACCCAGCAGGGCAGCAGGAACATCTGGCCCTGCTTGATCTCGACGTCGCGGGGCTTGCCGTCGTCGATGATGCGCAGGGTCATGTCCCCTTCCACCTGGTAGAAGATCTCCTCGCCGGGGTCGACGTGGTAGTCCGTGCGCGAATTCGGTCCACCGACGATCATCACGATGAATTCGTGGTCGACGTAGACCTCGCAGTTGCCCACCGGGGGCTGCAGCAGGTGGCGGTGCTCGTCGATGAACCGGGCGAAGTCGATGGGAGGGAGGATGGCCATGGCCCATGGTCCCCGGCTCGGGGGCAGACCTCAAGGGCCATCTCTGGCATCCAAGGCGCCATGAGCACCAGCGCTGCACCAGAACGCCAGTTTCGGTACTACGACCTCGTTTTGGGGGCCTTTGTCTGCGTGCTGCTCTGCAGCAACCTGATCGGCGTCAAAAAGGTCGCCGCCGTCGACGTCCCCCTGCTTGGCCTGGTGGTCTTTGGTGCCGGGAACCTGTTCTTCCCGATTTCGTACCTGTTTGGCGACATCCTGACCGAGGTCTACGGCTACGCCCGGGCCCGCCGCGTCGTGTGGGCAGGGTTTGCGGCCCTGGCGTTTGCCTCCTTTCAGGCCGCCGTCGTCGTCGGGCTGCCTCCCGCCGGCACCTTCGTCGACCAGGACAAGCTTGAGTGGGCTTTTGGCGGCACGTGGCGCATCGCGGGGGCTTCGCTCATCGCCTATTTCTGCGGCGAGTTCGCCAACAGTTTCACCCTGGCCCGGCTCAAAGTCTTCACCCGGGGGCGCTTCTTGCCCCTGCGCACCATCGGCTCCACCGTCGTCGGCGAGGCCGTCGATTCGGTGTTGTTTTATCCCCTGGCATTCTACGGTGTGTGGTCCAACGAGCTCTTGTTTTCGGTGCTCGTCGCCAACTATTTCATCAAGGTCGGCTGGGAGGTGCTGGCAACGCCGCTGACCGTTCGCGTGGTCGGCTGGCTCAAGAAGAAGGAGGGCGTCGACTTCTACGACACGGACACCAACTTCACGCCGTTTTCGCTGAAGACCTAGCTGCTGGTGGAGCCCCCGGTCGCTGATGGACCCCGAGCAATTCGATGGAGAACGTCGAGCCCCGCCCGGGCTCGCTCTCGACGTTGATGCGTCCCCCCTGGCCTTCGATGATGGCCTTGGTGATGGCAAGGCCAAGGCCCGATCCCGGCTGCTTCCCCGAGAGCAGATGTTTGGCCTGATAGAAGCGCTCGAAGATGCGGGCGTGCTCACTCTTGGGCAGTCCAGGGCCGTTGTCGCGGACACCGACGACGACCCGCCCACGACGACCGGCGCGAGCGAAGACGACGATGCGTTTGTCGGGCCCCGTGTATTTCCAGGCGTTGCTGATCAGATTCAGCAGGGCTTCGACGAGGGACTCTCGATCGGCGTGCACCATCGGCAGCCCGGCGGCGATTTCGGTGGTGAAGGCCAGACGCGGCGACTCGGCGACGCCGTCATCCCTGGCCTGGGCGAGGGTCTGGGCACGGAAGGCGTCGATGGCATCCTGGATGATGTCTTCGACGGTGACGTCGCGCTGCTGAAAAACCCGCCGGCCCGCCTTGAGCCGGGCATAGCCGAGCACCCGTTCGATCATCTCGCTGAGCCGCTCGGTCTCTTTGGCCAGCAGGTCGAGGCACTCCTGCTCCTCCTCCTTCGACGACGTCCGGCCCAGCTTCAGGGTCTCGATGAACAGCCGGATCGATGTCAGCGGCGTGCGCAGCTCGTGGCTCATATGACTGACAAAGTCCGTCTTCAGACGTGACAGCCGGGTCTCCTGGTAGATGAGGCGGGCGGTGATGACGACGCCCGTGATGAGCGTGATGAGGAAGATCACCAGCGACACGATGTAGACCACCAGGATCGTGGTCGACGACGACGACGGCGCCTCGACGACAAAGGTGAAGCGGGCAAACGGGGCCGCCAGGCGGCGGGACACGAGCTGTTCCATGGCGGCGGGCTGATCTGCCGCCACCAGCTCGCCCATGACCCGCTCCAGGGCGTTGGCCACCGGTTCCTCCGAGGGCTGTTCCACCCGCAAGCCCACCCGCATCTCCTCGTCGAGGCCGACGAAGCTCTTGACGAGGGCTTCGTCGTCGATGGCATAGGCGATGGTCAGCCCGCCCTTCAGCCATTGCAGGGAGACCACCCCCGAGAAATCGGGCTCGTCGACGCCGACGTGGGCGGCTGATGGCCCGCCGGCCCGCCGGGCCGGATCCCCCAGGCGGCGGAGGGCGGCGGCCAGGGATGTCGTGAAAGGTGGGATCCCGTCGACCACCTCCCCGGCACTGTTCAGCAGGGCCCAGCTGCCCACCGGGGCTCCGTCAGCCCGCGCCGATGCCACGACGGCGGTCCCGTTGGCACCGCTGTCGATGCCGTCCCGCAGGGCCCGATCCCCGCGCTCCAGGGACGCTACGAAGAGCTGCTCGGCCTGGCGCAACACCACCTCGGCCCGTTCCCGCCGACGCTGCAGATCAGCCTTCTGCACGTTGACGATGGCGATGACGCCAAAGCCCGACATGAACAGGGCCGGCAGCAAGACCAACGTCACAAACAGGACGAAGATCCGCCGGAAGCCGATGACGTCGTCGCCGCGATTGGCCATGGCGATCGTCGTAACAGGTTGTGAGGCTCAAACGTAGGCTTGCTGTGTCCACACCTTCAGCCCCGGGGCCCCCATGAGCGCATTTCGAACCGTCATTCGCGTCGTGGGTGTTGCCGGCCTGCTGGCCCTGCTGACCATCAGCCTGCTGGGCGGTGGTCGTCCCCTCGGCGACGGCGTCAAGGCCCCCGAAACCCGGGGCCAGGCCATCGACGGCGCCCCCTTCGACCTTGCCAGGTGGCGGGGGCATGTCGTCGTCGTCAATGTGTGGGCCAGCTGGTGCCCCCCCTGCCTGCAGGAGCTGCCCGACTTCGCCGACGCCGCCCGCCGTTGGGACAAAGAGGGGGTGCGCTTCGTGGGCCTCGCCGCCGAAAGCCCGCCGGACAAGGTGGTCCAGATGGCCGAGCGCTTTCAGATCCCCTACCCCATCGTGCCCATCGACGGCGCCACCCAGCGCGCCTGGAATGCCACCTCGCTGCCGTCGACGTTCATCATTGCCGCCGATGGCACCGTCGCCTGGAGCGTCCGCGGCGCCATCCACGCCCACGACCTCGACGAGGCCCTCAAGGAACTGACCGGCCCGTCCACGCCGACGACCAGCGTCACTCGCTGACGACGAGGCCCTGCCCCACGCGGGCCTTCATGGACTCCGCCGCGGCGCGGGTGGCGAGGCCGCCGAGGCGCACCCGGTAGACGGTGCCCCGACCGGGCACGTCGGCGGCGACCACCTGGGGGGCAAAGCCCCGGGCCTTGTAGCCGTCGGCGATGGCGCGGGCGCCAGCCTCGGTCCCCGTCGACGCCAACTGCAGGGCGTAGCGATGGTCCTCAGTGGCCGCCGTCGACTTGTCGCCGAGGACCTTCTGCAAGGCGGTGTTCAGGCGGCGGGGATCGGGAGCCACGGGGACGTCGACGTCGCCCTCTTCGTCGTTGCGGTCTTCATGCTTCTCGCGGGCGGCAGGGGCGCTGTCGGAGCGGGCAGCGGCCCTGGTGGCGGCGACGGCCACCACCTCTTGCTGGACGGCCTCCTTGACGGCCTGCACCACCTCGGCGCTGGCGGGGGGCGTCGTCGGCGCGGCATCCGTCGACGGGGCCAGGGCCGACGCCGGGGCCGTCGCTGGCGGCGGCGCCTTGACGATGGCCTCGGGCGAGGTGAGTTCGGCGTGCCACGTCGACGTCGATGCCTTCACCATCGCCTCGTAGGCGGCGGTCTCGTCCTCGGCCCGCTGCACGGGGTCGCGCGCAGCGACGGGGGCGCTCGCGTGGGCGGTGCCCGAGCCACCGGCGATGATGCCGAGGCCGAAGGCGCCACCGACGGCGGCGGCCACCAGCACCGACAGGGGCAGGCTCATGGTCCCCGAGGCCCGTTCAATGATGGTGCGCGCGCGGTCACGGGAAGCATCCAGCACAGGTCACACTCCTTCGGCGGCGTCATCGTCAACACCGTCGTCGGTGTCGGGAGCCGCGATCATTTGTTCGGGAGCATCAACGCCCAGGATGGCGAAGGCGCTCTTGAGGGTGGCCTTGAGCGCGGCCACCAGCGCCAGCCGTCCCTGGGTGAGTTCGACGTCGTCGGAGATGACGCGCTCGGTGCGCGAATACTTCGAGAAATACGAGTGGAACTCGGCGATCAGGTCCTGGCAGAAGTACAGCACCCGGTGGGGCTCGAGGACATTGGCCGCCTGGGCCACCACCTCGGGCAGCAGGCTCATCTTCTTCAACATCAGCTTTTCTTCAGGCAGGACCAGCCTGGCGAGCGCGGCGTCGCTGACGACGTCAAGACCCACGAAGGGCTGCCCCTTCTCGATGGCCTTGCGCAAGATGCCGGCACAGCGGGCGTGGCCGTACTGGAAGTAATAGACCGGGTTGTCCTTGGACTGGCGCTCGACGGCAGCGAGGTCGAATTCGATCTGGGCGTTGGCGGTCTTCATCAAGAACAGGAAGCGGCAGGCGTCGGCGCCCACTTCCTCGGTGAGGTCGCGCAGCTCGATGACCGTGCCCTTGCGCTTGGAGACCTTGACCTCCTGGCCATCGCGCAGCAGCCGCACGATCTGCACCAGCACGACGTCGAGCTTGCGGGGGTCGAGGCCCAGCAGCGCCATACCCGCCTTCAGACGGGGCACGTGGCCGCCGTGGTCGGCGCCGAAGACGTTGATGATGCGGTTGAAGCCGCGCTGGTACTTCTGCCAGTGGTAGGCGAGGTCGGCGGTCAGATAGACGGGGGTGCCGTCCTTGCGCAGGATGATGCGGTCCTCGGCGTCGCCGTGCTCCGACGTCTTCAAGAACGTGCCCCCGAGCTGCTGGTCCTCGTAGTGGGCGGCCTTGCTGGCCTCGTTGCGCACGCCGTCTTCGGTGCCGCGGGCGATGGCGGCTTCGTAGGTGGCGTCGCGCGAGCGGTACTCTTCGACGACGGCCTTGACGGCCCCCGAGGCCTGCAGGGCGGCTTCGCTCGAGAACACGTCGTGCTCGATGTTGGCAAGGGCGAGGGTTTCCTTGATGGCCCGCAGGTTCTCGCGGATGCCGATCTCCATGGCGCGCGGCAGGGCCTCCTCGACGGAGGCCTTCATCCAGCGGTCGCCGTCTTCGGCCTGCCAGGTCTTGGCGATGTCGATGACGTAGGCGGCGGGATACTCACCCTCGACGAGGCTGATGGTCTCGCCGTGCAGCTCCCGGTAGCGCTTGAAGACCGTGCGACCGAGGGTCTCTGTCTGCTTGCCGAAGTCGTTGACGTAGAACTCGCGGGTGACGTCGTGGCCCGACGCCTTGAGCAGCCGGGCGATGGCGTCGCCGACAAAGGTGCCGCGGGCGTGGCCAACGTGGACGGGGCCGGTTGGGTTCGCCGAGACGAACTCGACGAGGACCTTTTCGCCCATGGGACGAGAGACGCCCCAAGCAGCACCGGCGCGGGCCACCTGGCGGACCACGTCGTGGAAGGCCCGGTCCTTGAGGATGACGTTCAGGAAGCCGGGGCCGGCGATGTCGATGCGTTCGACGACGCCGGCGGTGTCGACGAGGCCCTTGACGATGGCCTCGGCCAGTTGTCGTGGCGGCTTGCCCTCGGACTTGGCCAGCATCATGGCGACGTTGACGGCGAAGTCGCCGTGGGCCGCCTGCTTGGGAGGGTCCACCGAGAACGCCGGCACGCCGCCGTCCAGACGGACCACGCCCTGCTCCTTGAGGGAGAGAAGGGTTTCGGCGATGGCAGTGACGACAAGTTCTTTCATGTGTGTTCCTGGCTCCGGCGAGCGACCGACGGCGCCTGCGGTCCCAGCATGGAGACCAAATGCGCCCAACTCAAAAAAACGAACCGGAAAACGAATCAAAAAAGCGACCCGGCCATGACGCGCTGGGCTGCCGGGCGCCAGACAGGACCGGAGGCCCCATCCGCCAACCAACGGAGGCGGGTCGGTGCGTTCTGGCGAGCGCGGCCCCATCCCCCTACCCCTTACCCGTGGGCGCGGTCGTTTTGTGGCGGTGTCGGCGGAGGCATCGGCCGCTACGGCCAAGGGGCGCCGGAGGCGGGTTGGTGCGTTCTGGCGAGCGCGGTGAACCCCATCCCCCAACCCCTTACCCGTGGGCGCGGTCGTTTTGTGTCGGTGTCGGCGGAGGCATCGGCCGCTACGGCCAAGGGGAGCCGGAAGGGAACTGCACCATGTCGTGAATCTCCCGACATGTAGCCGAGAGGGTGACAGGGGCGGGTGCTCGGGAGATGCTTGGCAGGCCCCCGCGTGGTCGGGCGGCTGTGGAGGTGCCCATGTCGTTTGCTCGTATGCGGTTGGTTCTGGTGGCGGCGTCCCTTGCTTTGGGCCTGGCTGTGCCCGCCGGCGCCAAAGTCGTCGACGGCGTGAACTTCCCGGACACCGTCGACGTGGCCGGCGTCCCCCTGGCCCGAAACGGCATCGGCGCCCGCACCGTCGTCTTCATGCGCTTCTATCTGGCGGCCTTGTACGTCGAGAAAGCGGGCGCTGACGCTGCCGCCCTCCTGGCCCCCGACCGTCCCCGCCAGGTGCGGCTGGCCATGCTCAAGGAAGTCACCCAGCAGCGCTTTCAGGACGCCGCCCGGGAAGGCTTCGAGAAGAACACGCCGTCACCCAGCGCCTCGCTCCTCGAACGCGAGGCCCGCTTCCTCGCCCTCGTGCCAGGCCTCGTGCCCGGCGACACCCTGACCTTCACCTATGAGCCCGGCGTGGGCACCCGCATCGCGGGCAACAAGGTGAAGACCACCGTCATCCCCGGCAAGGACTTCGCCGACGCCCTCTGGGGCATCTGGATGGGCCCCCACCCCGTCGACGGCGACCTCAAGAAGGGACTCCTCGGCAAGGACTCGCTGTAGCGCTGGCCGACGCCCGGTAGGCAGACGCGGTCCGGCTCGCTAGCGAGCCCCTCATGACCACCCAGACGCCTTCCGTGCCGTTCAGCATTCGCCGCCTCGACGGCGAGGTGGCGTTTGTCACCGGCGCCTCCGCCGGCATCGGCGCTGCCTGCGCCCACCATCTGGCGGCCCTCGGCGCCACCGTCGTCCTCGGGGCCCGGCGGCTGGACCGGTTGCAGGCCGTCAAGGCCGACATCGAAGCCCGCGTGGCCGGCGCTGTCGTCCACGCCCTCGCCGTCGACGTCACCAACGCGGCCATGGTCGATGGCTGGTTGAAGGAGGGTGAGGCCACAGCCGGTGGCCCACCGTCGATCCTCGTCGACAACGCGGGGCTGGCCCTCGGGCGGGCCCACGTCGCCGACCTCACGGATGCCGACGTGGACCAGATGCTCGACGTCAATGTGCGGGCGGCCTTCCGGCTGGTGCAGCGGGTGGTGCCGGGCATGAAGGCCAGAAACCACGGCGACATTGTGCTGATGGCCAGCATTGCGGGCACCGAGGCCTACGCCGGCGGCGCCGTCTATTGCGCCACCAAGGCCGCGTTGCAGGTCTTTGGTCGCAGCCTGCGGGCGGAGCTCCTCGGCACCGACGTCCGGGTCATGACGTTTGACCCTGGCCTGGTGGAGACCGAATTCTCGGTGGTGCGCTTCAAGGGCGACGAAAGCGCCGCCAAAAGCCCCTACCAGGGCCTCGAACCCCTGACCGCTGACGACGTCGCCGACTGTGTGGCCTTCGCCCTCAGCCGCCCCCGCCGCATGAGCCTGGATCGCATGCAGATCCTGGCCCAGGCCCAGCTCGGCACCCAGACGTTCTTCCGAAAGTGAACCGGCTGCCGAACGTACCAACACCGTGCGTCAGGGCCTGACGACGTCGTTGCATCCGGCGCGACCTTCGACGACAAGCGGGCATGCTCACTGTCGCTGTTGCCGCTGTTGCCGCCGCCGTCGTCGCCTGGACGCCCCTGCCCCTCGAGCGCCTGCAGGCTGAGCCGCCCCTCGCGGGTCGCATGCCGCTGCAGGCCAAGGTGTCGCCGGGGGGCCGCTACGTCACGTTCCTGAAGGCGTCGGCGGCGTCGAGCGACGTCCTCGATCTGTGGGCCCAGCCCCTGCCCTCCGGGGCCCCCATGCTGCTGGTGTCGTCGGCGGACCTCCTGGGTGGCAAGGCCCAGAAACTCACGGAAGCCGAACGGATGGCCCTCGAGCGCAAGCGCATCAGCCAGCGGGGGATCACGAGCTACGGCTGGTGCGGCGACGACGACACCCGGGTCTTGCTGCCGTTTTCGGGAGACCTGTATGTGGCCACCCTGTCCGTCACTGGGGCCGCCCCCGTCGTCCGTCGCCTGACGAAGGACGACGAGGTCCCTGAGCAGAACCCCGTCTGCAACGGTGCCGGCACCCGGGTCGCCTACGTGAAGCAGGGGGCCGTCGTCGTTCACGACGTCACGGCCAATACCTCCAAGGTCCTCACCAAAGGGGCCACCGCCACCCGCAGCTTCGGTCTCGCCGAGTTCATCGCCGAGGAAGAACTCGACCGCCACGAGGGGTTCTGGTGGAGCCGCGACGGCAGCAAGCTCCTCGTCCTCGAGGTCGATGAGGGCGGCGTCGGCGTCAAGGTCCGCCCGCAGATTTTCGCCGACCACACCGAGATGGTCTCGCAGCGCTACCCCGCCGCCGGCGAGGCCAACGCCATCGTCACCCCCCACATCTACATCGTGGCGACGGGCAAGCGCACCACTGCCACATTGCCCCGCACGGGCCCCGCCGCCGTCGAATACATCGCCCGCGCCGGCTTTTTCCGCGACGGCACGGCGTGGCTCCAATTGCTGAACCGCGAGCAGACCCGTCTCTCTCTCGTCGAGGTCAACGGCAAGACCGGCGCGTTGCGCACCGTCGTCGACGAGGCAGACACAGCCTGGGTCGAGGTCCACGACGACCTCCACGAGTTCAAGGACGGCAGCCTCCTGTGGCCCAGCGAACGCAGCGGTCGCAAACAACTGGAACGCCTCGACCGCGCCACCGGGACCCGCACGCCCCTCACCACCCTGCCCGAAGCCGTCAGCGACGTGGTCTGCGTTGGCGACGGCGGCGACGTCGTGATGGGGGCCTTTGCCGAACGGGGCCGGGCCTCCCACCTGCTGGTGCGCGAGACCAACGGCACCATCCGGGCCCTGACCTCGGGACAACGCAGCGCCGCCGCCAGCGCCGACCGCGCCTGCCAAAACCTCCTCGTCACCCAATCCTCGTGGGGCGTGCCGCCGACGACGTCGATGGTGTCCGTCAAAAACGGCGCGGTCCTCGGCGTCATTGGCGACGCCGTCGACGGACCAGACCCCCTGTTGGCCCAGGCAGTGCCCGCAGCACCCCGCTTTCTCGACGTCATGGCCGCCGATGGCACCACGGTGTTGAACGGCCTGTGGTTGCCCCCGGCTCCAGGCAAGAACGCCGCCGCCAAGGGCAGTGTCCCCGTCATCACCTTTGCCTACGGCGGCCCCACGGGCCAGGTGGTCTCGTACCGCTGGGCCCGCTTGTTCCCCCTCTTTGTCCACTGGCAGCAGCAGGGCTTCGGCGTGTTTCTCGTCGACACCCGCGGCATGGCGGGCCGCGACCGGGCCTTCACCCGGGCCCACCAAAACGCCTTTGGCCAGGTCGAAGTTGACGACCTCAAGGCCGCCATTCGCCAGCTGCCGAAGCTCGTTCCCGAGGTCAACGCCGCCCGCGTGGGCTTCTTCGGCTGGTCCTACGGCGGCTACCTCGCCGCCCGCCTCGCCCTCGACAGCGACAGCCCCGTCGCCGCCGCCGCCGCCGTCGCCCCCGTCAGCGATTGGCGCCTGTACGACACCGCCTACACCGAACGCTACCTCGGCCTCCCCGGCGACAAGGGCGACGCCGCCACCTACGCCACCTCAAACCTGCTGACCCGGGCCTCACAGTTGTCGAAGCCTCTGCTGCTCATGCACGGCACCGCCGACGACAACGTCCTCTTCGAGCACACCCTGCGCTTGATCCAGGCCCTGCAAGACGAGGGCAAGGTGTTCCAGACCTCGATCTACCCGGGCAAGGCCCACGGCATCGCCGGCAAGAGCAGCCAGCTCCACGTCCACAAGACCCTGACGTCGTTCTTTGCCGACAAGCTCTGATGCTCAGCGGATGTAGAGCTCGATGCGGGTGAGGGCGATGTTCTCGTCGGCGTTTGCGACGCCGTCGGTGTTCTGGTCCCCCATCAGGCGCAGCTCGAGGTCGTCGTCGCCGTCGTGGGCGATGGCCGTGTTGCGGGTCCAGAAGCCGTCGGCGCTCTGGCCGCAGACGTCGGTGTCCCAGACGGGGTTGTTGACGTCGTAGGCGCGGTTGCCGCCGACGCGAGTGCCGGCCGTGGTGGGCCGGTCACAGATGAGGTTGCCGCCGACGAAGCCCGGAGGCTGGGTGGCGCCGGCCTCGCAGGGGCAGCGGTTGACGCCTTCGGCCTGGTTCGGGTGGGCCCCCACCAGGGTGAAGATGTGCTCGCGGGTGGGGTCGCCGGTGCTGACGCTGACGCCGTCGACATAGTTGCCGTCGATGACCCGGCTGCGGTTGCCGGCGAAGGCGTCGGCGTCCCCAAAGACGGCCCCTTCGACGTGGCCGAGGACCGCCGTGTAGGGGTGTTGCACGAGGAACAGGACCCCCGGCTGGGAGCCACCGCCGTTGGGACGAGCACAGCCAATGAAGCCCGCGCCGAAGGTCTTGGCAGCGAGGTTGCTCGGGCATGGGGCGGCGGCGTTGGTGCCGAAGATCGCGGCCTCGCGGGTGTCGAACAGGAACACGCGGGTCCAGCCACCGCCGGCACGGGTCATGTCGCAAAAGACGCCCTGCTCGGGCAGTTGGAACGTCACCCCCTGGGCCACGCGCTGCAGGGTGCTGAGCACGCCGTCGCCGTTGAAGTCGATGCCGTAGGCGCCGCTGCGGCGTTCGCCCCGCTGAAAGAGCTCCAAGCAGGTTCGTGGTGGCGGTGGCGGCGGTTCTCCCTCGCCCTCGCCTTCCCCTTCGCCCTCGCCTTCCCCTTCACCGGGTTCGCCTTCGCCTTCGCCTTCGCCGGGTTCGCCCTCGCCTTCACCTTCGCCGGGTTCGCCCTCGCCCTCGCCGGGTTCTCCCTCGCCTTCGCCCTCGCCGACGGGGCCTGCACCGAGCTTGCAGAAGCCCGAAATGCAGACGTCGCCGTCGGCGCAGTCGTCGTCGAGGTCGCACAGGCCGACGTCGGCACCGGTGGCAACGAACAGGGTGCAGCCCGCCACCGAAGCAGACAGCAGGACCAGGGCGGCGATGACACGCATAGGCCCAGTGTATCGGCAGCGGACCACCACCACAGGGTCGGATGATCGCGCGCCCGCCGCCACCGACATGTCTGCCGAGGTGCGCACATGTACGCTGCTGTGCGCAATGAAGTACACCCGGAGCCGACTGGAGCCGGTGGCAGGAAACTGGCGACACGCTGATCCCCGTGGTAGCGGTGGGAGATGCGCGCTCGCATGGTCCTCGTCGTCGCTGCCGCCATCTGTGTCGTCATTGGCGCGGTGGCCTTGTTTTCGCCATCGGGCCTCGCTCGCCTGGACCGACTGCGCGACGAAGAGCAGGGCCTTGGCGCCGACGTTGAACGCCGCACCCGCGAAAACGAGCGGCTGGCCGACGACATCCGTCTGCTGCGCGGCGACACCCCCACCTCCAAGAATGCCCTCGAGAAGCGGGCCCGGGAAGAGCTCGGCTACGTTGGCGCCGGCGAGGTCGTGCTGACCGTCGCCCTCGACGACAAGGCAGCCGTCGACGCCGTCGGCACGGTCGGCGCCGTCGGCGACGCGGGGGCTCGATGACCCCGCCACCGGGCCAGGCCCGCTCCACGGGACGCTCCCTGCCCCCGGGACGATGGCGTGAAGCGCGCCCCAAGCGCCCCCCCGCCCGGGCTGACGCTTTCGACGACCACCGTCCGCCCACTCGGGCCCCCGCCAAGATGACCATCCCGGTGTCGGCCGCCGCCGTCATCGTCGTCGGCCACCTCACCATCGCCGGCCTGGCGGCCCTGCTGCACCCCGTGCTGCTCGTCGGCCTACTCGCCCTGGCCGTCGTCAGCGGCGCCTGGCTCGATCGACGACGTCACCGACGGGCCCAGGCCGTCGGCGCCGTCGCCGCCGCCATCTCGGCGGGCGTGAGCGCCAGCGCCAGCGTCGACGACGTGGCAACCCTGGCCATCGGCATCGCGGTCGCCGTCGTCGTCGTCGGCTTCGGGGCCCTGCCCAGGCTGGTGGTGTCCTCGGCCATCCGGGCCGCCCGTCGGGCCGAGCAAGAGCGCGCCGATGGCGAAGTGCTGCGCCTCGTCGACGACGCCCGCCGCCTGCGCGCCCTCGGCGGCCGCCACGACGGCAGCAGCGACGAAGACGGCGTCCGCCGCGATATCGGCGGTGCTGTCACCCAGCGTGACCGGCTGTATCGCTTGCTCGGGCTCGTCGAGCGCGGCGTCGGCGACGTCGACGGCGTGGCCCTCTATGCCCTCGACGCCAGCGGCACCGCCCTGACCCTCATCGAGCAACGGCATCGCTTCGCCGACGACGGCAGCGACGTCGACATCGAGAACCATCCCCGGCTGGCCCTCGGCAGCCGCGGCGTTGGCCCCGCTGGCCTGCTGGGGCTGTCGGTGCAGCGCAAAGGCCCCCTGCGGGTGGTCGACGTCGAGGGCAACACCGTGTGCGCCCATCGAAAGACCGGCCCGTCACCGCGCAGCGCCTTGTGCGTGCCGCTCTTGTCGTCACGGGGCGCAGCCACCGGCGTCATCGTCGTCGACCGGGTGGCCCCGGCGCCGTTTTCCGCCGCCGACGAAGCCTTCGTGCGGGCCCTGGCCGCTGAGGTTCAGGATGGTCTGGCCATGGAGACCCTCATTGAGGACCTCGACGCCGAGCGCCGGCGCATCGACCGGGTCTTCGCCGCCGCCAGGGCCCTCGCCGGTGTCGCCCGCCGCGCCGACGTGCAACGGGTGGCCCTCGATGCCCTCGGGGAACTGTGCGCCGGCGCCGCCATCGTCGACGTCAGCGACACCGCCGGCGACCGCCGCTTCGCCGTCGCCGCCGCCTTCGGCGTTCTTGAGCCACTCGCTGGCGTTGGCGACCGCCTCGACACCACCTCGTTTGCCGCCCGCGCCCTCGACGAGGGCGTGCCCCTGCCCCACGTCAGCCTCGACAAAGCGTCGCCCCGCCCCCTGCTGGCCAGCGACGAGACCCTTGGCCCCGCCGCCGTCGGCGACCTGCGCGCCATCCCCCTCGTCGTGGCCGGTGCCGCCAACGGCGTCCTCATCGTGGCCGCTCGCCCCGGCGAGCGCCTGCGCCAGGGCATGGTCGACGCCGTCGTCGCCATCGCCGACGTGCTGGCCCTGGCCCTGTCGTCCGCCAATGCCTTCGACGTCGTCGAAAAGAAGGCCACCACCGACGGCCTGACCGGCGTGTGGAACCGGCGCACCCTCGACGAAAAGACCGCCGAAGCCGTCGCCCGCTGCCGCCGCAGTGGCGGGCCCCTGTGCGTCATCATGACCGACGTCGACCACTTCAAGAGCGTCAACGACACCTGGGGCCACGCCACCGGTGATGAGGTCCTCAAGGGCGTTGCCCGCAGCCTGCAGCAGGTGGCCCGCACCACCGACATCGTCGGACGCCTCGGCGGCGAAGAATTCGTCGTCGTCTGCGAAGCCACCGACCTCGCCGGCGCCGCCATCGTCGCCGAACGGATGCGGCAGGCCTTGAAGGCCCTGGCCTTCCACACGCCCAAGGGGCCATTGAGCATCACGTCGTCGTTCGGCGTCGCCCTGCTGCTGCCCGACGACACCGACGGCCACAGCACCCTCGAAGCCGCCGACAAGAACCTCTACAAGGCCAAGCAGGCGGGCCGCGACCGCGTCGTCGCCGCCTGACCGCGGCCTCCTGAGCGCCTCAGGCGGGTTTGTGGGCGCGACGGAGGCGCTGGCGGGCTTCCACCACCCGGGCCCGCGCGGTCTCTGCATCTTCGGCCAAGGCCGTCAGGTGGCCCATCTTGCGGCCCGGGCGGGGGTCGCTCTTGCCGTAGAGGTGCAGGTGCACGCCGGGGACCTCGAGGGCGGCGGCGAAATCGGGTTCGCCGTTGTCCCAGCAGTCCCCCAGGATGTTGGCCATCGCCACCGGGCTCAAGAGGCGCACGTCGCCAAGGGGCAGGCCGCACACCGCCCGCAACTGCTGCTCGAACTGGCTCGTCACGCAGGCGTCGATGGTGAAGTGGCCGCTGTTGTGGGGGCGGGGGGCCAGTTCGTTGACGATGAGCTTGCCCTCGGGGGTGCCGTCGCCAATGAGAAAGAGCTCCACCGCCAACACGCCCACGAGGTCAAGGCTCTTGGCCACAGACACCGACAGCGCCACCGCCGCCTGCCGCGTGGCCTCTGACACCCGCGCCGGCACCACCGTGACGTCGAGGATGTGGTGTTCGTGGAGGTTTTCGGCGACGTCGAAGGTGCGGATGGCGCCGTTTTGGGCCCGCACGACGATGACGCTCAGCTCGCAGACGAAGTCGATGAAGCCCTCGACGACGCCAAGGGGCTGGCCCAGGGCTCCCCAGGCCGCGTCGCATTGGTCGAGGTGGGTGATCTTGGTCTGCCCCTTGCCGTCGTAGCCAAACGTCGCCGTCTTCAGGATGCACGGGGTCTTCAGGGCGACGACGGCGTCGCGGAGTTCCTCCACCGACGACACCGAGCGATACGGGGCCACGGGAAAACCGTGGGTCGACAGGAACGTCTTCTCCCGCAGCCGATGCCGGGTGGTGTCGAGGACGAGGGGGGCCGGAAACACGGGCGAAATCTCAGCCACCCGCTGCAGGGTCTCGTAGGGGATGTTCTCGAACTCAAAGGTGACGACGTCGACGGCGCGGGCGAAGGCAACCGCAGTGTCGGTGTCGTCGTAGGCCGCCGACCATTCGACGTCGGCCACCTGCCCGGTGGGGCAGTCGGGAGCCGGGTCGAGAGCGTGGACGCGATAGCCCATGCGACGGGCAGCGATGGCGAACATGCGCCCCAATTGGCCGCCGCCAAGGATGCCGATGGTTTTTCCGGGAAGGGTGACGACGCGAGGCATGGCCCCTCATAGCCGAAAAAAAAGCGCGCCGCCCGGGCAGGGGCGGCGCGCTTCAGTTCCCGGGGCGCAGGGCTCAGGGAGCAAGGACCTGGCAGGACGCGTCGCAGGTGGCGTTGGCGGCCGGCGCATTGCGCACGCCGTCGTCGCATTGCTCGTCACCCTCGAGGATATCGTCGCCGCAGACCGGGCAGCCGACGGTGAAGGTGCGGATGGCGGTGTTGCCATCGAGGTCGAAGGTCAACTTGACCAGAACATCGCCCGCCTCAGCAGCGCAATCCGCCGTCACCGACAGGGTGCGGATGGGCGCGCCCATATTCGGGTGCTCCTCGCACCAGGGGCGCTCGGGGTTGGATGCGCCGATGCCCCCGGGCACTGCACCACACTCGCCACGGTTGTAGGGGGTGTCATCGGCCACCAAGATCACGGGGCCTTCGGCGGTCACCGACGGCGCGCCAGAGAAGTCCTCCGTGGGGCAGTTGCCGCTGGCGTCGGTCCAACGGAAGCCCAGATTGATCGACTCGCCATCGCGCCACTGGTCGGGATTCGGCGAACAGCTCTCCAGGAGGGCGGTACCGCCGCGGGCGTTCTCCGTACAGGTGCTGGTCGACGCAGGGGTCGCCTGTTGGGTGCAGAGGACGGGCGTCGCGCCGGCACCGCCGCAGCTGCCAGCGCCGACGATTTCGCCGACCTGCAGCCGGGCCTGGCCCAGGAGAACGATGCTTGTCTTGACGAAGACTTCGGTGTCGGTGTCGAAGACGCCGTTGGTTTCGGCATGGGCTGCACCGAAGCCGAACTCGCCGTCGCCGGCATCGCTGTCGATGAAGAGGTCCGAGAGCTGGACCTTCTGGCCGGCGGTCAGGCCGGCGTTGTCATTCAAACTGTCGAATGAGCAGGACGAGTTCTTGTCGAGGAAGGGCTCGGGGAAATCGACAAAGCTCTCGCCGCCGTCGCGGACGCCGTTGCCGTTTTCGTCGTCGAAGCCTTCTTCGCCGCGCACGGCGGCCAAGATGTCGAGCAGGCCGTCCTGGGGACACTCGGTCTCACCGTTGAAGTCGAGGCAGCCGGCGTTGACAGCACAGTTGTCGGTGTCGTCGAGCCCGAGGCCGTCCAGGTCGCCGATCAGGCAGCTGACGGGCATGCCACACAGGCGCTGCTCGTCGCTGTAGGCGGCGAACTGGGCAGCCACGTCAATCGCCGCAAGGGGATTGATGGCCGGGAAGAAGAGTTCCAGTTCCCAGGCGTCGGGGTTGTTGCCTTCGTCGATGAGGGCCTGGCGGGTGGTACCACTGATGTCGGCCGAGCACAGGCTGGCAGCGCCGGTAGCGGGGGGCAGCGGGCAAAACGCCTCGAAGATGGCGCGGTTGGGGTCGTTGGCGGCGGGTGAGCACAGCGCCAGCAGGTCGCAGGATGTGCGGGTGGTGCGATCGAAGCAACCGGGGAAGGCGGCGCGCACGGCGGCGGGAGCATTGCGCAGCGGCGAGTAGCTCCAATCACGCACGTCGGCGGAGCCTGGGCCGGGCTGGGAGAACGAGAAGGTGGCTGAGGCGGTACCACCGGTCGATTCGGCCGCCGGCGTGATGTTGCCGCCCTCGGCGCGGAACTGCACGTTCAGGCCCGTTTCGACGACGTTGGTGAACTTGTCCGCCAGCGACACCGTGCACTCGGCCGTGAAGGGATCTTGCACCGCCGTTTTGTCGCAGATGAGGGCGCTGTAGGCGGAGTTTGGCAGACCGCCCACGACGACGACGGGGGGGGCAACCGCGCGGAGGGCCGGGCTGTCGACGATGGCGACGACCGTGATGGGTCCGGCCACGCGCCCGGCGGTCACCACGGTGTTGACGATGCCTGCGGCATTGGAGGTCGCGAAGGGGACGACGACGACGCCAGGCACCGAGGACTGGGCCACGAAGCGCACCGGCACGCCAAAGACGGGATTGTTCTCTTCGTCGAGCAGCTTGAAGCTCAGGCCCGTCGAAGACGGCAGGGCGCCGCCGGGCACGCCGATGCGGCTGTCGGGGTTGAAGGCATCAAAGACCAGCGAGCTCAGCAGGGGCTGGCGATCGACGCCAATGCGAATCTGCCTCGTGTCGATGACGGTGATGACGCCAGCGGTGTCGCTGGTGACCTCGATGACGAGCGTGCCGCTGCCGCGGGACAGGCTGGTGTCGGCGGCCACGGTGAAGGCGACTTCGCCGTCGGCGGGAGCCACAGCCGAGCCGGTGTCCTCGTCGGTCGTGGCTTCGGCGGGTCCAGCGGCGCCCACGCGCTGCGACACCAACTTGATGACCCCGCGGCTCTCGGCGTTGACGACGGCCGAAACCACGATGGTGCTCGTGTCACCAGTGGCCCGCACCACTTTCACGGTGGTGGTGCTGGTGGCGGGTTCCTCTGAACCGTCGGCGAAGATGTTCCCGTCGGCCGGGGCGCTGACAAATTGCGCCACGGTCACGGCATCGGCCGTGATGGGCAGCACCAACTCGGCGGTGCGGGGTTCCTCGCCGCGGTCAGCGATGGCCAGGAAGGACGCCGTCACCTTGCCCTCCGTGTCGACAAGGGTTGTGTCGGCGGTGACAGTGAAGGTGCAGCGGCCATCGTTCCCGAACGTCGCTTCAAGAACGCCGGCGTTGTCCCTGAGGCAACCGTCCGCCGCCAGCGTCGGCGTCAGCTTGGCGAGCTTGATGGTCGCGATCTTGCCGGCCGCCGGCGCTGTGTTCACGTCAACACCCGTGACGGTGACATCCGTGCTGACGCCGGACGACAACGCAGAGACCAGCGAACTCAGGCTGACGCTGGAGTTGTTGGCAAAAGGCTGGATGACGACTGACCCGGTGCCGCTGTTGTCGGCGCCATCCCGGACCGTGAACGCAATGGACTGCTCAAGATCAAACGCTGGCGACTGGATGAAGAACGTGGCCACGCCGCCAGCGCCGGTGGTGAGGTTCAGGATCGACAAGGCCGCCGCGTCCGTCAGGCTCGCCTTGAAGACGTTGGTGTTGCCGGGGCCGGTGCCCGCGAGGGCCTCATCGACCTCGGCAGTCAGGGCGACGCCGACCGCGGCGACGTTCTGCTCGCGCACCGTCACTGTCACGCGACACGAGGACGAACCATCGGCGACAAGGGGCGAACCGTCGTTGCAGTCGGTGACGTCGACAGCGATCGACCGCGGGGTCTCCGGGGCGGCGCAGGTAATGGTGGCGCTGGCCTCGACGTCGTCGCCGGTGAAGTTGATGACGGCAGCGCCCGCCGCCCGGCACAGGACGTCGAACGTGCCGCGACCAGTGGCGTCGAGGGTCAAGACCGCCGTTGGATCCGTCAAGGCGCCGTCGGCGGCGGCGATGCTGGCGAGGTCGGCCCCGTCCACCGGAACGATCGTGGCCGTGACCGAACCGCTGCCGGCGTCGCCATTGGCGAGAACGCTGCGGACGGCGATCGTCGTCTGCTCGCCAATGGTCACCGTCGAGTCGGCGGCGGTGGCAAAGAGCCGGGGCGTCCCCTCGTCCGGGGGGGGGACCTCGCAGGCGACGGCGAAGAAGGCCGCGCACGCGAGCGGAAGGATGAGCAACCGGTGGGTAAGGGGGGCGTTCATGAAAGTTCCTCCAGACGGACAAAGAGCGGGCGCTCTCGGCCCGGACGGGCTCATGTGAGCGCGAGCCCGGTCGATCGTCAAATTTTCACCTGATCCTGGCCATCGATGGCGAAGACCGTGGTGGGTCCAGGTAGGCAGCTTCACGACCTGTGGGTGTTGGGGTGCGCGGCGCTGCCCTGCGCCGACAGAACCCCGTTCAGTCGAGCTCTCGCAGCCCTGCAAGCGCCTCACGGGCCGCGGCCACGTCTTTCTTGCGGGGCAGCCCCACCAGCACCAGGCGGGGCGCCTGGGCCAGCTGGCGGGCCATGGCGGCGACGTCCTGGCGGGTGACGGCGGCGAAGCGCCCCAGATGCTCATCGAGGTCGAAGGGTTGGGCGAAGAGCGCCGCTTTGCCGACGGCTTCGGCAAGACCGGCGGGCTCGTCGAGGAGGTCCCGGGCGTCCCGCGTGGCCCGTCGCACCACCCGCAGCAGTTCGGCCTGGGTGGGCGGCGCCTTGGCGAGGCGCTTGATTTGCTCGGCGAAGGCCTCGACCAGGGCCGCCACCCGATCGTGGCGCACCTGGCCTGCCAACTCGACGACGCCACGGTGTTCGTAGACGTCGCTCATGGCCCAGGCGGTGTAGGCGAGGCCGTCGCGATCGATGACCTCTTGCTGCAGACGGGAAGCGGGGCCGTCGTCGACGACGCGGGCCAGCACCGCCGTCACCGCCGAGGTGGGATCGACGAAGCCGCCGACGGCGAAGCTCAGGCGCACGGAGGTCTGGGCGTCGTCGGTGCGAATGACGACGACGTCTTTGGCATGGGGCGCATGGATGGTGGGTGGCACGCCGAAGGCCGGGGGCGCCCCCTCGGGCAGCCGACCAAGTCCCGCCTTCTTGGCGGCGGCGACGACGGCGTCATGGTGCACGGGGCCGGCGACGGTGACGACGAGGTTGCCGCCCACGTGGGTCGCTGTGTGGAAGCGGTCGAGGCGCGCCTTGGTGACCTTGCGGAGCCCGGCGGGGGTGCCCTCGATGGAGCGTGACAAGACATGGCCGGCAAAGACCTGGCGGAACGACGCGTTGTCGACGTCGATCTCCTGGCCGTCGTCGTCGTACAGCTCGGCGAGTTCTTCCTCGATGATGCCAAGCTCCGTCGACAACCCCTCGAAGCGGGGGGAGCCCAGCATGTCGGCCAGCAGCTCGAAGGCGTCGGCGATGCCGTCGGGATCGCAGCGGGTGTCGAAGGTGACCCGGTCCCGGTAGGTGGCGGCGCCGAGGTCACCGCCGAAGTCGTCGGCGGCGAGGCCCACGGCACGGGCGTCTTTGTGGTTCTTGGTGCCGCGAAACACCATGTGCTCGAGGACGTGGGACAGGCCCCAGGTCTCGTCGGTTTCGTGGACGGGCCCGCCCCGCAGTTGCACGAAGACGTGGCAGCGGGCGTGGTGGGGCAACGCCGCCGTCAGCACCTCCACGCCGTTCTTCAGGCGGGTGCGCTCGACGGCCACGTGCTTGAGGGGATCAAGGGGCCGGGGCGCGCTGGCAGACTTGCTGGTGGTCATCGGGTGGGCGCCTCCAGCGCCGCGGCGGCGAGGCCGTGTTCTTCGAGCACCGACAGCAACGCCGCGGGCACGGGCGCCACAAAGTGGTGGGCCACGCGACGCACCGTCGCCGACAACGCCAACGCGTGCAGGCCAAGGTGCTTCGTCGTCGTCGGCGATGTGCTGTAGCGCTTGTCGCCCACCAGGGGATGGCCAAGCCAGGCCAGGTGGACCCGCAGTTGGTGGGTGCGGCCCGTGGTCGGGCGCAGCAGCAACAACGTGGCCTTCTCGGCGCGACCGATCACCTCGTACCCCGTCACGGCCTTCTTGCCGGCGGGATGGGTGGCGTCGGCGCGGGCGCGGCCGGTCTTGTCGGGAGCCACCAGGTTGATGTCGATGACGCCTTTGTCCTCGGTGACGACGCCGTCGACGAGGCCCAGGTAGAGGCGCTCGACGGCGCCCTCGCGAAAGACCTCGCCCCAATCGGCGGCCGCCGGCGGCGTCGTCGCCAACACCAACACGCCACTGGTGTCGACGTCGAGACGGTTGACCGCCGCGAGACGCAGGCCCTTGCGCGCGAAGCGATCGGTGACGCTCGTCGCTGCCTGGCGGGTGGGCTCGGTGGCCAGCCCCGCCGGTTTGTCGACGACGAAGACGCCGTCATCGTCTTGAAAGAGCACGGCGATGTCGACCTCGCGATCGGCGCCGGCGGGCAACGGATCGTCGGCGACCAGCACCGTGGCGCCCTTTTTGATCAGGCGGCCAAGTGTCCGGATGCGGACACCGTCGACGGACACGCTGCCGCGCTCGATGAGGGTTCGGGCACGTCGGCGCGACAGTCCAGCGACGCCAGAGGCCACCACCAGGTCGAGGCGTTGGCGGTCGGCGTCACAGGTGAACACGTGTTTGCTCATGGGTGTCTCGCGGTGCGTCGTCGAGGCGCGGCAAGGATGAGGTCCGTCAAAGTTGCGTCCATGAATGGGGGATCTCTAGGATGCCGGTCCCTGCTTCCCACCAGCAGGTCGCACGAAGGACCCGGGGTCCCTACGCTGACTTGCAGGTGTTGGCATCCGTCATGCGACGGCTGCCCGACAGGGCCTGACAGGCTGTCAGGTCCCCGTCGAGGGCGTTCACCGCTGACGCCCCCATCCGTTTCTTGTTCCCGGAGTGTTCATGGCCACGAAATCCGCTGCGGCGACGACAAAGACAAAGACGAAGGCGCCCGACGAGGCGAAGCCGACGACGAGGAAGAAGAAAGAGCCAGCGGCCGCAGCGGCACCAGAACCACCACCACCCCCTGCCCCCAAGGTCCGCGTTCAGCGGCACCTGCGGGCGCCCATCGAGATCCGGGTGGAGATCACCGCCCGCAACCAGAGCTTCACGACGACGTCGCGCAACATCGCGATCGGTGGCATCAGCTTTGAATCCCAACAGCAGTTTCGCGTCGGCGACCTCGTCAACGTGATCCTCTACATCCCCATCAAGAAAGACCTGGAGCTCCTCAAGGCCGCTTCCGAGGTCGTGTGGGAAGAAGACCTCGGCGGGTCGTGGATGTGTGGCGCGGCCTTCCGCAAGTTCGCCCCCGGCGACGAGCGCCGCCTGCGCGAGTGGCTCCTCGAGAGCGTCAAGGCCCAGAAGGCGGGCCTGTCGGGGATTCCCGTCGACGACGACGACGACGACGACGACGACGAATGACAACGAATGACGACGGACGAGCCGTTGCATTGAGATGAATCGGGCCGCCTCCTGGGCGGCCCTTTTCATGTCACGCGCCGATGACGTGTGACGCTGGAAAGAAGAAAGAGCCGCCTGATGGGCGGCTCTCTCGCTGGTGGTTGCCGAGGTGCGTTGGACGACCAGGCCCGGGCCCGGTCGACGACCACGACGACGTCTGCTCAGCTCAGCTCTCGCCGCCGGAACGCTTGGCTTCGCGCTCCAGTTCTTCCTTGTACATGACGCTGTGACGCGTCCAGGGGCGCAGCTTCAGCCGGGCGTAGCCGATGGGCTCGTCGGTGCCTTCGCAGAGGCCGAAGGTGCCGACCTTGACCTTCTCCAGGGCCCGCTCAACTTCGCGCAACAGCTTGGCGTCGCGGTCCATCAGGCGGGTTTCGAGGGCCACTTCGGCGTCTTCCGAGGCCTGGTCGGCCTCGTCGCCCTGGCGGCTCTCGTTCTGGGCGCTGCCGGCGCGGCGCATTTTGAGGTCTTCGAGCAGCTCCATGCGCTTCTCTTCGAGGAGGCCGGTCAACTCCTTGACCTGGGCGGGCGTGAGATCTTTTTCACGGGATCGGGCGGCCATGACTCCTCCAAAGTTCAGCCACCTCGCAGGTGGTTGATTTTACAGCATGTTTCATCGGTCTGCCGATGATTCACCGCCCCGCCTGGCGCGTGTCGGTGAAGTGTCAAACATCCACCGGCCAGGGCCGATGGAAACGAAGCGGTGCCGTCAGCGGGCGACGGCGGCGAACCATACGGGGCGAATGCCGACGACGCAACGTTGGCGCGCGTGTGTTTCGGCGCCAGCCGAAGAATCGTCAGAACGTGCCCCGATTGCCGTCAGCCCTGGTCGATGTCTTCCAGGTAGGTGTAGCCGGCCAGCCCCTCTTCGTAGCGGCGCATGAACGCGGCGGATTGCTCGAAGCTCATCCGGCCGGCCTTGACCGCCCGCTCCGCCGACTGGCGAATGCGCTTGATCAGGTCGGCCCGGTCGTATTCGACATAGGACAGGACCTCGCTGACCCGATCACCCTCGACGACGTGCTCGAGGCTGTAGGTGGAGCTGCCCTCCTGGATCGACACGTGGACGACGTTGGTGTCGCCAAAAAGGTTGTGCAGATCGCCGAGGGTCTCCTGGTAGGCGCCCACCAGGAACGCCGCCAGGAAGTACGGTTTGCCGTCAGGGGCGTGCAGCCGCAGGGTCTTTTTGACGTCGCGGAGGTCGATGAAGGCGTCGACCTTGCCGTCGGAGTCGCAGGTGAGGTCGGCGAGGATGGCTTCGCGGGTGGGCTCTTGATCGAGGCGGTGGATGGGGATGATGGGGAAGAGCTGGTCCACGGCCCAGCTGTCGGGCAAGGACTGAAACACCGAGAAGTTACAATAATACGTGTCCGACAGGTTCTTTTTGAGATCAACCAAATCGTCGGGGACGTAGTCGAGCTTCTCAGTCACCTTCATGACCTTCTCGCAGGTCGCCCAGTAGAGGTCCTCGATGCGGGCCCGGGTGGTGAGGTCGATGACGCCGGCGGAGAACAAGGTCTCGGCCTCGTCCTTCAGGGTGACGGCGTCGTTGTAGGCCTCCTGGTAGGTCTTGGCGTTCACCGACTGGTAGGCGTCGAACATGGCGTGCACCGTGCGGTGCTCCTCGGGACCCGCCTTGAGGTCTTCGCGCACCCGGGGGCTCGTCATCTCGTTGACGCCCAGGACGTTGAACACCAGCACCGCGTGATGGGCCACAAGGGCGCGCCCGGACTCGGTGATGATGGTCGGGTGGGGAATGCCAGTCTGGTCGCAGGCGTCGAGGATGCCGTAGACGATGTCTGACGCGTACTCCTGATGGGAGTAGTTCATCGACGCATGGAAGTTGGTCTTGCTGCCGTCGTAGTCCACGGCGAGGCCGCCGCCGACGTCCATATGGTCGAGGCTGGTGGCGCCCATCTGGCGGAGGTCGTTGTAGACGCGCACAGCTTCGCGCACGGCTTCCTTCACCGAGCGAATCGACGTGATCTGGCTGCCGATGTGGAAGTGCAGCAGGTTCAGGCAGTCGAGCATGTCGTGGGCTTTGAGGATCTCGACCGCGCGAACCACCTCGGATGCCGACAAACCGAACTTGCTGCGGTCCCCCGACGACTCCTGCCACTTGCCGGCGCCTCGCGACGACAACCGGAAACGGATGCCGATGTTGGGGCGCAGGCCTTCTTGCTTGGCCACCTGCAAGATGAGGTCAAGCTCGGCGAACCGGTCGAGGACCAGGAACGGACGGAGGCCCAGGCGTTGGGCGGCCAATGCCGTCGCGATGTACTCGCTGTCTTTGTAGCCGTTGCAGACAAGGAGGCTGTCTTCGTCCTCGAGCAACGCGGTGGCGACGAGGAGCTCGGCCTTGCTGCCGGCTTCGAGGCCAAGGTGGGTTTTCTTGCCGGCGCGCACGAGTTCTTCAACCACGTGACGCTGCTGGTTGACCTTGATGGGCATGACGCCGCGGTACTTGCCCTTGTAGCCGTACTCCTGGATGGCCTTGTCGAAGCAGCCAGCGAGGTCCAGGACGCGGGAGTCGAGGATTTCGTTGAAGCGCAGCAGCACGGGGGGATTGATGCCGCGCTTGAGGAGGTCGTCGACCAGGGCCTTCAGATCGATGACGCCGCCGCCCTCGGGGCTTGGTTTGCCACGGGGATTGACGGCGAGATTGCCATTTTGACCTACACTGAAATACGGCGCACCCCACGCATTGATGAGGTAATGTTCCGCACTATCCTGAACTCCCCAACGACGTTCCATGGCCATCGGCGCCTCCTGCTGCCGTCGGGTTGTCGACGGCGTCGCACCCGTTTCACAGCGCTGCAAAAAAGAAAGCGGGTCTGGCTTCTTCGGCGCCAGCCGAAGAAGCATCAGCACTTCTTCGGCGCCTGCCGACGAAGGACCAAAACGTGTCCCGGAAGCGTCCCGAGACGAGCGCCGCCCCCGTCGGCCCTGGGAGCCGGAGCCGCCGGCCGACGCTGTCAGTCGGCGCTGTCGACCACCGGGGTCGATCTCGGGCACAGTGGCGTCGTGCGCGTCACGTTTTTCACCGCCGGTTCCCATGGCGCCGGCCACGTCGTGCGGGCCTGTGCCCTCCAGCGGGCCCTCGTCCGGGCCGGCGCCACCGACGTCACCCTGACCGTGGTGGCGCCGTCATCGCCGTTTCTGCGCCTGGTCGGCGACGCCGCCCGGCCGGTCGTGATTGACAGCGAGGCCCTGCGCACCCCGGCTGGCGCCGTGGCCAGCGACGTTGCCCGCGCCATCGCCGACAGCGCCCCCGACCTCGTCGTCATCGATGTGTTCTGGGTGCCGCTGGCGTTTGTCCCCCTGCCCTGTCCGGCGTGGCTGCTGCTGCGGTCGGTGCCGCCGGCCTGGCTGGTGGGCCCCAAAGAGGCCCGCTTCGACGCCTCCCGCTACCAGCGCGTCTTCGCCATCGAGCCGGCCCCCATGCTGGAACGCTTTGAGCAACTGGACCCCATCGTCGTCGTCGACGCCAGCGAACGGGGTACGCGGGCGGACCTCGCCCGGGCTTGCGGTGGCGACGTCCCAGGCGGTGCGCCGTTGCAGGTCATCGTCCAGGGGGGCCTTGCCGCCGATGTCGAGGTCCTGACGACGGCGGCCCGGGCCACCCGCCCGGGCCCCTGGCATCACCTGGATTTGCACGACGCCCACGCCCCGTTTCCTGTGGCGCCTCTGCTGACCGCCGCCGACGCCGTCGTCGCCGCCCCCGGCTACAACACGTTTTGGGAGTCGCGTTTGCTGGGCTTTGCCGACCGCACCACCTGGGTGCCCATCCGCCGGGCCATCGACGACGCGGCCTGGCGCGCCGGGCTGCCGGCCGACGTTCGACCCCGTGGAAACGGCGCCGACACCCTCGTCTCGCTCCTTCGCCGGGGCTGACGCACCACGCTCAGGGACAGCGGCTGCGGACGTCGTCGGCGATGGGTTTCTTGAACGCGTCGAGGTCGGGCAACAGGGCGCGGGCGTCGTCGCACGCGCCGGCCTTCAGGGAACTGACGGCGACGTTGTGCAGCATACGCCCCAGGTTGTCCCGCAGGACGTCGCTGCCGGGGACATCAAGGAGCCCCCGACGGAGCTCCACCACGGCCTCGGCCCATTGTTGCTTGCTGGAGTACACGCCGCTGCGTTCGTTGGCGCAGACCTCGAGGAGTCGTTCACCGCGGGCCCGGGAATCGTCGACGAGGACCTGCGCCCGACGAACCAGCGGGCGGGCTTCATCGCAGCGGCCGGCGCGGGCGTGGACCTCGGCGCGACGGAGGTCGATCTCGGCGCGGTTGTTGCGCAGGCTCTGTTCGCGGGGAAGGTGGACGGCGGCGCGGGCGAAGGCCGCGGCGGCGGCGTCGAGGTCGCCGGCCTCGATGGCGGCGCTGGCCCCCTGCCAGTGACAAGTGGCCATCTGCCGTGGTCCATCCACCTCGGGAGGCTTTGGCAGGCGTTTGGCGACGTCGACCAATTCCCGCACCAGGTCTTCGACCCGGGCACAGGCCTTCTGCTCCCGGCCCCGGTTGATGGCGGTGAGCAGACTGTTGAAGAGGACGGCATCGGCGGCGTCGGCGGCGCTGGCGGCTTCGGCGGCCCCCTTCAGCCCCGACGCCAGGGTGCTGGCCCGGCGGGCGGTATCGAGGGCCTCGTCGACCTTGCCCTGCTCCAACAGCGTCGTCGCCGTCGCCGCCAGACAGCGGGCCTGGTCGGCGGGCCGATCGATGGTGCCGCAGCGTTTGGAATCGCCGCCTGCCAGGCGACCTTCCAGTTCGGCCCGCACCGCCAGCATCTGGGTCCGCGCCGGGGGCCGCAGGCCGCCGGAGGCAATGGCGTCGTCGATATGGGTCATGGCTTCGGCGAAGCGGCCCGCCCCCCGGGCCGTCTCGGCCTGGGCCGCCGCTGTCGCTGCCAGGTTCTGCAACAGGGTTTGGCGGGTCTCGCCGGTGGCGCCGTCGAGGGCCAAAGCCAACAGGCGACGGGCATCGGCGGCGCGGCCGTCGGCAATCAGCCCTGACACGGCGTTGTTGAGCAGGGCCGCCCGCCAGTTGGCGACGCGGATCTTCAACCCACCGCTGGAGAGGCGGGTGGCCCGGTCAAAGGCGATGGCGGCCCCCTCGAGGTCACCCTGGCGGGTGGCGAGGACGCCGCGGTTGGAATAGAGGCCAGCCACGAGGCCAAGGGTCGAGACCTCCTCGGGGTTTTGCAGGTCCCGCCGACGCTCCTCCTCGCTCAGGCCGTCGCCGACGCCGAGCTGGCGCAGATACTCGCGGGTCACCAGGGCCTTGCGGTCGACGGCGAAGCCCGCCCGGGAGGTGGTTTCGACGTCCTTGACGACGCCGTCGACGTCGACGCGCACAAAGGCGTGGGTCAACGACAGCATGCCCCGGGGCCGGTCGATGAGACCGTCCGCCGCGATGGCGAAGACCACGGCCGACGACAAGCAGTTGAATTCGCCGGTGGTGATGACGGCGTCGACGCGGGACTGCTGCTCGACATAGCGACGCAGCACGGTGTCATGGAGCCCCCGCAGGAGCCGGTCTCCCCGCTTCTTGGCGGTCTTCTGGGTGCGGGCCTGGGCCCTGGCCCCCTCGATGGCCTTTTCGAGGCGGACCTTCTCGGTGGCGATGCCCTCCTCGGGAACGCCAGAGGCCACCAGGGCCGCGGAAATCAGGTCGACGCTGTCGAGGGCGCCGTCGGCAGCGTCGGCCACCAGGCGGGCTTCCAGGCCCCGGGGAGCGGGCACCATGAAGCCGGGCTGCAGCTTCACGTGGCTCGGGATCGCCGTCGGTGCCGCCGTCGCCGCCGTCGCCGCCAACGCCATCCCCAGCACCAGCACCGCTGACAGCACCCGCGCCACCCGCAGCTTCGTCGTCGACGACGGCGTCATGGGCCCCCCTCGCGAAGGTAGGGCTTCGCCGCCCGCACATGCTCGATGAACGCCGACGACAGGCCGGCCCGTTTGCGGGCGCCCACCTCGAAGCGTCGCCCCTTGGCCCGGGCCGCCGACAACGGAAACGGCACGTGCTCGAGATAACGGCGCAGGTCGTCGTCGTCGTCAGCGCCCACGGCCGGTCCGTCGCTGTCGTCGCCCCGCACCAGCCAGACCTTCGCCAACCGGACGTGGGCCACTTCGTCGTCGTGGACGCGCTGCAGCACCGCGGCAGTCTCGGTGTCGCCGGCGTCCCGGAACGCGTCGCGATAGAGCATGGTGAAGTCGAGGTTGGCCTGCTCAAGGGTCAGCCCCTGCATGCACAGGAAGGCCCGCAGGGGGTCGTTGGCCTGGCGGACCCCGGGCATCAGCTTCCAGAAATAGCCAGACAGCGGCAGGTCGCCGAAGGCCGCCCCATGGGCGGCCAATCGGTCGAGGTAGAAGCCCAGATGCACCTGCTCTTCGCGCAGGGCTGCGACCCAGCCCCGACGCAGGCCGATGGGGGCCGTGGGAAAGCGCAGCAAGGCCCAGGCAAACAGCTCCGTCGCCATCAGCTCGTGGTGGGCAAAGCGCGACAGGCACACCACCCGGCTGTCGGCGTCGCGCAGCGCGTTCAGGGGCGGGAGTTTCTCGCTGCCGTCGACCATGGCCAACGACGGCGCGCGGACGGGGGCGTCGATGTCTTCGACGGCGTTGCCGTCGTCGTCAGCATCGCCCGGATCGTCGAAGGAGACACTGTCGGGAAAGGTGCGCTTGGCCTGAAGGCTCCCGGACAACAGGAGTTCCCGGCAGGCCTCGGCCACCGACACCGTCGCCGTCACCGTTCTGGTCGTCACCGGCACCACCATCGACATGGCTCCACTCTGACATCCCGGGCGCCGGGCCGCCGCCGTGCGCGGCTCACACTGCGGCCGCGTGGTTCGAGACCGCGAAGCGGCCGCGAGCGGAGCGAGGCGAAAGAAGGCCGCCCGCAGGGCACAGCACATTCCGGAACCCCTTGAGCAAGACCGCTTGCGGTCGCAGCGCAAGGAGGTCCGGAATCACATGTACATGCCGCCGTTCACGCTCAAGACGTGGCCCGTGATGTAGCGGGCCCGGTCCGTCGCCAAGAAGGCCACCGCGTTGGCGATGTCCTGGGCGCTGCCGATGGCCTTCAGGGGGATCTGCTCGACGATGGACTTCTTCTGCTCGTCGGTCAGGGCTGCGGTCATGTCGGTCTCGATGAAGCCCGGGGTCACGGCGTTGACCGTGATGCTGCGGCTGGCGAGTTCCTGGGCCAGGGTCTTGGTCATGCCGATCATGCCGGCCTTGGCGGCGGCGTAGGCCACCTGCCCCGCGTTGCCGCTCTCGCCGACGACGGACGAGATGTTGATGATCCGGCCCCAGCGCTGCTTGGTCATGAGCTTGCTGGCGGCCCGGGTGCAGGCGAAGGCGCCAAACAAGTTCGTCTGCAGGGTCTTGTTCCAGTCGTCATCCTTGAAGCGCAGCAACAGACCGTCTTTGGAAATGCCCGCGTTGTTGACGAGGATGTGGCAGCCCCCGATGCGGGTCTTGACCTCGTCGAAGGCCTTGTCGACGGCGGCAGCGTCGGACACATCGAAGCACATGATCTCGGGCGCGACGCCGCCGGCTTCGACGATGAGGCGGGCGGTCTCTTTGGCAGCGGCCTCGTTGCCCGCATAGTTGATGACGACCCGGGCGCCGAGCTTGGCGAGCTCGACGCAAATGGCGCGACCGATGCCGCGCGAACCACCGGTGACGACGGCGATTTTGTCTGTGAGTTCCATCGAATGCTCCTGAAGAGGGGAGTGGTGGGCAGTTGCTGTCAGCTGGCGAGGGCGGCGACGGTGGCCTGCAGGGACGCGGGGTCTTCGACGTTCAACAGCTTCATGGTCTCGGCGTTGAAGCCCGGGGTCCGCTTGATCATCCCGGTCAGGGCCTTGCCCGGCCCGACCTCGACAAAGTGGGTGACGCCGGCGCCAAGCAGGTACGTGGCCATCTCGGTGAAGCGCACGGGGGCGGTCACCTGCTGGACCAACAACGACCGCACCCGGGCGGCATCGCGGTTGGGGGCAGCCTCGACATTGGTCACGACGGGAAAGCGGAAGGGCGATACCGCCACCGACTCGAGCACCTCGTCGAGACGGGGCTGCACCGGCGCCATCAACGCGCAGTGAAACGGCGCACTGACGGGCAATGGCATGACGCGCTTGGCCCCCCTGGCCTTCAGGGCCACAGTCGCTGCCTCGACACCCTTGACGGTGCCACCGATGACCGTCTGCTCGGGACCATTGAAGTTGGCGCAAGCCACGTAGGCGTCGTCGGTGCTGACGTCGGCGATGACGGCGCGGATGCTGTCGGCGTCGAGGCCGAGGACGGCGGCCATGGCCCCCTGCCCCTCGGGCACGGCCTCTTGCATGAACGAGCCGCGAGCCCGCACCGCCCGCACCGCGTCGGTGAAGTCGAGGGCCCCCGCCGCCACCAGGGCCGCGTATTCGCCCAGGGAGTGGCCGGCGGCGAAGGCGGCGCCGTTGACGTCCACACCCGCTTCGTCGAGGGCCCGCAAACAGGCCACCGACACCGTCACGATGGCGGGCTGGGTGATGGCCGTGCGCTTGAGTTCATCGGCGGGCCCATCGTTGATGATCGCCGAGAGCTTGAAGCCCAGGGCCTGGTCGGCCTCGTCGAAAATGCGGCGGGCGGCCGGCGACGCCTCGCAGAGCGCGCGCCCCATGCCCACGGTCTGACTGCCCTGCCCGGGAAACAACAACGCCACCGACATGCGACCTCCACGACCATCCACGAAGATGTGTGCCGCCTCGCTAGCAGGCCCGGGCGGAAACAGTCAGGTGGTTTGATGGTTTGGTCGGGCACCGCCGAAAACGAAACGCCGCCGGTGGACGGCGACGCAACGGTCGGGGATCGGTGTGATTCGGTTCAGTTCGCCGACTTGAAGCGGCCGCCGAGGTAGCCGCCGTCGTCGAGGTCGACCCGGAAGCTGCCGGCCACGCTGCCATCGGTGTTGTCGTCCAGGGTGACCGAGCCCGCCACGGAAACGGCCCGCTTGGCGTCGTCGCCCGTCGAGATGAGCTCGCCACCATTGTCCAGCTGGTCGCGGACGATGGTGCCCTCGACAACTTCGACGTTGGGGCGCGAGTCGTCCCAGGCACCAGCGCCGACGTCGATGGCCTCGCCGACGGGGAGGGTCGAAAGCTGGCGGAGGTCGACGCTCACGGTCCGCAAGGCGTTCTGGCTCTCGTCGATCTCGAGGAAGACCAACAGGACCTGGTCGCCTGACTGCCCGCGGGCTTCGGGGGTGTCGTTGAAGATGGCGAAGTCGCGGCTGTCGAAGACGCCTTCGATGACCGGGAGGGCGCAGCCGGTGTTGCTCAGTCCACAGACGACCGCCGCTACCGCGAGACAGATGCGTGTGGTGTGGGTGCTCATGTGTCTCAGTGTGAATGGAGAGGACCTGTCTCGCAAGGGCGAGACACGAGCAGTGAGACAGGTCGCAGGGTGGTTCCAGAAGGAGTTCATGGGTCCAGCGTGCCCCACACCGGTGCCACTTTCCTCTTTTTGACCACACCGAAAAAAGACCTGAATTTCAGGACTTCTAGCGGAAACCTTCAGCAAGGCATCCGCTTTCTCGATTTCGGGGACGTGTCAGCCAGATGACATGTCGGAGGCTGTGAGACACATCCGACACGCTTGTTTTCAAGGGCTTACGGCCCGCACCCACCTGTGGCGCTGATCACCGTGATCGCTGGCCAGGCGGCGTGTCTCACGCACACCGTGGCCTGTCTCACAGCCGGGAACCTGTCTCAGCGTCCGGACGTGTGACGTGTCTCACGGAGAAAGCGGGAACCCCGCAGGGCGTCCAGATCGGGCGCGCCGATGCCGAACATGGCGATGCGCAGCTCGTCCAGGGTGTCCGAGATGAAGGTGGTGAGGGCTTCTTCACCGCGGTCGGCGGCCACCAACATCGGCCGGGCCATGGCGCCGACGTCGGCACCGAGGGCGAGGGCCTTGGCGAGGTCGAGGCCTGAGCGCAGCCCACCGGTGGCGATGAGTGGCACCCGGGCTGAGACACTGCGGACGGCGACGATGGCTTCGGCGGTGGGGATGCCCCATTCCCCGAAGGCCAGCCCCATCTTGCGACGGCGCTCGGTCTTGGCGCAGATGCCTTCCACCTTGGCCCACGACGTCCCGCCGGCGCCGGCGCAGTCGATGCCGGCGATGCCGGCGTCCACCAGCCGTTTGGCAGCGTCGGCCGAGACGCCGAAGCCGACCTCCCGGGCAAAGACCGGGATGCCTTCCTGGCGCATGGCCGAGCAGAGGGCCTTGATGCGCGGCACCAGGCCCCGGAAGTCGACGTCGCCGCCCTGGGCGGCCTCCTGGATGGGATTCATGTGCAAAAACAGGGCGTCGGCGCCGATCATGCTGACGGCCCGGCGGGCCTCGTCGACCCCCCAGCCCTTGGCCAGCTGGCCGACGCCGAAGTTGGCGAACAACACGATGGTGGGGGCAACCTCCCGGACCTTGAAGAAGTCCGCCCGGTCGATGCTCTCGATGCCGACCCGCTGGCTGCCGACGCCCATGGCCAAACCGAAGCGCTCCGCCGCCGCCGCCAGGCGCCGGTTGATGGTGTGGGCCCGGTCGATGCCGCCTGTCATGGGGGCGATCATCAGCGGGGCCTTCATGGCCTTGCCCACCAGCGACGTCGACAGGTCGAGGTGCTCCAGGCTCACCTCGGGGAGGGCCTGGTTCTCGAAGTCGTAGCGGTCGAAGCCCGCAGACTTCGTGTACTCGACGGCCGGCGTGAGGCAGGCGTCGATGTGGTGGGCCTTGCTTTGGGGATCACGCACCAGCGGTGCGCCTTCTTCAGATTCGGGCATGGGGCCTGTTGGCACGATCCGTCGTCGCCGTCATCGCCGTCATCGCCACCCGCGACCCGCCACGGGCAAAAGGGCGATCAGCCCCCCGTGAGGTCCTTGCGCTTGCGGACGACGACGCCGGACTTGCGGGTTTCCATCACCCGGTTCTGGCGCTCGGCGAAGGGCGTGTCGAGGTTGCCGGACCAGGTGGTGAAGCCCCGCAGGCAATCCGGGCAGAGGGGGTCGCCATCGTCGACGACGTGGATCGGGATGCGGAACGGGGTGCCGCACAGGTTGCAGACCTCGGGGCGGGTCTCTTCAGGGGCCTTGGTGCCGACCTCGTAGGCCCGCAAGATCAGGGCGGCGCAAGCGCGGCACAAGGCCCGGGAAGCGTCACGGGGAGCGTAGGGCACATGGTCTTCAGCGCCACAGCGGCCGCAGGCCACCCGACGGGCCACCCGGGTACCGTGCTCATTGCGGACGCCGCCAACGTACAAGTTGCCGCCACCCTTGCGCTCAAAGGAGCGAACCGGTGGTGCGGGACCTGAGGGGACGGGGCGCACGACCTCGGGGGGCTTGCGGCCACGGGTGTTGACGCGCTTTTTGCCTGTGTCGTCGGAAGTCATCAGGTGCTCCGGCAGCCGCTCTTCGGTTTTTCAGGCCGTCACCGACGGCCTCACTCCACATCTACCAATCTGGCCAGAAAGGCCAAGCGTGGAGTTCTGGTCCCCCGCACAACGCCAGCCAGCCTCGTTTGGGTCACCGCACCACGCCATGGCGAGCACGCCACAGAAAATCGGACGCTTCTCCCCGAAAGAAAGAGCACGAACACGTCGCAATCCGGGCCGGGGATCTCTATTCTCCGCGGCGATCATGGTTGGCCCAGGTTCACGCGTTTTCGGCAAGTACGAGGTGGTGCGTCGCATCGCCGTCGGCGGCATGGGCGAGATCATCTTGGCCCGCCAGACCGGCGTCGTCGACCGGCTCGTCATCCTCAAGAGCCTGCTGCCCCAGCTGGCCAGCGATTCCCAGGCCCTGGCGCAGTTCCTCGACGAGGCGCGCATCCTTGGCAGCATCAACCACCCAAACGTCTGCGCCCTGTTCGACGTCGGCGAGTGGGAGGACCTCTACTTCATCGCCATGGAGTACATCAACGGCGTCGATATCTCGCTCATCCTCAAGTTCTGTGAGGAGAACAAGAAGCGGCTGCCGCCGTTGACGTCGGCCCACATCGTGCGCGAAGCGGCCCTTGGCCTCGACGCCGCCCACACAGCCACGGACGCCACCGGCGTGCCCCTGCGGGTGGTGCATCGGGACATCAGCCCCCACAACATCATGGTCAGGCAGGACGGCCTCACCAAGGTCGTCGACTTCGGCGTCGCCGTCGCCGAGAACCGCATGCAAAAGACCGAGGCTGGCCTGTTGAAGGGCAAGCTTGGCTACATGCCCCCCGAGCAGATCAAGGGCGCCCCCGTCGACCCCAAGGCCGACCAGTTTTCCCTCGGTGTGGTGCTGTGGGAAATGTTGACCCAGCGGCGCCTGTTCGTGGGCGAAAACGCGGCCCAGGTCTTCATGCGCATCCTGAAGGAGCCCGTGCCGGCGCCGTCGTCGTTGGTGCCAGACATCCCCAAGGAACTCGACGCCATCGTCTTGCGCATGACGGCCAACGAACCCGTCGAGCGCTTCGCGCGCCTTGCCGACGCCAGCACCGCCATTCGTCGGCTCATCGAGCAGTACAAGTCCCCCGACAACGCCGTGCAGCAGCTGATCCGGGCCACGGTGGGTCCTGAGCTCACGGCGCGTCTGAAGGATCTCGCGTCCACCCCGCGGGTTGAGGCACCGTCTCGTCCGAATCCGGCCGCCCCCGGGGCCGGGACGCCGACAGGGACTGCGGGCCCAGCAGGCGGCACGCCGGCGGGGGCGACCACGGGCCCCGGCGCCTTCTGCGGGTCGTGCGGCACCCAGGCCCAGGGTGGCGATCGCTTTTGTCGGGTGTGCGGCGCCACCATCGGCACGGGCACAAATCCCAGAGCGACGTTGCCATCGGCCACCGGCAGCGCCACGGGCGTCGTCCCCCGCGTCGACGTCCTCGGTTCGCGCACGGGGGTCGTGCGTCGCGAGGACAGCAGCAGCAACCCGGGCAGCCAGCCCACCAGCGCCGCCGTCGGCACGCCGATGGGAACGCGAGCAGGATCCACCGAGCTCGCCGTGGTGGCGGGCCTCGTCGAGGTCCTCGACGGTGGCCAGGTCACTACTGCGGCACGAGACGCGCGTGCGGCCGCCTTCGCCGTCCTCGACGACGCCGCCGTCCGCGCCGGCGTCACCGTCACCCGGACCGACGATGGTCGGTTTTCGATTGCCTTCGTCGGCGACGACGCCATCGCCCGGGCGGTGACCCTCGCCCGGGGCAACGCCCGCGTGGCCGCCCGCACCGGCCACCAGGTTTTGCTGCGCATGGCCGTGGCCGCCGAGGCATCGGCGACCCTCGACCAGCTGCAGACCCTGCGGGACACGGGGGCGGTCCTCGTCGACAACTGCGCTCCCGGCGCCACCATCATCGTCGACGGGGCCCGCCAGCGGGGCGGCGATCCCCCAACCACCCGCTCCGCCACGGTCCGGCTCCGGGATGGCACAAGCGTTGTCGCCCACGAACTCGTGTTGCCCCGCCGGCTGGTGGGGCGCACCGAGGAGGTCGCCCTCCTCGACAGCACCCTGGAGGCCGGGGCCCGCGACAAGAAGGCCCAGCAGCTCATGTTCCTGGGGGACGGCGGCATCGGCAAGACGGCCCTCCTCGAGGTCGGCCAGGCCTTCGCGCGGGATCGCGCCTTTCTGGTGGGCTTTGCCCGGGGCGCCCGGGTCAGCGAACCCCTCGCCCTCGACCTGCTGCGCCAGCTCGTGCGCACGGTGTGCCTCGATCTGCTGGCCACCGAACGGTTGACGGGCTCCTGGACGCGCGCTGTCGACGTCATCGGCCTCGCCCCCGCCTTCGCCGCCCGCTTGAAGGCCCTCATCGACGACGAAGCCGATGAGACGCTGAAGGACATCCCCCCCGTCCGCCGTCGCTCGGTCATCAAGGCCAGCGTGCTGGCCTTCTTCGAGCGCTTGACCGACCGGGCCCCCGTCGCCCTCTTCGTCGACGATCTGCACAAGGGCGACGTCCAGAGCTTTGAGTTCCTGGGCGAGCTCGGGGCCCGCCTGGGCGATCGGCGGCTGGTCCTTGTCACCGCCGGGCGCCCCGTGCAGGGCGAGCGGGTCCTGCCCCTCGCCAAGCGCGCCACCCTTGGGCCCCTCAAGCCCGTCGACGTGGTTGCTGTGGCGGGCCTGCTGCTTGGCAGCCCGGTGGTCGATCCCCTGGCTGGCGTCGTTGTCACCCGGGCCAATGGCAACCCGCTGCTCATCACCCTGGTGCTGCGCCAGCTGACCGCCATGCGCCAACTGGCGATGTCCCCCCAGGGGATTCAGCTGATGGCCGACCCCGACCGCCTCGGCCTGCCGCCGACGCCAGCGGGCCTCATCCATGCCAACCACGCCACCCTGCCCCCCGAGGCCCAGACCCTGGTGTTGGCGGCGGCCCATCTCGGGCAGGTCTTTGAAAGCATGCAGCTGGCCCGCATCGTCGACGGCGTCAAAGACGTCGCCGCCGCCCTCAAGGTCCTGGCGGATTCGGGCATCATCGAATCCATCGGCTCCGAGCTCTGGGCGTTCAAGTCGACGGTGGAGCTTGAGACCATTCCCGGTCGCCTCGACGCCATGCAGGGGCGTCGCTTGCAGCAACGGGTGGCCGACGTCCTCGCCAAAGACGCCGAGGGCCGCTTCACCATCGAGGTCGGCGAGCGCTTGGCCCTCCACCTGCAAGCCGCCGAAGCCCGCCAGCGCGCCGCCGAGGTCTCGCTGCTCGTCGCCGATCGCGCGATGCTGCTGGGCCTGTTTGAACTCGCCGGCGACCACTACCGCCGCGCCCTCGCCCAGGATTGGCGCACGTTGTCGGCGACCCCTGGCGCCGAAGACAAAGCCATCCGCGTGCTGCGTGATGCGGCCCTCGCCACCGCGGCGGTCACCGAGGTCGACCCCGGCGCCGCCGTCGACATCGTGGCCCCCGTGTTGAAGGGCGTGCCGCCCCTCCTTGGAACCCACGCGCGCGTGGAGGCCCTCCGCCAACGAGGCCTGGCCTACTGCCGGGCCAAACGCTTCTCGGAAGCCGAGGGTTGCCTTGACGAGGGCCTGGAGACCCTCCAGGGCCACTACGACGACGCCATCGCCGCCGGCGTGCTCATCGATTTGGCGGCCTGCCTTGAGCAACGGGGCGACGCTGACAGCGCGTTGTCCCAGCTGCAGGAAGCCCTGCGCATCTTGAGCCGGGTGCCCGTGGACCGTCGGGACCGGGCCTTCGACGGGCTGCTGCTGCTCGGTCGCCTGGGGCTGCGCCAACGGCAATTCGACCCCGCCAAGCAGGCCCTCACCGCCGCCATTGAAGAGGCCCGCCGCACGGGCCGCATCACGGCCGAAGCCGACGGGCGGGCCCTGATGGCCTCGCTGCATCAGGCCCAGGGCAATCTCGACGCCGCCGTGGCCGAAACCGACATCGCCCTTGGCCTCGCGGAAAAGGTCGGCGACCCCGTCCTGGAGGCCCGCCTCCACCAGCAGCGGGGCCGGGCCCTGGTGGCCCTGGGGCGTCGTGGTGACGCCGCCACCGCCATCAGCCGGGCCCTGGCCTGCGCCCGCGCCGGTCAGTGGGACGAGGGCGTCAGCGCCGCCCAGCAGCTGCTGGCCGTCGTCGGCGGCTGAGCGCCAGGCCGGCCAGACTGAGCCCGCCAGCCAGTAGACCGCCAACCAGCTGAAATTTCACAAGGTTTCGATGCCTCGTCGAGACCAGACCGTTCGGACGGTCCGCCCGGCGAGACGGGCGCGAAGGGCCTCACGAGCGGTGGGAGTGGAACCCACATCGCCCCGGGGCCCGAAGGGTTCCCCTGTGGGCGAGGGGCAGGACTCCATCGCCGAGCTCTTTGAGGGAGCCCCCGTGGGCGAAGATCAAAGCGATCTCGGGATCACTCGACGCCGGGCACGTCACCGAGGGCGTCGAGGCCCTTGATGGCCAGGGTGGCGATTTCTTCGTTGTCGTCGTTGCTGCAGCGGGTCAGGGCCCGGCGGAAGGCGCCGTCGCCCACCTGCACCATGGCCAGCACCGCCAACAAGCGCACCTGCACGTCGGTGCTGCGGCTGTCTTCGAGCCACTTGCGGCCGATGCGCTCCTTCACCTTCTTGTCGCCGCCCCGGTAGCGCAGCACGGACTCTTCCATCTCGCCCTGCAGGCCCGACGCCGGCCCGAGGGACTCGATGCCGGGGGGCACGGCCAGGGGAGTGTCCCCTTCCATGGTCATCTCGTCGGACACGGCGCGGGCGGGGCGTTCGTCGACGACGACGTTGGGGGGCGGCAGCATCAGGTTGTCGGGCAGCGACGGCAGGTTCGAGCCACCGGGCAGCACCTCGGTGACCACCATGGGGCGCTTGACGGCCTCGCGGGCGGTGGTCTGGGGCAGGATCAACGACGACGGTTGGGGCACGGGGGCCGACCGGGCGGGCATCGGTGGCAGCGAGGTCGAGGTCGACGAAGACGTCGACGAAGACGTCGACGTCGACGGCGACAGCGACGATGATGACGCAGGCATCGGCGGCAACGAACCCGCGCCACGGGTGCCGCGGAACAAGCTGAGGCCGTCGAGGGCGGCGGTGTCGAGGGGCGCCATGTCGCGGGCGATCTTCTTGGCGAGGGTGGCGCCCTCGGCGGTGGCGCGCTCGACCAGACTGTGGACGCGCTTGGGCACCGACAACGTCGACAACAACACCGTGCAGCGCAGGGGCTGGTCGTCGGCGCTGATGGAGAGGCCGTCAAAGACGGCGCCGCCGGCGGTCTTTTTCTTGAGCTCCACCGCCAGCTCTTCAAAGACCTGCATCGGCGTCGACTTCAGGGCCCGTTCGGGACCACTGACGAGGACGGCGGCGTAGGCCACGGCGTCGATGGCGTTGCCGCGGGCGAGGAAATCACCGCCGTCGATGGCCTTGTCGACGACGTCCATCAAATCGGCCGCCGCCAACACGCCGTCTTTGAGGCGCTCGGCATGGACCAGCAGGGTCCCCGACGACAACAGCACCTTGCGCAGGTCTTCGCCGTCGAAGGTCTTGAGGCTGAAGGCGTCTTCGCGGGCGTTGTGGCGATTGAGCTCGTCGAGGGGCCCAAGGACGCGGGCGTTGACCTTCTGGAAGTAGCTGACGACGTCGGTGCCCGGGAAGGCCTCAAGGAGGCGGCCGTTGTCGACGAAGAAGCAGCCGGCCACCTGGGCCTTGACGATGGCGTCGATGGCGCGGGCGGCGTTGACCTTGGCGATGCCGCTCTCGCCGTCGGACGGCAGGGTGCACACCACGAGGATGGGCACCTCGAGGGGCAAGAGCACGTCGATGAGCTCGGCGACGGCGCTGCCGGTGCCGCCACCGAGGCCCGCCATGAGCACGAAGGCGTCGGCGCCGGCAAGGCGGCCGCGGACGGCGTCGACGATGGTCTTGCCGTGCACGCGCACCGCCCGGGCCCCAAAGGCGGGATCGCGGCCGGCGCCGTCGGCACCGTCGACGCCGATGTCGAGGAGGTCCTGGGCGGGGATCTCGACGCCCGCCTGGCGACCCGTCAGGCCCCGCAGGTCGCTCTGGGCGGTATTGAGGGCCAGCACGCGATAGCCGCGTCGGCGCCATTCGGCGGCCATGAAGCCGCCAGCCTGGCCGAGGCCGATGGCGCAGAGGTCGAGGGAGCGGTCCCCGGAAGCAGTCACGGCCACATGCTAGGGGTGAGCAGCGACGGCTGCGAGTTTCCCGCCGGGGTCGGCTTTGGCGTCGGCGTCGGCCCGGGAGGTGGCGCGGGCCCCGTCGGCGGCGCCGGGGCGTGCACGGGTTCCATCGGAAACAGCGGCATCTGCAGGGGCAGCTCGATCTGAAAAGGACCCCGATGGGGTTTGATGCGGGCGCGACGACGACGAGGAGCGACCTTTTTCTTGGCCGACTTCGTCTTCTTTTTCTGGCGCTTGGACTTCTTTTTCATGGGGCGCCGCAGGGGCGAGGCGAACGTAGACCGCCGGATGGGCCGAGTCAGATTTGCGACCACTCCGGGCAGAGCCAGCCGCCGACACGCCTCGTAACTGTTTGATTTTTCAGCACATTCAGAAACGCAGGATGGCGTCGGCCACCACCACGGCGTCTCTGACTTCGGCGACGGCGTGGACGCGGACGAGGTCGGCGCCGGCGGCGATGGCTGCGCAGACGGCGCCGATGGTGGCGTGATCGCGGGCCGCGGGATCGGCCTGCCCCGTCAACGTGCCGAGGAAACGTTTGCGCGACGGCCCGTACAGCACGGCGGCACCACCGCTGATCCGGCGCACCGTGTCGAGGCTGCGGCTGAGGATGACGTTGTGGGCCACGGTCTTGCCAAAGCCGATGCCGGGGTCGACGACGACGCACGCCGGGTCGAGTCCAGCGTCGATGGCCCGTGCCACCCGTTGCCCAAGCCAGACCGAGACACGGTCGGTGATGTCGTCGTCGTCCACGTCGTCACACACCCCGCTGCCGGCCGCACTGTTGGCCCAATGCATCAACACCACCGCCTGGGCGTCCCGACAGACCCGGGCCATATCGTCGTCGCCGAAGGCCGTGACGTCGTTGACCCAGGCGGCGCCTGCCGACAGGGCAGCCGCGGCGACGCTGGCGTGGCGGGTGTCGACGGAGATGGCGCTGTGCCCCCGGGCCGCCAGGGCCTCGATGACGGGGACCACGCGGGCCCGCTCGGTGTCGACATCGACGACGACCGCCCCCGGTCGGGTGGATTCGCCGCCCACGTCGACGATATCGGCCCCGGCCAGGAACAGGGCTTCGGCGTGGGCCACGGCGGCGTCGACGTCGACGAAGCGACCGCCGTCGGAGAACGAATCGGGGGTGACGTTGACGATGCCCATGATGAACGTCCGCGTGCCCAGGGGCAGCAGGCGATCACCGCAGCGGAGGGTGGGGCGCGACGTCGTCGTCATGGGCCCATCATGCAGCACGGCGCCCCAGAACTCAGCGCGGCCAGGCCGAGGTGGCGATCAAGGCGTCTTTGACCCGGGCAGCGACGTCGTCGGGAGCGCCGCAGCCGTCGACGATGATGGCGTTTTGGCGTTTGGCCTGCCGCTCGTATTCGCTGTGGATGCGGCTTTGGGTGGTCTTTTGGTCAAAGACCTCGCGGGTGGCGCCCCCGGTCTGCAGCCGGGCGTCGAGGCGGGCCCAGGCCTCTTCCGCCGGGAGGGAGATGAGGATGGTGCTGTCGGCGGGGGGCGCGAAGCGGTTGAGGTCCCGCACCCAATCAAACGGCAGATCAAGGGACTGGTAGACGAGGCTCGACATGACGTAGCGGTCGGAGACGACGTCGCTGCCGGCGGCAAGGGCGGGTTCGACCTCGCGGGCCATGTGATCAAGGCGGTCGGCGGCAAACAGCAGCGCCAGCTCCCGGTGAATCTGGGTGCGGGGCCGGTCACCACCAAGCAGCTGGCGAATGACGAGGCCGATGGGCCCCTTCGACGGCTCAGCCGTCTGGTGGACCGTGCGGCCCGCCAGGCGCAAGTTGTCGACGAGGCGGTGGCTTTGGGTGGTGGAGCCAACGCCGTCAGCGCCTTCGATCACATAGAAACGTCCGCGTGCCATGGCGCTGCATAGCGCACTGCGTCGGGGGCGCCACGATCCGTCGCCAGCAGGGCCGGTCGGGTGCGGTCCCCCGTCGCAGGTCAGATGTCCGGCTCGTTGCCGTGCCCGGGCGGCTCAGCGGAAGCGCGACGGAAACGACGCCGGAAAAACCGTCTTCGGGTGCAGCCGGCGGGCGCGGGCAATGAGGGCCGCCTCGGTCTCTTCGCGGTCGGGATCGGGGAGACAGGCGTCGGTGGGACAGACCGCCGCGCACTGCTCGGTGTCGTGGAAGCCCACGCACTCCGTGCAGCGCTCGGGATCGATGACAAACAGCGCCTCACCGGCGCTGATGGCCTTGTTCGGACAGGCGGGCTCGCAGGCGCCGCAGTTGATGCAGTCGTCGACGATCAGCGTGGCCATCAGGGCACCTCTTTCGTGGCGGACGGGACCGGCGGACTCGATGGAGCAGCTGCCGGCGGCGTCGCTGCAGGGGGCGTCGGCGACGCAGCCGGCGGTGCCGCCCCCGTCGGCGACGCCGCTGGCGGTGCTGGTGCCTGGTCGCGCAGCAGGCGCTCGAGGGAGGGCACGTCGAAGCCGACGACGAGGGACCCGCCCCAGTCGATGACGGGAATGCCGCCACCGGCAACCCCCGACGCCTTGAGCTTCGCCGACAACTCGGCCTGGGCCCCGGGGGTCTTCTCGACGTCACGCTCGATGAAGGGCACCTGGTTCTGCGTCAGCCAGGCCTTGGCCTTTTTGCAGTAGCCACACCACACCGCCGAGTAGACGACGACGCTGCCATCGGGGGCCGGCAGCGCCGTGGGCCCGGCCTTGTGGGTGGCGGCGTCGTAGCGGGAGACAACGACGACGGGGAAGGTGCCGTCGGCGCCGGGGGCCGTGAGATCGGCGAAGAAGGCGTAGCGGTGGGCCTGGCGCTCCTCGGGAGTCTTGGCCAGGTCGACGACGAGGACCCGCCGGCGCACGGCCTCGGGAACGTCGTTGACCCCTGGCACGGCCTGCATGCGGCCGGCGGCGTCGACGAAGGAGAACAGCAAGGTGGTGGCGTCGGCCCGCACCACGGGGAGCGCAGGAGCGTCGTCGGTGTCGACGGCGTCGCCAGCGGTGCCCGTGGCCGCCGGGGAGGTCGGCGACGGGGAGCACGACGACGACGCCATCGCCAGCAGGGTGGCGACGACGAGAGAGGCGGAAGCAGGGAGGCGGTGAAACAGCGGCATCGTGGTGTCGGAGCCTATGATGGGACGGTCGGTTTTGCTGGTCGAGATCGAGGCCCGGCGTCAACGGACGGTCCCGTCCAGGGACCCGTGAGAGCCGGGTGTACGGCGAAGAAGCCCTGATGCTGTGGCTGGCGCCAGGTCGGATGCTTCGGCGGCTGACGCCAGGTCTGATGCTGACGCCAGGTCTGATGCTTCTGTGGCTGACGCCACAGAAAGAATGCACACGAACGGGCACAGGAGCGGTTGCCTGTTTGAGACCGCTGAGGTAGCGACGTCGGCGTACGCGCCCGTAGCTCAGCTGGATAGAGCGTCGGTTTCCGAAGCCGAAGGTCACACGTTCGAATCGTGTCGGGCGCGCCACTTCCCCTCCTCCCGGTCCTCTCTGGCGACCGGGTCTGTTGATCAACCGCGCCAGCGGTTGACTGGCCTGAACGGCAAGCGCGAAGCGCTTGATCGGTTTCCAACCGGGCACAGAATGACCCTGCCCCTGTTTGTGGCCCTGCACATCGTTTACGGCACCCTGATCGGTCGGGTGCTGTTTCCCCGCATGCGGGCGGAGGGCGAGGTCCTCGGGCCTCCCCTGCTGCTGACGTTGGTGCCGGTGGCGTTGGTGTCGGCCCCCGTGGGCACCGCGTTCATGCGCTACAGCGGCGGCTGGTTCCTGCACGGGGCCTTCGTCGGCGAAGCGAGCCACTGGTACGAGCGCTTCAACTTCGGCCTGCTGCTCGGCGTCGTCGTCCTGGCCGGGCTGTGCACGGTCGGCGGCGTCCTCAATGTGGCCATCTGGGCATCCAGAGACCGGCCCACCATGGCCCGCTCGGGGCTGTGGCTGGCGGCGCTCATCACCGGGCTGACCCTGGTCCTCGATTTCCGTGGCGTCTTCACCGTCATCGGCAGTGGCGGTCGCTTTTTGTGGAGTCACCCCGTGGGGCTGCTGACCATCGGCAACGTCGTGGTCCTCGGGGCCTGGATTGCCATCTGCCGGGCCCGCTTCGCCGCCGTGCCTCCCCAGACGGGCCCCGGCTCCGGGATCCCCAGAAGCGCCTTTGGCGGGCCCCTGCTGTGACGAGCCCGTTCCTGCTGGCCATCGAGTCGTCCTGCGACGAGACCGCCGCCGCCGTCGTCCACCTCGACGGCCGGGTGTTGTCGTCGGTGGTGCACTCCCAGGTCGACGCCCACGCCATCTATGGCGGCGTGGTGCCAGAGATCGCGTCCCGGGAACACCTGAGCCGCATCGACGACGTGGTGGGCCGCGCCATCAGCCAGGCGGGCCTCGTGCCCGGCGACCTCGGCGCCGTCTGCGCCACCTATGGGCCGGGGTTGATTGGTGCCTTGCTGGTGGGCCTCACCTACGCCAAGGGCCTCGCCCAGGGGCTCTCGGTGCCGTTCATTGGCGTCCACCACATCGAGGGGCACCTGCTGGCGGCCTCGGCGGACCTCTCACTCTCACCCACTCCGCCCTACATCGGTTTGGTGGTCTCCGGGGGTCACACCGCCCTGTACCGCTTTGAGGGCGTCGGCCAGTCCCGCCTGATCGGCCAGACCCGCGACGACGCCGCCGGCGAAGCCTTCGACAAGAGCGCCAAGCTCCTCGGCCTTGGCTACCCCGGCGGCGCCGTCATCGACCGCCTCGCCAGCGAAGGCGACAAGAGCCGTTTCCCCCTGCCCCGCAGCCTGCGGGACCGCAGCCACTACGACTACTCGTTTTCGGGCCTGAAAACCGCCGTGCGCACCTGGGTCGAGACCTACCGCAAGCGCGAAGGCCACGACGTCGACGGCCAGGATCTGCGGGATCTGTGCGCCAGTCTGCAAGATGCCATCGTCGACATGCTGCTGCACAAGGCCATCCTCGCCTGTCGTCGTCAGCAGCTCTCGACCCTCGTCATCGGCGGCGGCGTCGCCGCCAACAGCCAGCTCCGCCGGGAGGCCGTGCTGCGCGGCAAGGACAACGACGTCACCGTCGTGGTGCCTCCCCGGGCCCTGTGCACCGACAACGCCGTCATGATCGGCATGGCGGGCCTGCAGTGGTGGCGGCAGGGGCGGGAGTCGTCGCTGTCGTTGACGGCCCAGGCCGACGCCAAGGTGGAGCTCGCGGCCAGCGCCCTGCTGGCAACCTGACTGGGCCCAAAGAAGTGGGTCCATTGCACCCACCCGCTCGTCTACTCTCAGACATGTCCAAAATTTCCGAGTGGCCACAGACGCAGAAGACGACGAAGAAGGAGCCAGTAGCTGGTCCTCCGCCACCGTCTCCCGCCGCAGGCGACGAGGACGCCGTCAGTATCGAGCAGCTCTCGTCGACGACGAAACGGGACGCTTTTGGCGGCTCGGGACCTCGCTTCGCGCGCGGGGACTTCGCTCTGCCCGTCGTGCGCCGCCCCACAGAGGAGGGACCCGACTTGGTGATCGACGACGAGGCCGACCACCGCCTGTCACTTGAGTCCAACGCGGTGTCGGGGACCATGGGCGCCGTCCCCCCGCCTCGCTCCCCGTCGTCGACGTTCAAGACGGTCGACGAGGCGGTGGCCGCCCTCGAACACGACTACGGCGCGAAGGTCGACCGCCGCAGCTTCTCTCTCGAAGAGCTCTCGCGCGTGCACGAGTCACTCGCGCTGGTGCCAAAGAAAGACCGCGCCGCCCTCCAAGGCGTCGAGTTCGTGCGTGAGCACGAGGCGCCGGCAGAGGTGCAGGAGAAGCGTAAAGACGGCGGCACCGTCGCAGGAGCATTCTTCGACGGCACGAACCTCGATCACGACGGCAAGCGCGCGCGCGGCCCGCATATCGCCTTCTACGACACGGCGTTTCCGTCGACAAAGAACAACGCCGAGGACCGCCGCTTGTCGCAGTCGGTTGTACTGCATGAAGCCGCGCACGCCATTGACCGCCGCGCTGCCGGCGATGCCAAGGCTGAATTCGCTCTCGCCCAATACGCCCGCAAAGAAGCAGACGCAGAGGCCACCGAAAGACGCGGTCCCTTCACCCGCAGCCTCGATGCATACCGCGCCGTCGACCAGAACGAGCCGAAGAGCCGCGCCTTCTCCGACGCCAGCGAGGGATGGCTGAAGGCGCACAATGCGCTCATCGTCGCCAATGATCCGATCGCGTTGGCAAGAGCCCAGGCGGGGCTGGCGAAGGCCACAAAGGCGCGGGACGCAGCGCTGGCGAGGCTCCCCGACGGGCATGTCAAAGAAATGGCGCAGAACCTGGCGGAAAAACAGGATGCTCTTGCTGCTCCAGAGACGCGCGCTGCACAGGCACGAGTCGCAGAAGAAGCGGCGGTGAAAATGCTGCGGCCTCTGGTCGCCGTTGCCAAGAACGCCGACGACAACGCCGTGATCGCCGCCGAGACCAAGACGGTCGTCTCCTTTGCGAACGCGGTCACGACGCAGGTCACAGGCTACGGCGGCGACGGTCCCGACGAGAACTTCGCCGAGGCCTACGCGCTCTACCGCCGCGACCCAAAGCTACTTGAAGAGACGAACAGTCCAGCCTTCCTTTACATGAAGAAACACCACCCCTGATGAGCCCAAAGGGATCGATGAAATACGTGTACGTCTGCGTCTTCGTCTCCTTCGTCTCCTTCGGATGCTGGTACGGCACGACCCTCGAGAACGCCCGGCACATCCGCCCCGAAATGGTGGGCGTCGCGTTTTCGAGCAGGCTGAGCGCTGACGACCACCGGCACGTCGAGGAGCTCATGGCCGCCGGCGCATTCCACGAGATCGAGCTGTTTTTTCTCGCGTATGCCGCCCGGCTCGCCGTGAAGAAGGATCAGTTCTCCCAGGCCTTCGCCGATGACGCGCGCCTCGACGCCGAGAAGGCCCGCCAAGCAGGGCCGAGGTGGCGTGCAGACCAGAAGGAGCTGAAGGCGTACCGCGAGGCCTGCGGAATCCCGGAGCCCCTCCCGCTGCCCCAGTACTGCCGATGAAGGCCAGTGGTCAGAGCCGGGTGGCACTCTTCGCCAGCGCCCTGGCCTGACGGGCACTGACGCCGGCCCCCGACGTGGCAGACTCCTGTCATGCACCGCCCCGTCGCCCTGCTGCTTGCGCTGATGGCCCTCCCCACGTCCGCGGCGGGCATCGACCCGGTGCTGCCACCACCGGCAACGACGACACCGACACTGGCGGCGCCGACGACGACGCCGTCATCCCTCAAAGACGCCGCCTTCGCCGATGCCATTGCCACCGCGTGGGAGCGGATGCCCGAGAGTGGCAGCGGCTGCGGCGACGACGTCGTCTTCGACTACGGCCTCGACGGCGGCATGCGCTCGGTGTTTTGCCGCGGGGTGCTGGTGTTGTCGTGGAAGGCGTTGCTGGCAGCGGCGCCGGCGTCACCCTTTGTGAAGGGCCCCCACAAGGGCGCCAGGCTCAATCTGCAGGCCGAGCGGGACTTCGGCCGCTACGACCCGGCCTTTGTCCGGTGGGCCACCCGGGCCCTCATTCCGGCGTCGTCGGACGGGGCCCTGCGGGAGCGGACCCAGGGGGTCTACGACCGGCAGTTCCAGAAGCTGGCCCGCGTGTATTTCCTCGTCGAGAAGGCCCTGTCGTCGAACCCGGCCTGGGTCGAGCGGGAACGTCAGCGCTACCTGTCGTTGATGGACGCCAAGGGCGGGGCCTGGAACGTCTTTGAGATCACCGACCCCTACCACGACACCCTCGGCACCGAGGCCACCAACTGGGGCGGCCACGACCCAAACGCCGTCCGCTCGGCCACCATGTGGTGGCTCCGTCGCAGCCACGACGGCACCCGTCCCCTCTGGAGCGACGGCCTCCAACGGCTGCTGCAGACCTACGACCGCACCTGGCTCGCCGCCCAGATCGACGTCAAGGCCGGCCCCCTGCCCGACACGTCGAAGGCCGCCCAGCCCATGGAGTACCGCGACGGCCCTTGACCAGTCGTCGAGGACGCGCGGACGCGCGGACGATCGGACGATCGGGCGACCTCGACGGGTACGATGAGAGGGTCTAGAATGTTGCCCATGTCGACGCTTCAACACCTGCCCGTTGTCCTGTCGCCTGGCGAAGACGGCTGGATCCTCGCGACGTGCCCGGTGATTCCCGGCTGCACGACGCAAGGTCGAACGCGCGATGAGGCGCTGGCGAACATTCGCGAGGCCATCGAGTTGTGCCTCGAGTGCCGCGCCGACGAGGGCTGGAGCCTTCCGACGACGTTCGAGATGCTCAACGTCGACGTTGCCGCCTGATGCCACCGCTTCCTGTGGTCTCCGGAGCGCAGTGCATTGGTGCGCTCGCCAAGCTCGGATACGTCGAGAGTCGGCAGCGAGGCAGTCACGTTCGCCTCACGGCCAATGGCCGAAACCCTGTGACAGTGCCACTGCACAAAGAACTCGATCGGGGCACCCTTCGGAGCATTCTCCGCACTGCCGACGTCGACGTGCAAGCCTTTCTGGCCCTCCTCTGAACCGCTGAAGGACTGTTCGAATCATCACCGATGGTCCTGATTGACGACGACGTCGACACCCCTGCCAATGAAAGAGCCCGGCTTTCGCCGGGCTCGCTCGAACAACGTCGACAGGGCGGTGGACCTCAGACGTTGAACTTGAAGTGCATGACGTCGCCGTCGCGCACGACGTATTCCTTGCCCTCGAGGCGGAGCTTGCCGGCCTCGCGGCAGCGGGACTCGCCACCGAGGTTCACGAAGTCCTCCCACCAGATGACCTCGGCCTTGATGAAGCCGCGCTCGAAGTCGCTGTGGATGACGCCAGCGGCGCCGGGGGCCTTGGTGCCGTTGGTGATGTTCCAGGCCCGGACTTCCTTCACGCCGGCGGTGAAGTAGGTGCCGAGGCCGAGGAGCTTGAAGCCGGCGCGGATGAGCTTGTCGAGGCCCGAGCTCTCCATGCCCATGGAGGCCAGGAAGTCCGCGCGCTCCTCGGGGGGAAGCTCGGCGACTTCGCTTTCGATCTTGGCGCAGACGGCGACGACCTGATCACCGCGGGCGGTGGCCATGTCGAGGAGGGCCTTGAGGTGGGCGTTGGTCTCGGGGGTCAGGCCACCCTCGTCGCAGTTGGCGACAAAGAGCGTGGGCTTGACCGTCAGCAGGTGCATGTCGTGCAGCACGGCCTTGAGGTCGTCGTCGTCGTCGACCTTGTGGGACCGGGCGGGCTCGCCGCGCTCGAGATGGCTCTTGAGGGAATCGAGGTAGGGCACGGCCTTTTTCTCGATGGTGGCGTCGGCGCCCTTGGACATCTTCTTGGCGCGATCGAGGCGCTTCTCGACGGCCTCGAGGTCCGCCAGGATGAGCTCGGTGTCGATGGTGCCGGCGTCGCGGACGGGGTCGACCTTGCCGTCGACGTGGACGACGTTGTCGTCGACGAAGCAGCGGACGACGTGGCAGATGGCGTCGACGTCGCGGATGTGGGAGAGGAACTTGTTGCCAAGCCCTTCGCCCTTGCTGGCGCCTTTGACGATGCCGGCGATGTCGACAAAGCGGGTGGTGGCGGGGACAATCCGCTCGGGCTGCACCACGACGGCCAGCGCCTTCATGCGCGGATCGGGCACTTCAACGATGCCGACGTTGGGCTCTATGGTGCAAAACGGGTAGTTGGCCGCTTCGGCTCGCGCCGACGACAGACAGTTGAAGAGCGTGGACTTGCCAACATTGGGCAGACCGACGATGCCGCACGAAAATCCCATGGGGTCGGCGTAACAGACCAGCCGCCAGAGGGAAGGCCTCCCGGACTGAAGGCCTCCCGGACTGAAGCCGGCCTCCCCTCAGCCGCGGGCGGCATCCTGGGCGACCTGGGCTGCGGTCAGGATGTCCTGCAGATGCTGCTCGGTGGGGTCGGCGACGCTGGCGGTGTCGATGGCCTCCTGGGCCGCCAGAATGGCCAACAGGGCTCGATCGCCCTTCATCGGGGGCTTGGCCAGGACTTCCTCGGCCGCGCGGGCCAGCACCCGACGGGCATGGCGGACGTCGTCGTCGCTTTCGAGAGAGGTCTCGGCGAGGGCCTCGGCGCTGGCGACGAAGCCGCCGGCCAACAGGGCCGACACGGAAAACACGCGGACGACCCGGGTGGCGAGGGTACGGATGGTGGTGCGGCGGCTGTGGCGGGGGCTGTGCATGGTGGACCTCACGTCGACACAACGCCGACGGCCCCGACCCCATTCCCGGCCCGTTCCCGCCCGTGCGCGGCCCGATTCGCGGCCCGATTCGCGGCCTTGTCCGGGGCTGGCAGGACCGGCTGGTGCGACGCCGTCGACAATGGCAGCACTCCCGGGTGCCCGACGCCACCACCCTGCGATCCCTGCTGGAAGCCCAGCCCCTCGCCCGGGCCCTGATGGACCACCTGTCGGCCCATCGGGCCCAACGCATGATCGACGTCGCCGCCGGCCGCCTCAACAGCGTCACCGTCGTGATGGAGAACCTGGTGGACAACCACAACGCCAGCGCCGTGCTGCGCACCTGCGAAGGCATGGGCGTGTCGGCGATGCACGTCGTCGAGCAGCCCAACCGCTGGGAAAAGAACAAGGCCATCGCCCGCTCCGCCGACGACTGGGTCTCCGTGCGACGGCACAAGGGTCTGGCCCGCTGCCTCGGGGATTTGTCGGCCCAGGGCTTCGACCTCTACGCCGCCGACGTCGGCCAGGGCTGTGTGTCCTTGTCGGACATCGACGTCAGCCGCCCCGTCTGTCTGGTGTTTGGCTCTGAACACAGCGGCTTGTCCAAGCGGGCCCTGGCCCTGACAGAGCACCGCTTCACCATCCCCATGCACGGCATGGTCGAGAGCTTCAACGTCAGCGTGTCGGCGGCGGTCTCGTTGTGGGAGGTCACCCAGCGACGACGGCGTTTCCTGCAGGCCGACAGCGACCTCGACGTCGACGAAGCCACAGCCCTGGCCCTGCGCTACCTGAAGCGGGCCCTCAAAAACCCGGACCTGGTGGCCCACCTGGAGGCCGAATGCGGTGCCGGCCTTCCAAGCCCGGGCCCGGTCGGCTAGCCCCGGCCCATGGCGACGAAGAAGACGACCCCGAAGAAGCCAGCGGCGAAGCAGCCAGCGGCCCCGACGAAGAAGCCAGCGGCGGCGAAGAAGCCGGCGGCGCCCCCGACGAAGAAGCCAGCGGCAACCCCGTTTCAGCGGCCGGCGGTGGGGCCCGTGTGCTGGCTGATGAAGAGCGAGCCCGACGTCTACGGCATCGCCGAGCTTGAGCGTGACCGCACCTCGGGGTGGGAAGGGGTGCGCAACTACCTCGCCCGCAACTTCATGCGCGACTTCATGAAGGTCGGTGACCTCGTGCTGTTCTACCACTCCAACGCGTCGCCATCGGGTGTCGCCGGCGTGGCGCGGGTGGCCGGTGCGCCCCTGCCCGACCCCACCCAATTCGATCCGAAGAGCGACTACCACGACGCCGACAGCGATCCCCGGGCTCCCCGCTGGATGATGGTCCCCATCGCCTTCGTCGAGCGCTTTGCCGAGGTGCTGTCCCTCGAGAGCCTCAAGGACGATCCCGCCCTCGAGGGCATGGCCCTGCTGCAACGGGGCCAGCGCTTGAGCGTGCAGCCCGTGCTGCCGGCGCATTTTCGCCATGTCCTCGCCCTGGCCAAGGCCAAGACCGCCCTCTAGCGCCGACGACGTGGGCCCCGTCACAGCCCGGTGAACCACAGGGCTCCACGCCGCGGACAGCCTGCAGAGAAACCGCCAAGACGGCGTCAGGGATCCTGTGTAGGGTGGAGTGGGATGATTGCTGCAACCGCCCTTCGGACGCGCCCCTCGCTGGCGATGGTCGACGTGCCCGTCGGCCCCCCCGCAGCACATGAGCCCTCCCTGCCCCAACGGCAAGAGGCGGTGCTTGCCCTGTTCGGCGACGACGCCTGCGACCCGCTTCTGCCGAGCTTTCGCGCTGTGCTGGTGCGCGAAACCAGCCGCCTGTTTGAGCGCCTCGTGTTGCCGGCGGTGCGCCCCGTGTGGCCCGGCATCGACGACAGCCGCTTTCTGGCGAAATGGCGCGGTGGCTACGAGCTGTATTGTGGCCTCGGCCTGTCGACCATCGTCTGCTCCGCCCGGCGTCCCGCCCTGGTGGGCCTGGCGAGCCGCCTGCTGCGCGCCGTGGGCGCCGACGAAGGCGCCGTCGTCGGCGTGGCCCGCACGGCCATCCCCGTGGTGTTTCGACTCCTCGAGCGAGAGCGGTGCGAGCGGGTCGCCCTGGGGGCCGCCTGGATCCTGGTCCTCGACGAGGCCCTCGACGACGGCATGCCCGACCTCTCCCTGGCCGACAAGGCGAGCACCATGCGCCGGGTGGTGCGTGGCGACGTCGATGCCACGGCCTCGGTGGAACTGCGGGCGGCGGCCGCACTGGGTCGGGCGTTGCGGCAGCGGTGCCGCGACGACGTCGACCACCGGGCCTTCGACACCCTGTTGCTGGCGGCGGACGCCTGGACCGACGGCGAGCTGCACTGCGTCGCCGGCACCACCGACCCCACGGGCTGCGCCTTCCGCATGGCGGGGGTGACGGGCAGCATGGACGTGCTGTTGTGGGGCGTCGACGCCTACGCTGGCGACGTCGAACGGGACTTCCTGTATCGAATCGCCGAGCTTGGCCAGATGGCCGATGATTGGCTCGACATCGAGAAGGACCGGGCCCAGGGGCGCACGACCCCCGCCGTCACCGGGGTGTGGGGCGTCGACGACATGGCCCGGGTATTTGCCCGCGCCGAAGCCCTGCTGCTGTCGCTGGCGGAGCAGGCCGGCGAACCCGACTCGCCCTTTCGACGGCTGTTGGTGCGGACCTTCCGTGGCGAGGTCCAGCGCATGGCCCGCACCCTGGTGGACAACCCGTGAGCACACCGCAGCCCTGGTTTGGCGACGACCCCGACAATGGCGGCGGCTCCTGGATCCTTGGCTACCTGTATGGCTGCCTGACGGTGCCCCTGGCCCTGCTCACCGCAACGATGCTCGCCTTGGGCGTCAGTGCCCTCCTGGGCAACGCCACCCCCGCCGGCCTGACCATCTTCGTTCCGACGGCGATGCTCGGCTCTTGATTGGCGGGGAGGTTTCCCCGCCCGCCCCTCAAAGACTCGCCTCGGCGACAAACCCCAGAGCGGGTTTCTCTTCGAGGCTCGGCGGCCTCACCTGGTTCTGTGGGGCCCGCTTTCGCTACTGGTTCGGCACCGCCCTGAACCGCCGCGCCGAGCGCCAGGCCGAGGCCGGCGCCAAAGACGCCCAGCAGCAGCTGGCGAGCACGTCGGCGTCGGCTCCCATGGCTGTGCCAAGCCGTTTGGAGCCTGCCGACCGCCACCGAACATGAGGCGTCGGGGTTTTCGACGTCGACGCCATCTGTGCTGTACGCTGCGCCGTCGTCATTGATCGGGAGCGCGCACATGTCGGAAAAATCGCGGGAAGAGGAGTTCTACTACCTCCTCACTGAAGGCTCGGAGCACCTGCAGGCCGGGCGCATCGACGAAGCCCGCCAACACTTCGAGCGGGCCTTGCTGCTGAATCCGAAGAACGAGCAGGGCATGAACCTGCTCGGTCTGTCGTTGTTTCGCCTCGGCCAGCTCGACCGCGCCAAGCAAATCTTCGACGAGCTCGTCTACAACAACCCCATCGAGCCATCCCTGCGCCTGAACCTGGCGATGGTCTACCTCAAGCAAGGCAAGCTCGAAGACGCCCACACGGAACTGGAGCGGGTCCTTGAGCTGAACCCCGACCACCCCCGGGCCTCGAGCTACATGGGCCTTGTCCTCGAGAAGAAGGGCCAGCTCGACCGCGCCGCCGACTTCTACGAGCGCGCCGGCAACAAGAAGCGCGCCGACGAAATCCGCGCCTTCCGCCCCTCGCAAACGGGGACCTTTCCCATCCCCAACCTCGCCGCCATGGGCGTGCAGCAGGCCCCCACCAACGTGGCGCCGGGCCCTGCCGCCATGAAGGCCGCCGCGTCGACGGTGCCGACACCGCCAGCGGCATCGGGGTTGCCGACGACAACAACAACGACGACGCCCCCGCAGGCCGCGGCGCCCCCGCCACCACGGCCAACCACCACCGGCATGATGCAGGCGGTGTCGATGACGCCGCAGACGTCGACGATGCCGTCGCCCACCGCTTCGGCGCCACCACGCTCGGCAACCCCCGCGGCGGCGACGGTCTCGACGACACCACCGACAGCGACGACGACGCCCCCGATGGCAGCCCAGCCGTCGGTTCAGCCGTCCTCGTCGTCCCAGAAACAGACCGAAGCCGCCGCCCTCACCGCCGCCGCCAATGCCCAGCTGCGTCGGGGCCCCGAGCCCACCCCCATCAAGGTCGACGCCGCCATGTCGGCCAGCATGGGCTTTGAACTCAAGGCGCCGCCGTCGCCGACCACCGTCATCGACATGCCCCTGGCCGACGTCGGCAGCCGCGCCGTCGACGGCACCAGGCTGTCGCGCACCGCCGACGGCCAGCTTGTCGTGCCCATCAATGAGGTGGGCTACGTCCGCACGGACCTCGTGGCGGCCTTGTCGGGGGCATTTGAGATCGAGGTCGTGAACCGTCGCTATCGCGGCAAGCGCACGGACTCGTTGTTTGGTGGCGCCGACGCCGCCGTCGTCGCCGTCATGGGCAAGGGATTTTGCATCCTGCAGCTTGGTGAGTTGGTGCCGACGTCCATCACGTTGACCAGCGAAGAACTCTACCTCGTCGAAAGCGGCGTCGTGGCCTTCTCGGCGGGCCTGGTGTGGGAAAACGGCCGCCTGCCGTCCGAGGCCGACAAAGACCTCGACATCGTCCATCTGCGCGGCTCGGGTCGCGTGGTCATCGGTGCCAAGCGCGCGGTGCTGGCCTTGCCCGTGCGCGCCGATGCCCCCGTCGTCGTTCACGCCAATCGCCTGGTGGGCTGGACGGGGCAGCTTGTGCCCTACCGGGCGCCGATGCCCGGGCTCCCCGATCAGGCCAAGCGGGTCCCCGTGGTTCGCTTCGAGGGCACCGGGACTGTCCTCGCCCTCTGAGTGGCCGCCCCGTCGCCATGATGTCGTCGGTGCACCCACTCTCGCTGCTCGGCCCCGTGCGGGCCCTGGGGCGCCAGGCCATCGACGTCGTCGTCGGCTTCGGTCGGGTGGTGCATTTCCTGGTGGTCGCCACCGCCCACGGTCTCCGTGAACCGGGCGGGCTCGGTGCGGCGGTGCAGCAGGCCATCATCATCACCTCTCGCTGTGCCTTGCCGGTGGCGCTGGTGGTGGGTCCCATCGGGGCCATGATGGCCCTGCAGTCGTTGACGCTGATGCGGGGCTTTGGCGTCGAGCGGCAGATGGCGCCCCTGGCGGCGGCCATCGTCATTCGCGAGCTCGCGCCAGGCTTTGCCTCCGTCGTCGTCGCCATGCAGGGGGGCGCCGCCATCGCTGCCGAGCTCGCCGCCATGCGCCTCGCCGAGGAGCTTGACGCGCTCGAGGTCATGGGCCTCGAGCCCCGGGGCTTGATTGCCGGGCCCCGCATCCTGGGCGCCGCCGTGGCTGGGCCCCTGCTCAATGCCCTCGCCATCGCCTGCGGCATCACGGGCTCCTATGTCATGGCCGTCATGGTGCTCGGCGTGCCCCACACCATGTTCGTCGACAGCCTCCCTGAGGGCATCACGTCGTCGGACCTCTGGCTGTCCGAGGTGAAGACCGTCGTGTTTGGCCTCGGCCTTGGGGCCATCTGCGCGTCGGCGGGCTTTCATTGCGAGCGGAGTACCGACGGCATCGGGGCCGCCGCCAACCGCGCCGTCGTCACCAGCGTCGTCTTCGTCCTCGTCGCCAACTACTTGCTCAACACCGCCCTCTTTGGCCTGCGTGGCGGCGTGTGATGCCGCGGGTGGCTGACATCGCCATCGGCGTGCTGTGGCCCCTGCGGGTGAGCGCGTTTCTGGCGCGCACCGTCGTCGCCGGGCTGCGGGGACCGCCGGCGAAAGACACGCTGATGCTGACGGTGCGCCTGCTGCTGCGCTCGATCCCCGTCGTCGTCATCGTCACCTTCTTCGCCGGCGCCATGCTGACGGTGCAGGCGGCGGTGTCCCTGTCGGGCTTTGGCGCCGCCAGCATGAGCGGCCTCATCGTCGGCTTCGGTGGCGTGCGCGAGGTCTTTCCCCTCCTCGCCGGGGGCTCCCTCGCGGCGCGCACGGGGGCCGAACTCGCCAGCCAACTACAGGCCATGCGGGTGACCCGTCAGGTGGAGGCCCTCGAGATGATGGGCCTCGACAGTCTCCAGTTGCTGGTGGCGCCGCGCATCATCGCCTGCATCATCGGTGGGCCCCTGTGCGTCGTCGCCGCCATGGTGTCGGGGCTCGTCGGCGCCCACATCATCGGCGTCTTTCAACTCGGCATCGATCGGGGCGCCATGTGGGGGGCCCTGCTGCAAGCCGTCGGCACCGTCGATGTCATCGTCGGCGTTGTGAAGGGTTTGGTGCTCGGCCTGCTGGTGGGGGTGGTGGCCACCTTTGAGGGTTTTTGCTCTGACGAGACCGGGCCCCGCAGCGTGGGTCGCGCCGCCAATCGCGCGGTGATTCGCAGCATGGTGGTGGTGTGTGCGGCGTCGTTGGCGCTGTCGATGCTCATCTACGGGCGCCTGGTGCAAACATGAAACCGGGCATGAAACCGCCAGACATGAAACGGGCAGACATCACCGTCGACACCCGTGCCGACGTCCAGGCCGCCATCGAACTGATTCAGGTGACCAAGCGCTTTGGCGACCGCGTCATCCTCGACAACGTCGACCTCGTCATCGCCCGCGGCCGCACCACGGCCCTGCTTGGTCCGTCGGGGACGGGCAAGAGCACGTTGCTGCGGCTGGCCACGGGCCTGCTTGCCCCCGAGCAGGGCACCGTGAAGACCCTTGGCGTCGACGTGTTCGGCGCCTCCAAGTCCGACCTGCTGGCCCTCCGTCGACGCATGGGCATGCTCTTTCAGGACAACGCCCTGTTTGGGTCGTTGTCGGTGTTCGACAACGTCGCCTTCCCCCTGCGTCGGGTGGCCCGCGCCAATGAGGCCACGGTCAAAAGGCGCGTCGCGGAATTGCTGGGCATGGTGGGTCTGCCCGACGTCGGCGACCGCACCCCCGACCGGCTGTCGGGTGGCCAGCGCAAACGCATTGCCCTGGCCCGCGCCATCGCCCTCGAGCCCGAACTCGTGCTGTTTGACGAGCCCACCTCGGGCCTCGACCCCCAGACCTCGGCCTCCATCGACCATCTCATCAAAGACACCCAGCAGCGGCTGGGCATCACGTTCGTCGTCATCACCCACGACGTTGAGAGCGCCCGCCTCATCGCCGACGACGTCGGCATGCTCGACAACGGCACCGTGCGGGTCTTTGGCTCCCGCGAGGCGGTGTGGGCATCGACGGACCCCGTCGTTCGGGCCTTCCTGGACCGCGTCCCTGTGCAACAATAGGCTCTCGTCTGGTCAGCGTGACGGCGGAGGGTGTTGGTGGAAAGCGGCAACTGGAAAGCCGAAGCCCTGCTGGGCGCCGTCACCGTCGGCGTCATCGTCGTCTTTGTGTGGCTGACGTTCTCGTTTGGGGGCGGCGCGGCCCGCGACGCCCGCAGCTATGTCCTGCTGTTTGACTCGGCCCTGGGCCTGAGCGTCGACAACGCCGTCGCCGTCGCCGGCGTCAAGGTCGGCGTCGTCGACAGCATCGCGGTCGATGGTCGCCGGGCCCGGGTCACCGTCCGCGTCGACCCCGAAGTCGTCATCCGCGACGATGCCAAAGCCGCCCTGAGGCAGAAGACCCTGCTGGGCGAGAAGTACGTCGATCTCGACCCCGGCCACGACGACAGAGCCGCCCTCGCCGCCGGCAGCGTCATCGAGAACAACGTGCCCACCGTCGAGATTGATCAGGTCATCCGCGACGTCAGCGTGCTGGTGGAGCGGCTCAACAAGATCACGCCGCCGCTGGAGAGCGCCATCGCCCGCGTCGACGACGTGCTGCAGGAAGAAGATGGCGCCGCCCTCTTCGCCGAGGCCACCGGGACCCTGCGCGATCTGCGAACCCTGGTGAAGGAGACCAACAAGCTCGTGAAGACGTCTGGTGACGACGTCGGCGTGGTGCTGGCCATGGCCCGTGACAAGGGACCGAGCCTGATTGAACGGCTCGAGAGCGCCGCCGGCCGCGTCGACACCCTGCTGGCGTCGGTGGACCCCAAGGCCATCGAACGCGCCGCCGACCGCGTCGGGCCCGCCGCCGAGAACATCGACCGCATCACCACCGACATGAAGGTGGCCATGGGTGACGTGCGCGATGCCGCCAAGCGCCTCGACGGCGTGCTGTCCCGCGTCGACAACACCCTCAAGCGCCTCGAGAGCATCAACGAACCCGCCGTGCGGGAGTTCTTCCAGGTGCAGGGCGTGCGGGTGAACCTGATCCCCGACGCGTCGGTCACCAACCGCATCAAGAAGCTGCGCGAAGAGAGCATCCCCCTGCCCGACTAGCCGTCTCTGGATGACGTGCCGACCGCGTCGGCGACGTCATCCCTCCACGGGCTCTTCCTCTGCTCGCGCTGGTCGCGCGGAGAGGTGCGTGACGAGGGTGGCGGTGGCCAGGACGCCGCTGCAATGCGCCCGACGGCTATTCGAGGTCGGCGAGGTCTTCGGCGAGGTAGCTGAGGATGACCTCATCGAGGCTCTTCTCGCTGATGAGGTCTTCTCCAAAGATTGTAGTCGCTTTGGAATCAGGCGTTGGCACCGCAGCATCGCGGGCAGCCGTGACCTCGGGGGGCGTCCCCGGCGACGGCGACGACGTCACATCAATGCCGCCCGCGGGACGCGCAAACTCCACCGCGGCAGGCTTGGCCTGGCTCGGCAGGCCCTTGAATGCGGTGTCGCCTGCCATCGACGACGTCGCTGGCGACACCGCCGTGAAGTTCATCGGTGGCGGACCGTCGAGGTGGTAGGACGGTGCGCTGTCGACGGCATCGAAGACGCCGTTGACGAGGTTGCGCAGCATCTGTTTGTGCTGCTCCTCCATCATCGAGCGCACGGTCTTTTCGTACTCCAGCTGGCCAACGATGTCGGCGTACTGGGTCTTCTTCGACGCCAGGATGTTCCCGCCCACAAAGAGGTGGGTGATGATGTGGGGGTTCTTTGGACCGGAGTCCTCGGTCTGGATGTGGAAGATCCGACCCTTGTGCTTGATGTTGTGGTTGAACCCGGGAACCACGACAGCAGCCTCGTCGACAGCGCTCGTGCGCCGGGGGGATACAGGCTCGAAGGGCCTGCAACACGTTCGGACGCTTCCACGGACGTACGCCCGGGAAGCCGTCATGGCGATACCACCTCGTCAACGACTCGGGCAAGCCCGACGACGACCGTCCCCCGATTTCTGTGGCGCCAGCCAAGAAGCCTCAGAACTTCAAAGGGACTGCGTACCCGACGACGCACTCCCCGGCAGCCCTCGCGCCCGGCTGAGGGCCACCGCCACCGAGATGTGCCACCTGACGCGGTGCACCATCGGCAGACCAATCGCTCGATTCGTCGCTATCGACTTGTTTTCACACGCGTTTCCGCTCAACAACCGACCGCCGTCCGGGCACTTGGCCCGGCCTATGCTGTATGGTGGGCATGGTTTCCATGCTGGCCCCTGTCCGCACCCCCGCCGCCCGGCCCTTTGCCCATCGGGCGGCGTTTTTGCTGAACCGCAATGCGCGGGCCGTCAGCGACCGCCTGGTGGAGAAGCTTGGCACCGTGGTGCCCGCCGGTGACCTCTTCCTGTCCCGCACCATGGACGACGCGTCGGTCTTCGCACGGACCATCGTCCGTCGCGGCTACGGCCAGGTCTTTCTGGGCGGCGGCGACGGCACCCTCGTCACCACCATGAACCTCTTGCGCCAACATGCGCGGGCCGAAGGCCTGCCCATGCCCACCGTGGGCGTGCTCAAGCTCGGCACGGGCAACGCCATGGCCACCGCCATGGGCGCCGTCGACCCCCTCATCGACGTCAACCACGTGCTGCACCAGGGTCCGTCCACGACCCGGGCTGTCGACTTCGTCGAGACCGACGACGGTGTGCTGACGCCCTTCGCTGGCATGGGCTACGACGGTGCCGTCCTCAACGACTACGTGTGGTTGAAAGAGCGCGCCAAGGAGAACCCCGTCAGCCGCGCCCTCGCCGAGACCGTCGGCGGCTACCTCGGCGCCATGCTCCTGAAGACCATGCCAACGGAGCTGCGGGCCCCCCGCACCACCTTGCGCATCAAGTCCACCCACGAGGCCATCTTCATGCGCCCGACGGACCGTGGCGACGTCGAGGAACGCATCCCCGCTGGCACGGTGCTGTTTGAGGGTCGGGCGGCGACGGCCTGTGTCGGGTCGATCCCGTACTTCGGCTTCGGCTTCACCATGTTCCCGTTTGCCATGCAGCACCCGGGGCACATGCAGCTGCGCATTGTCGGCGCGCCCATCCCGAGCATCCTGGCCAACCTCTTCCCCGGCGTGTGGAAGGGGACCTGGCGCCACAACCGCCTCCTCGATTTCATGGTCAAGGACGTCCAGGTCGAGAGCGACCGGCCCCTGCCCTACGAGATTGGTGGCGACGCGGCCGGCGAGAAGAGCAGCCTCTCGTTCAAGGTGGCGTCAGAGCCCGTGATGATGGCGACCCTGGGCGAGCGCCTCGTGCCCCAGGGCCACACCATGGTCCAGGTGGGCCCCGCCCGCATGATGCTCCGCTTGCCCCGTTGAGCCCGCGCCTCCTCACGGCGTCCGGGACACCGTGAAGCGGGCTTCTTCGCCGCTGCTGTTGCCGAGAACCACCGTCGTCGTGAAGGACGGCTGTGCCGTTGCGAATCGCAGGGCACGGGTTTCCTGATTGCCGAGATGAAACGGGAGGTCGACCAGAAAGCTGAGCCCCGGATTCGTGCCGGCGACCACCTGCGCACGATCGATGAACGTCGGGGCGCCGCTGTTGCGGAGATTGACCGTGATGACGCCATCAGCGTCGCTGACGCCGACAACGCTGACGGCCGGGTCCGAAAAGAAGCCGACGTGGGCAACCGCCAGGGGCCCCGCTGTGGTGGCCCAGCGCATCGTGGTGACGAATTCGCCCGAGACGGACGAACCAGCACGCACCCCAAAGAACAGGGCCCGACCGGGCGGGAGCACCGCCGGCAGGGTGACCCCGGCGCGAAACGAGAAGACCGACGTGTCGTCGATGCTGCGGGCATTCAAGGTGACGTCGACGTCACCGGTGTTCACGAGGAAGAAGTTGCAGTCGTGGAAGAACGCGCGGTCCACCTCGCCGAGGTCGTTGCAGCCGTCACTGCGCAAGGCCACCTGCGGCGTGTTGGCGAACGCGTCATAGAGCAGGGGCATCCGACTTATCCGAGCGCCGACGATCGAGGCAACGCCCTGAGCGAGCGTCCCGCCGGCGGGCGCAACCCCGGTGAGGCGCACGGTGAGGGCCGCCCCGGGCTGGATGCGTGTCGGCAGGGGTGGTGTGGTTGAAAAGAGCGCGAAGGCCGCACCGTCGACGGTGACGGCATCCACCGACACCGGGAATGAACCGTTGTTGGTCAATGTGAAGTCGCAGCGTGCGGAGACCCCGCTTCCGGCAGCAGTCCAATAGAGCGCTCGCCCCGGTGTGCCTGCGGCCTCAATCGGATCACAGGCCGCCGACCCGAGGACGAAGCGATCGAGAAGGTTCGGATCTCCCTCTGGTTCGCCTTCTCCTTCGCCTTCTCCTTCGCCTTCTCCTTCGCCCTCGCCCTCGCCTTCGCCCTCGCCTTCGCCCTCGCCCTCGCCTTCGCCCTCGCCTTCGCCTTCGCCCTCGCCCTCGCCCTCGCCCTCGCCTTCGC